>Ga0164295_10000389_pt1 | contig 37922 bp, 37 predicted proteins | sample GEODES006metaG_FD_111798 | JGI IMG/M metagenome (GOLD analysis project Ga0164295, IMG submission 111798) | Oligotrophic lake water microbial communities from Sparkling Lake, Wisconsin, USA - GEODES006 metaG | ecosystem: Environmental > Aquatic > Freshwater > Lake | place: USA: Sparkling Lake... | reverse complement strand
TTTACAGAGCGTTTTAATCGTACCGTCAGATACGAGTGGCTATCGCAGCACTACTGGCAAAGCGTAGATGAAGTTCAGGAGTTCGCAACAGAGAGTGGATGTATAAATACAATCATCAACGTCCAAACATGGCATTGGGCGGCATTACCCCGAAACAGCGGCTGGCCATGGTTGCTTAATAAACTCTACTTCTGAGGGCGGTGGTTAATGGGAGGATTACCGGTGAAATCCTTTTTGTTTTTTATGAATTCGAGATATCTTTTTGCCCCCTCAAATGATGAATGCTGTCTAGCACATTGGAATAAGTAATCATATTCGAATCTGGATAAATCGGAATAGTTGACTGATGCCATAGCTAGAGTGTTTTGAATATCGATTTTTGACATTGAGTCCAATAGTAATATTCTGTTGGTAAACAAAGAACAATATAGTGCACCTGGCGTCTTGGATGAAACTACAATACACCCAGATAGGAGTGCATCCATCGGAGGGCTTTCAAAACCATCAGAATTGCTTAGATATAAAAATATCTTATAATTATTAAGTGATGATAGGTAGAGTTTATAAGGGAGCATGCCTAGATTTTGGAATTTATCTGGTAGATTCAAATCTAAATTTGAACCTATTAATGAAATTTTATTTTCAATTAATTCATTTAATAATAAAATTGTTTCAGTATCCAGACAATTAATTCCTTTATCACGAGAATCATGTGCGTAGATTAATAAATTATCTCGACTTTTTGCGGGCAGAAAATGTATTGCACTATAGTCGGGACCATCTGGTATAACCCCGGTTATTTGGAAACCTAATGAAGTATATTTTTCATAAAGGAAGGTTGAAACTGTGAATAGATTTGCGGGATAGCATCGAATAATATTAGTGGTAAATGACCACCAAGATGGGTTTTTGCTTACTTTTTCTTGGTGAAAGTAATCTGCATTGATTGTTACTAGCGGGGTATATTTCGACTTCAAAAAAGGAAGTAGATAAGGGTTGTGAGTGATAACATAATCAAATGCAGATAAATCAAGAATTTTATTGGCCTTAAAGTAGTTTATCTGCTTTTGAAAAGGAAAATTTGAGTACTGTTTTCTTGCAATTAAGAAAAATATCTTAATTAAAAAATATGCAACTCTATTTATTAAAGGATTCGTATAAAATTTACTCGGATCTAATTTAAGTAGCCGGATAAAATTGAATAAGTATGAATGAAAATATGAAATATCCGGAATATACAATTCAACTTTAACATCGGAAGATTCAAGGTGGGTACAAATTTCCCCCACACTTCTTGCTGTGGACATATTTCTATTAGAGGATAAAACTACTGCTATTGATATTTGTAAAATTTCTGACATTGAAGCAAGATATTCCTTTGACTGATAATTTTGTTTATTGATAAATAATAAAGCATATAGTGATATTAATATCTAATTCCAAGCATCAATGGCTATTTTTACTTGCTCCCTTGTAAATAGGCACATTTCTCTTTCTGGTTCTGGCTCTATCCAGTCATCTATTCTTTTCAGTGGGTTTTTTGGAAAATTAAATGGAGGTGTAAATAGATCAATCAATCTAAAGTCTCCGGTTTGAATATTTTTGTTACTAAATGCACCTCTATTTTTATGTGTGGTTACTAACAAATATTGTATTTTTGAATTAAGAAAGTTTGATAAAACACTTTTTATTTCATCATAATTAAGATGGAAGAGGCAATCTCTACAAATCATTAGATCAGTAATTGGGAATTCTTGGGAAATTAAGTCAAGTCTAATAAAATTAGTATTAGTATCTTTGTACTTAAGATTTAAATGAGCTATTAAATCAGGAACTATATCTGCACCTATATATTTTACTTTTAAAACGGGCAATAAAAGAGACATCCATTGAAAGTCTCCGCATGGAGCGTCTAAGATAGATTTTATGTCGTAGCTTGAAATTAAGGCTGGCAATTCTGCGCGCAAATTTTCTGTATACTTAATTGTTGAGCCAGAGCCGCTAACGCTGCCAGTGCCCCAGGCCCAATATTTATTTTTATATATCCAAATAAATTTGTCTTCAACACTCGTTGTACATAAGACATTTTTTTTAAAATTTCGCCTTCTTATGTATTTAAGAAGATTATTAAATGGATATCGTATGATTTTTTTGAGCGTTACCAATAGCCCATCATTTATTAAAGACTTATAAATTTTTAATAGCATCGTTGTGAATCACTTAATAACATTAGTGTGTTAGATATGCATGCATAAAAGGTTTGATATAGCAAAAATTCAATGAAAATTCATATTTCTTAACAAGCTATTTACGCCTAATTAAAAAAATGATAAAAAAAAATATATTCATTATTGAGAGGTTTTAATCTACTAAAAAATAATAATAAACTGGGTATGTGGGAGTCTATAAGATTTGACTTGCTCAAAACAAGTCAGCTGGTAATGAATATATTTCAAAGTTTTTTTGGTGTTTCTTACAAAAATGCTGGGATAGCGATACATCAGTAATGTGTGGATCGTATAATCTAATTTTGCTTAGTATCGTATTATAATACAAGCTTATAAAACTGACTATAGAATTGGCTTTCACCTAGTAAATGGTTTGAAATATTTAATAATAGAAATATATATATTAATTCGTAGATTCAAACACGAAGTAGAGCTTCTCTTTTGAATGGATGCCATTTGTAAGATTCCTGTCCAAACCCTGACGAATGCAAGATTTGGAATTTGCAAATAAGCTGTAAATTCATGTATTTATTACATCTGCTCATAGCTCAGCAAGATATAGCAGCGCCCTTCTAAGGCGAGTCTTTTCTCATCTGCTGCACAGTTTAAAATCTCTAAAATTTTTTAAGGACTTTGTATAAAAAAAATAGAAAATTTAAATATACTATTGCTACGAATAATATAAAAAAGATGATTATCTATTGCTGTTAAAGAACTTTATCAATGCAATAAATTTAAAGGTCTGGTCTGACAAGGAGTGAAAATACTACTTAACAATCAATAAAATAGCTCTTAATCGTTTTATACAAATCTTTTACATTCATTTCACTTTTTTGCAATAAAGGCTTAAGACCACTGGAACTATATATGAAACCTTTCGCTTGATGCATTCCATTTTTTATTGCAACAAATGAAACGTGGTTGAATAAATCGATTTTTACCACACCAAAATTAATTTGACTATATATGTTTATTTCCTTTGAATAAGATAATGTAACAAATAATTCTTTTGTACGGATCTCAATTTCACCAAATAATTGATCATCACCATTAACTTTTATTTCTTGAAGGATTATAAGCGCCTTTAACGCATCTTCATGATTCTCAAAGCTAATCAAAAAATCTCTAGTCATTCGAGGATAAACATTTTGAAACTTTATTCCCAACAAATTCAAAAAATTTTTATGTTTTTTAAGTCGATAATAAAACTTAATTTGATCGTACACGGTTTGAGATAATCCCGTAGCAAATATAAATTCGTAGAAACGACAATCTAAATAGTCTGAAATTATACAATCGTATACATCAAGCATTTCAAAGAATGGATCAATGTCTTTATTTACATACCAGTTAGGATTTTGATATTTTTTTTCAATATTAATTAATGTATTAAAAAGATAGTGATGCTGAATATGAGCACCTCCATTCAAAAAAAGTATCGAAAAATTTGGAGTCTTAGACCTTAATTTATTTAAATGAATATCATGTAAAAATAAATCTAAGAATAATGCCTTCCTCCATGGTTTCCCAATGGAGCTAACCGCCAACTTGAGATACTTTAACAATCTGCGCTTATTAGAAAATAAAACAAAACCGATTCCCAAAACCAACGCAGATGAGAGGGTTAGTTTAGAAGAAGAATTATCGTTAACAACTTGTGAAATTGCCGTCGATAACATCTTTGATGATAAAGAGATATCGCTATTTGTATCAGTCCACGGGTCGGGTATGAAATATGCTGGGTTGTTAAGTCGGTTTTCAGCATTCATTGGTGAAACTGCCCCTACGGAATAGCCAAAGTCCTCTAATACTTCAAAAATTTGTTTCTTTTTTGAATTAACAATATCACCAAGTCTAAAAATTTTATGTTCTTCAAAGGATAGGCCCGTATGAATCGATGCCCACTGTATCCATGGTTCAAGATTCTCATATTCTGTCTCAGAATTAGTAATAACCTCATGCCTAGCAATGAGCCTATGAATTGCAGAAAATCGATCTTTATCTTTTTGTAGATAAACTTTAACTAAATCAAAATTTATTTCATTAAGTCCAATTAATATTAATTTTTTTCCATCGACCATTTTGAAAATAATGCAGCTTATAAATTAAAGAGTGTTGTGTACTATGAAGTTTTTTCGCTTGTAATTGATGCAAAAAACGATAGTAAATACTGTAAAAATGCTAGAAAATATAATTCCAGCCAATATACAAGATAGCATACTGTATTTTTTCCTTGATTCCAGAATTTGGCCGCCATCTTCCATAGAATCGAATTGAAGATTATCGTAAGCTATGGCAAATTTTAAAAAGACTATCTTTTCAAAAGTATTTGTATTTTTATCCATTAATTTTAAATTTTCATTAATAAGATTTAACGTCTCACTCGTTAGTGTTTTTCTACTAGTAAACATATCTTGTGAATTATTTTGGATTAAATTATATAAATTTAGTATTGAGGGTTCTGAAATACTGACATTGTTCTGTTTAGCAATTTTTAGTTGCTGCATACTTATTTGGACTTTAGTTTCAGCTATTTTAATATTAATATTTGATAAAATTTCGACATTTGAATTAATAATTCCTTTTGGAGGATAAGCCTGTTCTAATTGAACAGCATCATTGCGAGAAATTTTATCTAAAAGAATCCTGCTTTTCAGTAACTCGAGCTCTTGTAGTTTACTTTGCAGTTTTCTCAGTTCAATTTCTAACAAAAAAACTGCTTCGTCGTTCTCCAATCTAGCTATTTTATCATTAACATTACTATTAAGGATATTAATATTCTCAATAAGGATATTATTTGCAGATTTGTTAAATATATTGGCGCTTATTCTTAATGCCTGTTTACGGGCTATATCATCATTTTTCCCAAATCCTGAAACTATAAATCGATTAATCTTACCATTTGAATCTCGGATAAGTTTTATTTTTCCATTATCTATTTTTTTTGAAACTTGTTGGATAGTTGATATAAAAATTAGGTTCGAAGTATTATTTTTTAAATCTTTTACGGAGTATTCAATGTCAACGATTAAAGGTATGAAAAAATTTTGTATAACATAACCAATAAAAACCCCCACAATAACCGAAATAAATAAGATTTTTTTGTAAGTAGTAAGAAATTTATACTTATTTAATAAGTAAAACAAGTCTAAAACCTCTATATTTTTATCACCCATATAATTTTTTTATTTTGTACAAATGAAGATTTTTTCACCTCTAATCAGTGAATAAGTAATTACATCCTCCCCTTCAGCTGTTAGTTCCTCTAAGTCTTTAAACCCAAAAAGCATAAGGCGGTCTCTGAAATCTTTACCGTAATATCTTAAATGATCTGCCTGTCCATAATGCAATTCTCTCATTTCTGTTGTAGTAACTGCTGGATTTTCATAAGTTTTGCGCCACCCTTCTATAATTGGTACACTAGTTATTAGCCTACCACCTGGTTTCAATACTCGAAAGAGTTCTGAAATTGCTTTCATGTCATCAACATGCTCTAATACATGATTACAAATAATGGTTGCAATTGAAGCATCATTTAGAGTAAGCTTTTCGATATTTAGCCTTAGATCTGCTATGTTATAAAAATCAGCAGTTTTATAGTCGGAAAATAATTGTCTTAATTTTATTTCAAGAATAGGTTCTGGTGCAAAATGAATTATAGGCTCTTGAATTGTTTTATTATTAATACAAAGCCATAACCAAAATAATCTATGTCTTTCTCTAGAACCACAAGATGGGCATAAACCATCTAGCCTTGTTGGAATACCAACGAAGGTAAAGAACCCACTATAGTTACATATAGGGCATTTTCTTTTATGCTTTCCCTTTACTGAATCTATAAGCCACCATATTCTTCTGATTTTTATTATAAATTTTTTTATTGGGGTAGGCAAAAGTTTTTTTAAAAAAATGGGTATTTTTCTCATTTAAGATCCTAATGCATGCTGTCAATAATAGGTTTGCGCTTGTAAGTGTTTATGGTTTTGCGAACAACAGATTCAAGACTAAATGATTTAGCTGCTAAAACAATACCAGCTCTACCAAATTCTTTTCGTAATTTATCATCGCGCATTACTGAGTCTAGAGCCAGAACAATAGAAGATACATCGCAAACGGGTACCAGAATACCTGTAATGTTAGGAATTATCGCATCCTTACATCCAATAGCGTTTGTAGTGATAACTGCGCAACCTGCAGCAGCTGCCTCCAAAAGAGACTTTGGCATTCCCTCGCGATATGAGGGAAGGCAAACGACGCTTGATTTTTTATAGATATCAACCATATCTTCCTTGTGGCCAAGCCAATCTATCACTCCATCCATAACCCATTGTTGTATTGTTTGAGTTGAAATTTTTGACGGATTAGCATAATCTGATGCTCCAGCCATAATAAACTTCCATTCTGGAAATTTATGCTTTAAGATTCTAGCTGCATTTACAAATTCTAATGCACCTTTGTCTTTAAGAATTCTTGCGGGAAATAATACAATCTTTTCTTTAGCCTCTAAGTTAACTTCTGAGAATAACTTTAAATCTACACCTGATCCTGGAATTAAAACAATATTTTCTTTTGACACATTTTTAAAACTAAGAATAAAATTTTTGTCATCATTATTTTGAACAATAATACTTTTATTTTTGTAATTGAAAATAATCTTTAATAAATATTTATACAAAAAATAATATATTTTTTTTATTTGTAGTTTTTTTTCATTTTCTATAAATAATGAACCCATTCCTGAAATTGCTATAATTAAATATGGGAATCCTAATAATTTTGTAGCTAATCCTCCGTACAAAACCCCTTTTGGCGATACGCAGTGAACTATCTCAGGATTATATTTTTTTAATTCAATAAAAATTTTGAAAAAATAAAAAGCTTCAATTATTGGATTAAGCCCATCTGAGCTAAAATTTAGTTGGGTAATACTAATGTTAAGACTTGATATTTTTTTTTTGGCAACAGATTCCATAGAAATGCTACCGGGTCTACCTACAATTAGATGAACAATATAACCATTTTTCATAGCTTCTAATGCAATTGGAAGTCTGTGTGAAACAAAAAATGCAACGTTATTTACAATAAAACAAAGTTTTATACCTTTTGTTTCAATACTTAAATTATTGTTCTTCATACCAAGCTTGAAACATTAAAATAGACCATAGCAAATGCTGGAAATTTTTTTTACCAGACAAATGCTCCTGCCACACAGTCTGCACCACCTTAGGATCCAAAATTCCACTTTTTGAAATACTGTGTTCACTCAATAAATTACCAGCCCATTCCTTTAGTGGACCTCTTAACCATTCAGCAAGTGGTATTGAAAAGCCTTTCTTAGGACCTTTCATCAGACTTGATGGAATAAAAAATTCTAAAACTTTCCGTAGAATTAATTTTGAAGTTCCATCTTTTATTTTCATGTGCATTGGAAGACTATTTGCAAATTGAAATAAATTTTTATTTAAAAATGGCGCCCTTGTTTCCAATGAAACTGACATTGATGCTCTATCAACTTTTGTAAGAATATCATTAGGCAAGTAAAAGACAGTATCTAACAACATAATTTTGTCTATAAATTCACAATTATTTAATAATTGAATTTCTTTATCATTAATAAATTTTTCAATAAAAATATCATTTAAAAATGGAAGATTATCACTTCCAAAGGATAGAAGTCGGTCATAATATTCAAACTCTGAATTTGATTGAATTGCGTATGCAAATTTATGAATTTTTTCTCCGATATTTTGATATTTAGTGCAGAAAAATGATACTAAATAGTTTAACTGTGATGTTGGTATTTGTAATAAGCATTTTGCTAGAATTAATTTTATCTTGCAACTAAAGACATTATGGGACAAAAAATTTTTAAGGCGATGATTGTGCCGAGTATATCCACAAAACAATTCATCACCACCATCACCACTAAGGCAAACTTTAACATACTTCGCAGCAAATTTTGAAACCAAGTAAGTAGGTATTTGTGATGAATCAGCAAATGGCTCATCATACACATGTGGCATTTCATGAATTGCATTCATCATTATTTCGGGTGTTAGTTTCAATACGTGATGATTCATCCCAAGATGCTCTGCGATTCTTGCTGCTTGTGCTGACTCATCATAATTTTTATCTTCAAAGCCAATCGTAAACGCACTCAATTTCTTGGTTGAATAAGCTTGCATTATTGCAGCTATTAACGTTGAATCAATTCCGCTGGAAAGATAAACACCAACAGGAACATCCGATAACATTGCTCCTTGAATGCTTTCCCCTAGTAGCTGTTTTAATTTTAAAACAGCTTCATTAAGTGAACCATTAAATTTATTATCTAAATTTCGACTTGCTACCTGAACGCTAGACCAATAAATAGAGATTATGGGATCAGGACTGTCTAAAGAAACAATTAAGATTGATCCAGGTGCAAGTTTAAAAATATTTTTGTATATCGATATAGGTTGAGGTATAAAACCATACTTACATAAAGAAAATACTCCTGCAGTCTCGATCTCATTACTAAATGCAGGGTGTTTTTTAAGCGCCTTTAATTCCGAGGCAAAGATAAAAGCTCGATTTTTATAATCCCCCTGCCATCCATAATAAATAGGCTTTTCCCCAAATCTATCGCGAATTAATCTCAACTCTTTTGATTTCTTGTCCCACACTGCTATTGCAAACATTCCCTCAATCTGTTTAAGAGTGTCTTCAATACCCCATTGCTCGAAACATTCAAGAAGAGTCTCAGTGTCAGATGTGCCACCCCATACTAACCCTTCATTTTTAACCTCAATCTCTGATCGAAGTTTTAGATGATTATAAATTTCACCATTAAAAGAGATAACATACCTGCCTGAATTTGAAACCATCGGTTGATGGCCTGCGCTTGATATGTCCAAGATTGCTAGCCTTTGATGGCCCAATGAAATGCCAGATAATTTGTCACACCACACTCCACTTGAATCTGGTCCGCGATTAATCATCGCATTCGACATCTCTGAAACCACCGTAGGTGTTACAAGTGACTTGCAGTTACTTAGGGCACCAGTTATCGCACACATATACCCTCCTACTAAATTGCGGTTTTATTTCTAAATTCATTGGCGTAATTTTTATTGGGCATGCGGTTTATCTTACCATTTTTTTAAAAAAGAATTATTAGGTGCAAAGGGAAGTTAATACTCTCAATGGATGCATGGCTCCATCTCACCAGCCATAAACTTGTCACTAAACAACGAATCTTTCTCAATACTAGAGTACAAATGCCCAAGATTTGAATCTTGTAGTGAGCCTAATATATGCTTCAATCCAAAGTCTTGGCAACAAATAGATACCAGTCCATTTGGTAAAAGGAGTCTGTGATTAAGCCTTTGTATTAAACAATAATAAGTGCCTATATTTTTTTAAATTTTTACCTTCTTTATAACGAAATTTCTTGATATAAATCAAATCACTTCTAGTCGAGAGGACTCTGGTTTTGGTTATCGAGAAATTATGTTTATAGTGCTCAACGACAGTTAGAATATTTCTATGAAAGGTCTCTCCAATCAAGGCAATTAAAAAATTAATCAAAAATAAACTTTCCTTGAGAAACCGCAATAACTTATTTACATTATCTGTGTAATGATCATCAAACTTATCCTTCATTAAACCTTTATCATCTGGAAGGTGAAGTGAAATCCCAGCATGAAAAATATCAAAATTATTAATTACAAAATTTATGTTATCTTTGTGCTCTGTAAATGTTGTTCCGAGTAACAGAGAATTACCTTTTTCATGGAAATAACTAGAAATTAAAGAAAAGTCATTAAGTTCTAATGGCTCCGCAAAACCTGTCTGGTGAATAACCATATCAAGCGATATTTTTTTTGAATTTTTTTCTTGACTAAGCGTTAGTTTTGCATTTTCAGAGTCACTTTTTTATAACTTTGGTTATATTCAGCCTGTCGACAATAGTTACACATACGCCCGGATGCAAAACGCCCACTTATTTCTAGTGCAGGTCTATTTTGCTTAGAAGCATTGAATATGTTTTTCAACGGATTTATTTCTTACAATCTTATATCCGAATGTTTCTTACTAAAGACATGCTTAAGATCAAAAATTATACATTTTTCATCAATACCAAGCGCTCTCATTTGCAGTGATGAAATTTGAGAAAACTGGTTGTGAGATACAGCAATTACTATACCATGGTATTTTAAAGTACTTAGCTTTTTGTAAAAAATATCAGCACTAATATTTTCATCAGTATCACTGGTCCCGTTAATTCTTCCTCCAATCAAATTTATATTATATTCATTCTTAGCCTCACTGTTATAGGCCCAAGGGTCAGCAACATCAACTTCACATTCCCACTCTTTTAAATGAGCAACCACATCTATTACACGAGTATTTCTTATATCGGGACAATTTTCTTTAAATGTCAAACCCAGAACTAAAACTTTAAATTTAGTATTCTCGAGATATCTTTTTCTCAATCTATCCAACAATGTACTTGCGACATATTTACCCATTTCATCATTTACCGCCCTTCCCGATAGAATAACTTTTGGAGTAAATCCAATTTGTTGAGCTTTATGTGTTAGATAATATGGGTCAACTCCAATACAATGCCCACCAACCAAACCAGGACGGAACGAAATAAAGTTCCACTTGGTTTCGGCGGCCATTAAAACCTCCTCTGTATCTATATCCATTTTTGCAAAGAGCATAGACAATTCATTTATAAGTGCTATGTTAAGGTCACGCTGAGTATTTTCAATAACCTTTGCAGCTTCAGCAACCTTAATACTCGAAGCAACGTGAGTTCCGGCGAAAATGATTTGTTTATAAAGATCATCAACCATTACTGATGCCCCCATCGAATTGCCTGAGGTAATTTTTATAATGTCAGTTAATTTTCGACTCTTATCACCCGGATTAATCCTCTCTGGTGAATACCCAACATAAAAATGTTCTCTTGAAATCCCAGATATATTCTCCAAAATAGGTAGGCAAATTTCCTCCGTGCACCCTGGATAAACCGTTGTTTCATATACAACCAAATCCCCTGGGCTTAAAACGGTTGCAACCATCTCTGATGCGCTAATTAGAGGTTTTAAATCTGGTTTTTTGAATTTGTCTATAGGGGTCGGAACTGTTATGATATAAATACTACAATCCTTTATTTTTCTAAGATCACTTGTTAGAGTAAGTTTCTTTTTTACAGCATGCAATACTTCCATGCTAATTTCAAAGGTTTTATCAAAGCCCTGCTTCAATTCTTGTATTCTTGAGCGATTTAAATCAAATCCAAGTACGTGCATTTTTTTTGAAAACTCAACAGCTAAGGGCAATCCAACATAGCCGAGGCCTATTACAGCGATTTTTTTATTATTTTGCATAAGTAAATGTGATATTAAAAAATAAATCAATTGCCTACTATTTCGATGAGTTCTTCTACATTTGAAATCTCAATAAAACTCTCCGGGAAAACAAAGAGCGGGTTTGTATTGGGGATATTAAATCCGGTTAAATAAAGTAATTTTTTTTCAGCGCCCAAGAAGTCAAATATTCCATAAGTTCCTCTATAAATTATATGCGTGTAATTTACGACCTCCGAGAAAATGGAAATTTTATTCGAGTCATTACGATTAATTCTCTTTAATGCATTTGGATGCCATTTTACAGATATTTTTAAATCGGGATGGAGCTTTGATATTTGACTTGCAAATTCAAGAAACAAATCCTCTTCGGACTCTAAACCTTCTGGCAAAATTAAGATGTGTGGATCGCTAGCGAGGTTAGTTATATTATATTTAATTTGCGGCTTTAAAGATCTATAGAGTCGCAATTCGGCATACAGATACTTATCTTTCCATAAATGACTGATGTGGTCATAATAAATTTTTTGACTAATTAGCAATATATCTGGCGAAATAAACTTATTATCTAAGTTTTTTATCCAAACGGTACTTCCTCTGACAACGCTGTGGCTGTACCCATAAATTACTAATTTTTTTAAATTTGACTCTCTGAGTGACTTAATTACCATCTTTTCCCAAGAATGCCCCTCAATGGTCAAAAAGATTGAGAAGTGGTCACCATTAGAATATTTTGACAGTAATTTAAGCAATCCACTAGATCGTAAGTAGGATTCCAGCCCGTCGCCTCTTAAAGCGGCCTTTAAAATTAAATATCTAAATTTACTTTTAGGTTTTTTTAGGTACACATGAAAACCGAATACCATTGACTTTGTGTACCATAAAATTAGAAGAAAATAACTATAAATCGACAAGTTTCTGTTTATGTATAGGAGGTTTTTTCTTCTTAGATATGTAAACAATGAATGAGCTATGTAGATCAGCTTATTTGATCCTCCACATAACTCAGAAATTTCTTTTTGACTTCCAAAGTAAAAGTCATTTTCTGCGCCATTATTAATAACGTCATGAGAAATAACTAAAGATTGATACTTATACTGAATAGTGCGGCTTGAAATTCTCACTCCAAGTGAAAGAATGAAGACTCTTAAAAGCCCAACAATTGTATTTCTAACAAGGAATAGTGCATCTTTTTTATTTAAATCCTCAACATATTTCAAAGTAAGAAAACTCTCCGAAGTTGGACTGAGTTGTGGAATTGATAAGATAAAGTTGGAATCTACAGACCTAATTATGCGGTTAGTATTTTTTAAGTATGACTGACACTGCTTTACAAGATTACTTTGTATAACCAATTTACTTAATATAAAAAATGACTTCTATAGTTGGAATGTATCCGTCTCTGAAGATTTGATATACCCCTTGTCATAAGAAATGTTAAATTATAAAAATTCTTTAAAATCTTAATATAACTTTTTGCGTTAGGACTTATTGTATTAACCCCAATTTCAGACTTCAAAATAACATCGACTAAATCAAATCTATTATAGATAAGACAAATTGCTATATATTTTTTGCAAGAATGGACCAAATTTTGTTGCAGGATAAATTCAGGGGATCTTAAAAAAAGAGCATCCGCAAAAACGAGTTGTCCCCGATTATCATTTTTACCTCTCCCCCATCTTTTAAGATGAATAAAATCAATAAATTCGAAATTTTGGGTTTCAAGGTAGCTTGACACATCATGAAAGAGTGGTTCTTCTTTGTAAATTTTATGAAATTGCACCTCAACCTCAAGTCCCATGCAAGTATTAAGGTGATTAACTGACCCTTTAATAATTTCTAATTCCGAGCCTTGGGTATCAATTTTTAAGAAATTAACATCCCCATCAAAAATCTCGTCTAATGCTTTTGCCTCAACCAATTCTTCGCCTTGAATATCAAATCTACTGGCATTTGGAAATTTATTCAAAAATTCTTTATTAGGTTTGTAGACTGAGGAGGCGCTAGGCTGTCGACATAGATTGATGATTAGCCTCAAAGAAGCAGACCATAGTGCAAATGGAATTATTTTATAGTTAAGAAACTTAATACCCTTTCCCGAGAGCAAAGTACTCGATCTTAGATCTGGCTCAAAACCACAATAATTTAAATACTGTTCTAGACCCCTCCATCTTGGCTCTAAACCACCCTGGGCCCCAATATCAACCAAAGATATTCCATTGCCATCCTGACAAAATACATCAAAAACTTTCTTTAAAAAAAATAGTCGCAAGCTAATCATATATAAAAAGGCGTTCTGGTCTTCTCGAATAAATTAATAAATAAATGTAAACTAACCCCATATAAACGGCTTAAAAGCAATATCTGTCTGATTTCTCGTATTTTACCATGCGAACTTTGAAGTATTCAAATATGGTTTTATTGGCGTAGATGTATTTTTCGTAATTTCAGGCTATATAATTATTATGTTAATTATATTTGATTCAAATCATTTAACACGGACTGGTTCCCAATGGCACAGTGATAAATTATTACGTTAACAACCAACTACCTTTTTGTAGAAATTAAACCCTAGATTATGTATCTATCCAAGCTTATACAGAATTTCGCACCGAATATATATCGTTTACTGAGTAATTTAAAGGTTGCGGCAAATGGTCCTGATACGCCAATACGACTTGCCGCTCAATTTGTCTACGCAGAGGCAATCGAGGGGGATTATCTAGAATTTGGAGTTTTTAAGGGTTACAGTTTTATTGAGGCAATAAATGAATTGGAATCCGCAAGAATTAGATGGGATAAAAATAATCTTCTCTCTAATAGAAAAGCATATGATGAAGCTAGTGCAAATGAAGCGGATGAAGATTTTAAGACACTGAAATTTAAAGAAGCAATTCGCTTTTTTGCCTTTGATAGTTTTAGTGGGCTGCCTCAATTGGACACCGCTGATGAAGGTCACTCGCGATTTCGTGAAGGAAGGTATAACTATGCTGAAAATAAATTTATTGCAAATGTTTTAAGCAATAGTGTAGAAATTTCAAGCAATCGATTAATAACTGTACCAGGCTTCTACAACGAAAGTTTAAAAGAAGACGTAAAAGAAACCTTTCAGTTAAAAGCGGCATCAATTGTAATGATTGATTGTGATCTTTACTCATCAACAGTTTCAGTCCTTGAATTTATTACAAACCTAGTTCAAGATGGAACCATTTTAATATTTGATGACTGGTATGCATACAAGGGATCGCCCAATCGCGGGGAGAGACTTGCAACACAAGAATGGATTAAGAAAAACCCCAAATTTAGCCTATCCCCATTTGCAGCAAGGGGTCCATTCCAAAGAGCTTATATACTCAACATTATTTAATTATATTTCTAAATGGTACAGATAATTGTCATATGGTTCCCAAAAGGAATAATTTATTCCATATGAAAACCAAATTATTAAATAAATTAAAAATGTAATGTATACAGTCAACTCATAAAAAAAATTATCAAATGATCTATTTTTTATACTAAGGTTAGATAAAAAAAGAATATAAATTGGACTAAAATATAAGTATAACCTATCAAAAGCTGTAAATGATCCTATAAAAATCATACCCATAAATATTGAAATAACTAACACTAGTACATTGCTATTAAAATTTATTGCGCTATCAATATATTTTGGTATTAATAAAAATCCCAACGCTGCAATTGCTATAGGAATACCCCTAGGTATCGCCCCAAGCGCCTGATAGCCTGATAGTATTAAATACTCATTAGTCATGTTATAAAAATATTCATATAATGAAGTATATGCAAAAGCAAAATAAATTACAATTAATAAAATAAATGCTTTTAATAATGGATATTTATTTTTATTATTAAAAAAATAAAGGGTTATAGAAAATAATATAGAAGTATTATGGAAAGCAAAACCCAAAATTGAAAATATTAAAAATTTTAGGTAATTATTATCTAAATATCTTAGACTTAAAAAACAAAATCCAAGCGCTACTGATTGTCTAGTGTAGCCCATTCCAACCAATACTATTAAAATTGGGTAACAAATAGCCAAAGCAAGGACTTTTCTATTTGTCAAACGACAAAGACTTTCGATGCCGAGCAAGAATATTCCAGCACACATTAGATTCAATGGCCATATTTCATTTTCTGATATTAACTTACTGATATAGGTAAAAAATATCCAGCCTGGCTCCCTAATAATTAAGTCTTTTAGCCCAAAACTTTCATGGGAAAAATTCCGATAATTATCAAGATAAGTTTCCCAATCACCCCCCACTTCATACCTTAGTCCTACAGTAAAAAATAAAATTAAATATAAGGCTATATATACATAATAATTTATTCGACGTGGCTCAACTAATCCCAATAAAGATATTAACGAATATTGAGTTAAATAGAAAAACATTTCTTAAATTTCAATAGTGACAAAAAAAAAGTGTATAAAAAAATATCGAAATAAGCAGCGTATTTATTTAACTTAAAAATTCTACAAACAATTATTTGTTTTCTAAATATAGAAAATAGGGAATCATATCCAATTGAATCTATTTTGGGGTGTAAAAAAAATACTTTTTTAGCAACTATTAAATCAACGCCATTCTTATATAAACTATGTGTGAAAATAATATCTTCAAAGTATCCTTTTCCTGCCAGATCTTCATAGGTAGTCGCTATTTTAAATAATTCCTTATTATAAATAAGACAACTTGGTAGCCATTCATTTTTAGCATTGTCATGCAAGGATACTGGAGAATAATTTCTGCCTGATATAGACAATTGCATTGAATTATTTGGCCATTTAAAATTGAAAAGTAAAAAAATAAACTTGTTCAAAATTTCTGAAAATTTATTTTTAAGATAAATGCTCTTTCCATCTGTCATTATTACTCTTGGCGATACTACTGTGAAATTTTTTAAAGTAATAAATTTATACAATTCTCCAATCGAATCAATGAACATCTGTATATCGTCATCACATTGAAGAATATATTGTCCACTTGCAGCATTAATGCCAAGATTTCTCTGAAAAACCTGTGCGGCACGTACGGATATAATTATTTTTAATTCGACTCCTTTTATCTTTAATTTTTTAATTATTTCTTTTATCGTCAATAAATCATAAGTTACTATGATAATTTCAGATGGTAAGTGCGAACCAACCAGAATTGATTCCAATAAGTTGCTTATTTTTTTATTGCTACCCAATGTTGCGCAAACAATGCTTAGATCTTTTATTACTTTTTGCATTTGATTTGTAAAATATGGCTTAGTAATTTTTCCGAGTCAGTTCTTTTCAAACCAAGTTTTTCTGCTTTATCTGTGTTGATAATTGAATCGCTTTTCTTTTCAAAAAACTCAATATTGTTCGAACAAAATTTCTTTATTGAATTTTTGCAAGTATTAGAAAATTGATTAACCACATTTACAAATTTATCTAGACTTATTGGACTACCTGCGGCATTAAATATTCCGCAAGCATCTTTATTAATACAATAATAGATAAAATCAACAAAGTCATCAACCGACAGCAATTGTGTTGTCCATTTCATTTGATCAGTATTTTGTGAGAAATTTGTTTGAATTCTATTTATCCATCCATCAACCCTCCCAGTATGATCTTCCTCGCTTAGCAAAATTCCTGGTCGAAATACAAGTAGATTAGGAAGGTTCGCACTTGCGATTTTCTCACACTCTATTTTACCAATTGCGTATTTGAATGTTTTATCACTGAAATCCAAATGTCTCTCGGCTTTATTGATTAATTTAGAATGTTCATAAATAAATTCCGAGTCATATTCATACACGTACGAACTGGATATAAAAATATATTTACCACTAAAGTTTTTCCAGCGAGTTGATTCTTTTTCATATTGAACTGGATCATATGAACAACAATCAATTACGACATCAAAGCTAATATCATTATTAGAAATGTAATCAACCCTTTCACTTTTAATATATTTAACATTATTTTTCTTGTAAAAGTCCTGCCCTAGCCAACTAGTAATACCTCTGTTTAGGATTGTTATATCAAATTTTTCAAGGCCCGAGTGTTCAGAAATTGCTTTTCCTAGTTGCCTTCCTCCTCCAATTACTAAGACTCTATTCATTTCTACGTATTGCTCTCATAACCCTAAACCCCTCTGCAAAAGCTAGTCCTGACATCATTCCTCTGTAGTTCGCCAATGTAATGAGACCCTTTTCAGATCTTGGAAATGGAAAAGCCCTATTCTCACCATCATACTTAGCCCATGCCTGGAGTTTTGTTTGCATATAAGGCTCAATATCAACAAATAGATTTGGGTCAAATTTCTGCTCATACACCCACGATGAACTACATACAATTTCAAAACTATAGACACCCCTCAGGTAAATATTGCCATATGGTCTTGTGGCTACCTCAACAGCTTGATTAGTAATTCTATGATCAATATTTACATCTGATTTGTTATGAGTAAGAATTATGCTTGGTCTGAATGCAACCATCTCCGATTCTATTTCTTTAACTAATTCCAATAAATTATAGGAATCAAATTGGGTACATAACCGCTCGCCAAACTTCCATTCCTTCACCCCCAAGATCTTTAAAGCTTGTAGCGCAGATTCTGTTCTTTTTTTTCCAGCATCTTTAGCCTCATCAGAATAGATATCCCCTTTGAGAAATCTTGCAGTAGTACCCTCACCCAAATATATAACTTTTACAATAGACCTTTTAGCGCTAAATCTAGCAATCGTACCTCCAGCCCCCAAAGTCTCATCATCTGGATGGGCGGCGATTACTAATACTCTTTGCTTACTGAAATCTTCCATTCTCTCTCTCTCCTGCTATTATCTTACCAATACTCTCTTGAAGCTCTATATTACTGGTTGCTATTAAACCGCTATGAGCTCTCGATCCCGGCATATAAGTAATTTCATTTAAGTATGAGTCTGAAAAACATCCATCCACTTCCTTTAAAAGCAAGGACGCGGGTGCTACATCCCAATCTCTAATTATTGTTGACTTTACGAAGGCAGACGCAATTCCTTCGGCAACTAAACACATTTTTAAACCAAGGCTTCCGCTTTCAATATATCGCTCAAAATTCATTTTCTTATAAACTACCTCTGCAATGTCATGTGGAGACGGTTCATTATCAACTAATGACCTGATTGATTCTTTTTTTTTGCTCAGAATTCTGACTCCATTAAGCCAGGCTCCACCTCCATTAATTGCATAATATGTCTTTTTGAAATGAGGGGCAAAAATAACCGATAAAATAGGCCTGTTAATATCCATTAGTGCGCACTGAACTACATAGCCATTATATTTTTGCGAATAACTTGAAGTTCCATCTATTGGATCAATTAACCAATACAAACTCTCTACTCTTGATTGGGACTCTAGATCCTCTTCTGAAACCACCGCAATATCAAGTATTATTTTTAATGATTTACTGAGTAATATATGCGCTTCTTGATCTGCATAATTTGCCAAATCTTTAGGCCTATCTACAAACCTGCGTTCTTTTTTTATTTCATCAATATACCCTCCAACTTCTTGAACGGCATCAATAATAGGTTGCAAAAAAGTCCTTAAGTTATCCATGAGAAACATTTACTTTAGTATAGTCATCCCCCTTGAGATAGACGTCTTGAATTCTTCTTGCCATATATAAGTTATCTTCGAAATTTCCATTATTAAAATTAATAATGCCATTTTGAATATATTCAATAATGCCTGCCACCTCATCCACTCCAGAGGCAATTGTTAAGGTCGCAGTTGTTGAATATCTTGGATTAATTTCAAATAAGTATGGCTGTCCACTGCTTTTATCAAGAATCAGTTGAACATTATATGGACCCCGAGGATTTAATGCATTGTGCATAACTTCACAGTAATCCGAAATAATATTATTTTTTTCAGTTTTAGCGAGCTTAGTTACACCTTGTTTTAAAAGCACATGTTTTGGTACGATCGCCCTAATAATATTATCCCTCCAAGCCACCACGGAAATCGTATACTCCTCACCCTGTATATATTCCTGTATTAATAAATCTTCGACTTTGTACTCACTCCTCAAAAGCTTCTTTTCCAACTCATCTTCGTTCCAAGCTATAGCAACCCCCCGACTACCTCTTCCAATGATTGGTTTTATGATTATAGGAAATAATAGTTTATGCATTCTTCTATTGAAGGCCTTAATCGTAACGGGCACGGGTATGTTTAATTTTTTTAACCTATCAAAGAGATTAATTTTATTTAAACATAATTCGATAAAATCATTAGTAGGTTGAATTACTTTCAATGATTCGCACTCTAATGTGCCAAGCTTAATTAACTCCTCATCTACGACTGAGATTATTATTGAAACACTCTGATTATTTACAACCTCTTTTACAAACGGTAGAAATTTTTCATCATCTCCGGCTGGCAACACCACTCCGAGGTCGGCATAATGAAAACCGACCGCATACCTATTCATATCCCCTGCAATGATTCGAATATCAGGTATTTTTTTTCTTAAATTTTCAATAATTGTAGGTATTGCAGGCCCACCAGCCCCCGTTATTAATACGGTTGGACTTTTGCTTCTATTCATTGCTTCACCAATTCCTTTTTTTAATTGGGATTTTTTAAAATACTAATTACTTTAATTAGATCAGCCTCGGTATTTACTGATGGCTTACTTATAGGTAAGTTAATCGCAGTTAGAGATTCTCCACGTTCCAAAATCCTCATCTGCTCAATTGATTCAGATAATTCAATAATACCTGCATCACTATTGCACAATTCCAATAAATACTCTGATGTGAATGCCATCAATCCCTGCATTTTTTTCACTACACCTGCATGATCTTTTTTAATAGCTAAAAATGGCGGCACCCTAAAACAATACATAATTTTTTGCGGCCTAGAGATAACCGCCTTCACAACAGATATATCGGTAACATCATCGCCTTCGCAATCACTTACAGCATTCCATGCGAAGCAATCATTATCAATTTTTATTGATTCGATAAATTGATCTATATGGTCAGGATTTATTAAAGGCTCATCACCTTGAACTAAAACAAGATGAGTATATTTATTTGATATTTTCTTAATAGCTTCGGCACACCTTGATGTTCCTGATTTATGTGCATCAGACGTTCTTATTACTGTTGTTTTTTTTTGATGGCTAAAAAATTCTTCTATAACATCATCGCACGTAGCAATATAAACCTCAGAAACATGCTTTGCTTTAAGAGCTTGTTGCCTAACCCTTTCCAGCATAGGCAATCCACAAATGTCTAACATTACTTTTCCTGGAAGCCTAGATGAGGCCATCCTTGCTGGGATTACTATTGCAAATTTCACAGTTTTTTTCTTAGAAATTTATCTAGGCCATCATGCAAATGAAATAATCCCTTCAATTTGCCATCTATTGATACAACAGGGAAATCCCAAATTCTTTTTTTAGCCATAATGCTAATAGCTTCTTCTAATGGCTCATCTTCGTTAATTACAAGGGGATTTCTTTTCGCATGATCAATTAAGTCGTCCATAAAGAAAGCTGATAATGGCTTATGCACATTTAATATCAACCTTCTTAAATCACCATCCGTAAAAATAGCCTCTAAGCAACCATCCTTTCTAACTATACAGACAACACCAAGACCCTTCTCCCTCATCTGATCTAGACCCTCTTTTAAGAGTGCCATTTCATTCACCACGGGAATCTTGCTAACACCAATCATTGCGCTTGATACTAAATCTATCTTATTCATCTATATGCACCCTATCTTTACCCAAAGACTCAATTAATTTCGATCTGAATTCATGCGTCATTTTTGCTTGAATTAATATGTTTTTTAAGTGCTTAATATCCAATACTGTATTGGGATCCGATAATGCTTTTGAAGGATTGTCATGCACCTCCATGAATAATGCATCTACACCAACCCCCACTGCCGCCCTTACTAAATAAGGTATAAACTCTCTTTGCCCGCCAGATATGCTCCCCATGGATGTTGGCAGTTGTACTGAATGTGTTGCATCAAATCCAACCGGATACCCTGTTTTTGACATTATGGGCAAACATGTCATGTCATTCACCAGCATGTTGTATCCAAAGAAAGAACCGCGATCAGTAAGCAAAATATCAACCGCGCCAAACTCCTCTAATTTACGTACAGAGTTTTTCATATTCCAGGGGCTCATGAATTGCCCTTTTTTCAAATGAACTGGTTTCCCAGTTTTTGCTGCAGCTCTCAATATTGATGTTTGTCTACATAAATATGCTGGGACCTGCATTAAATCTACAACCTTACCCAAGTCCACCGCATCTGCTGGATCAGAAAAATCAGAAGTTACAGGGAGGCTATACGTAGCCCGAACTTCAGATAATATCTCTAGTCCATCATCTAGCCCCAGGCCATGAAAACTTTTAGAAGATGATCTGCAATCTTTGTCATAGGAAGACTTATAGATCCAATTGATGCCAACCTCTTTGCAGACCTCGTTCATTTTTCCGGCCATGTCTAAGGCGTGCGATCGACTCTCAATTGCACAAGGTCCACCAATAAAAACTAGCGGTGAATTACCGCCTATCCTGATTTTATTCACCTCACCATAACCAACATTGATAATTTTTTTATCCATGAAATATATTAATCCCTTGTGTTTGATAATCAACTACAACTGGTCTGGCCATAATAGCCTGACTTTCAATTACCAAGTAAACCGTGATTGTTAAATCTTGAGGAATACTATACATTACAATTCCGCCAGATGGAATACTGATAGTCTCCGCGCTAATTTCACTCCAAGTATCGGAATTTAAAAGCTTTATACAATACTTCAACCGTTTCTTATATGTGTTTACTAAGATAATTTGGGCTCTAGAGGATTTTTCAAAAAGATATTGAAGATGATATGCCCTCCTCCAAATACTGGCGTTTCCTAGGTATTGAATACCGCCATTTTGCAATTGTGCAACTGAATCCATGTTTCCATGGGCATAAGTTCGAATTTTATTTGACTTATACGAAAAGCTCACATACCCTCTTTCAGTTATGTAAGACCCAATCTCCTTTATAAACTCAGGCCTCTCTAAATGAAACACCGCAAAAGTACCATAATCTCTTATTCTTGTTTCAAAAAACTCGCTAATTTTAAGTGTAGTTCTTTGAATTGATGCCAACTCATAACTCTTGGAAGTAATTTGTAACCCATTCTTGTCAAAAACAATAATCAATATTTTTTCAACATACATAGACTTACAAGCAGGAAATAATTTTATTATTGGCGCTAAATCAAAAAAAGTTTCCCAATCTTCGTTGATCACCCAGGGAAAAAGATCGCTAATTGAGCTATCTTTATTCTTTGGAATAAGAGTCAAAGGCTGAAAAATTCTCCATCGAAGTTTATGAAGAAATTCACATGTAAAAAAATTAATCATTTACATCTTTCAAACCAATACTTTTTTAACTCTCTCTGAGCTCTATTTCTATCACCATGAACGACATATGATGATGGAGGGTGAGAATGCTCTAGACTTAAAGATACGCCTTCACTATCGTGACTAAAATACAAAGGAATGCCACCCATACCTCTAGAAATAATTACAGGCAAAAAATCTTTTTCAAACTCAAAAATTGGCATTTCAAGTAGATTAACTGAATTATTCTTGACAACAAACTCTTCAATGATCTTACCGGTATGCGGACTATGTATTGTTAGGACTTCTGTCCTAGAGATTGAAGACTTCTCTAGATTAATAAAAATTACGTTATTTTTAATATGCAGTTCTTGCTGAAACATTCCACCAAAACTTAAACAAGATGATTTCGATGGAAATGGAGCTATTTCACCAAGATAAGAGGTGCTGGAATATTCAGAGAGAATATGCAAACTAGCACGCCACTCCGGATAGCTTGTCCCCTCTACCAAAAATTCTGGGAGTGAATTACCTACGTAAGTCTGCTGGACATTTGACATTGAAAGAAAAACATGTCTGTCAATGCCGGCTAGAATTTCGCACTGGTCTGAAGTTACATCTATGCACTGATTCGGGCTTATAAATAATATAGATGTGGTATGCCACAGACCATCCTGCACCCATGATGCATTTATAAATTTTGGTGAAACCGGCTTTCTCAATTCCCAATTATTAGGTGAAAAATTAAAAACTGTTGTTTTCGCAGAGAACTTAGGTACTTTAATAAGGGGGTAATAAACCATCTTATCCTCTTAGCCATAATTGATTGGAGTGTTTTCCAACTTCAGTCTCCCCGCCAAACTTCTGCTTTTCATGCAAATAAAAACCAGAAAGACTTAATATGCGACTTACACCTTTGGCCTGATCATCAAAACTATCATTAACCTCAACGAGAACACTTTGAACACTTTCTAGAAGTTTTGTTGCGCCTGCCAGCACTAAATGCTCAATCCCATCAACATCAATTTTCAAATTTGTTGGCGGGTTAATGCCTAGTTTGATCAATAAATCGTCAGCTGAAAGTCCCAACACATTGTATTTTATTACTCCCAATAAATCATTGCCATCTTGACCATAAATCTCCCCAAATGTATTTAGTGCTGCTCCAATATTTTCACTTGATAGTAAAATATATTTAATTTCTGTTAATTTGTAAAGTGGCAAGGGAATTACTGAGACCAAATCAGATACTAAATTTAAATTTATATTCCGCACAAGTAACTCTAGATTAAATACAGACGGTTCAAAAGATATCACTTTTATTCCTTTGAATTTAGCAGCATAGATTGAATAGAGTCCAATGTTAGCTCCAATATCCCAAAGCACAGATCCAGGAGACAATCCATCGATCCACTTTAATGTTAAGGGCTCTTTAATAGAGAATGTTTTTGCCCTTAAATTGGTTATTCTGGTGGGGCAATAGAAAAATAAATCTTGGTCCTCATGTTTGACTATCACCACTCTTTTTTTTAATGCCATCATTAGCTCATCTCCAACAAGCCAGAATGGGAATAAGTTGACAAGATAATCCACAGTCGCAACAAAACATTTATACACAAATTTCTTCATCTAACAGTTTCTAAATTAAAGTTTCAAACCTTGCATCCATATAAGCAAATTTTCTCTACCAGCTATTATCGGGATATTGTGAGAGGCGATATCATTGATATCAAGCTTACCAGTAGGATCATAATAAATACTTGGTTTATTCTGATTAGCTGCAATAATTGCCACCGAAGTAAATGGGAATGAAATAACCCCAACCGAACCATTAATTAGCTTAATCGGTGAAATTTCAGAAGCAATGGGGAAATATGTACCGCTATCAGTTAGCTCAACTATTTTCCTTAAGTAACCTTTCGACTCGCGTCTTCCTTGAGGCCTTTTTCTTTTATGAGCCATATTAATATGAATAATTTTACAACAATAATCAATATCTTCTAAAAATTTATTTAAAACCCCTTCGTTATACTCAAAATATTCTACCAATGATGAAGATCCAATGTAAAAAGCTTTACGAAAATACTCAATGCAAAATACAGATATATATTTACCAACTTTTTTAGACACATAATCATTATTATCTGCAAACCATATGGGTCCCGTTACAATACCATTGACATTATTTAGTATGCTTTTGGAATGGTATTCTTTATGCTGCTCATCCCAAAATAAATAATTATTCCAATTTAATAAATATAATTCAAATTTTAAATCAGGGTTTGAATCATACATCTTAGGCTGCTCTGATAGGGAATAAAAATATAGTATTGCTTTAGAACCTTTTTTTTCAATAGCATATGTCCACATTGGCCTATAAAAACCTCCGGACCAATGAAAAAAATACTCATCACAAAGATCCTCTTTTTTTGATAATTCAAATATTTTTAACTTCATGGCTTCTAAGAATAGAAGCGGCCTCTCCCAATGAAATCTTAATAAATCAATTGTGCATACAATTATAAAAAAAATAAACCATAAAAATAATCTTATATAGGGATAGAATTTTTGACGGGATTCAAAAGGCAGTGTTTTAAATTTAACAGCAATTTTATCGATGGTTACATTGGGTACGCTAATAACTCCATGACCAAGACCATAAACATCTTTTTTATTTTTATATTCTCTTATATACCAAGAAATAATATTAAAATTTTTATCAGCTCCAATCGTATTATTAATACTGAGGCCATAAAAATATACAGTTTTCTTAAAATCCTTAATTTTTGCCTTAAATTTTAAGGCAGGAAATACTTTATATAACACTATTAAACTATTATATATATGTGACAAAAATATAATGCAAATAGCCGAGGCCCATAAAATTCTATTAAATATCGAATGATAGAGAATTTTATTTTCACTTAACACCTTCAACCAAGCACTATTAAGCGGCCATATTAATTTGTTTTTCGGCGCCCCTACATATGTTAGTATTTGACCGCCTAACCAGGGTCTTAAGAACTTATCAGCACAATACTGCTGAACAATAAGCCTCGCTTCAGGATAAGCACTTTGAAAGAAAGCCTTGTTAAGTAGTGTGCTGCCATTGATATTAGTAACTTCCGACCTTAAAAATTCATACTTTAATAATCTCCACATATTTAATTTTCGCTCTTTTTTTAGGAAGGTAAATCCCCTTAACCTACCTCTTACTAATTTTTTTCTCCAAGAAATTGGGAAAAGCATATAAATTAAATAATTGAAATTCATTATATTGATTAATTTTAGATATTGACTGGATTTTTATTTACTTAGTAATAGTTTATTTTCTTGAAATAATCTTCCACAACCACTTGAAATATTAGTATATATCTAGACAGAAAGAGTTCATCTATCTAGATTGACAATGCAAGGTACTACAAATTGATGAGAACTATTTCGAGCGTGCCCAATTTCAAATTGGCTTAATTAAGCCGACAGGTCTACCGGTTGAAGCTAGTTCAATATACTCTTTTAGATTATTTGCCATCTCACAAAAAACAACATCTGTCGCAACCCCCTCCAAATAAAACATATCACTTTCTGCCCATGAACCACAAAAGTGTAAAAAATTATTTTCAAGCAACGATGTCTGGACGCAATTTTTTATCAATTCAATATTGCTTGTGTTTCGATAGAGGAAAGGATATTTCCATGCCATTTCATACAACCATAATGCTTGGAATTTGTAATCCAAAAACTTAATGTTTTTATTGGCTTGAAATTCATAATTTAGAATTGGCTCTTCACCGCCCCCTGTAATTGTATCAATATTCTTAGGGTATTTATTAAACCAGCCTTCCATTTTAATGTAGTACAGCTCAACATTAAAAATGAAAACACCCGAACAAAAATAATCTTCTTGTGGCTCTTGCTGATGGTATTCAAATATTTGCTTAGGGGTAGCAAATAAAGAAGAATCGAGAGGATATCTCGAGTCAATGTATTTGTTCCGTAAAAAAGCTACGCGCTTTCTAACTTCATTATCCGGAAATGGCAAATTATTAATTTGTGAAATAACGGAAATATTATCCTCCTCATGAAATTCAAATATATTTGTTGCCAATGGGGAGATAATAATATCCGTATCCAAGTGACAGATATTACATACTTCCAGCTTACTCTCAACAATTTTTTTACCAATTAAAAGTTTTTGCCAGTTAGCTTTTTTCCAAAATAAATTTGATTCTTCAATCAAATTTTTGTCGAATACAATCAAGCCTAAATTATATTTTTCGCAATATTTTCTCCAGCTTGGATAAGCATATCGATAAAAATTAATTAAATATTTCTCACCGATTGCAATCGTTGCAATACAATTGCCTGAGCTGCCCGGCTTTATAACTATTTTCATATATTCCTATTGGCGCTAAAGGATCTAAAAGCATCAAAGTTATCGATCATGTTACAGCCATTTATTTATCAATTAATTGAAGAAAGTACAGATTATTCTATTAAATTTTACTTAATACTAAAAAATTACCAACTGCAAAAACCTCCATCAACCACAAGGGTCTGGCCAGTAACATACTCAGATAGATTGCTGGCTAAATAGGCAATCGTACCTTTAATATATTCTTCTTTTGCCATTTTTTTTAATGGTGTCCTTGCCTCATATTTAGCCACAAAACTCTCCGGCTGATCTCTATATAGTCCGCCAGGTGCTACAGCATTTACTCTAATTTTAGGCGCTAAAGTCGTTGATAACCACCTAGTTAACTGTATCAAGCCACCCTTTGATGCGGCATACGCTGCTGGGTTTCCCATGCTAGTCCCATCATATAAATCCCAATTTGGACCAACAATTCCGTATATCGAAGCTATATTGATAACAGATGGGGATGTTGAATTTTTTAACAAAGGCAAAAAGCCTTGTGTTAAGTGAAACGGACATGTCAAATTTACTTCGAGAGCTCTTCTCCAAGTTGCAAGACTTTGATGCTCAATATCTGTTACCCAGCCATCTAGGTTTGTACCCCCTAAAAAGGCTGCATTATTTACCAAAATATCTAGATTTTTGTATCGCTCATTAATGGAATAAATAAGTTTATTTCGCTCTTGCTCCTGCTCAAGATCACATTCAAATATAGTTATATTTTCTATATATTTCTGATAAAGACTACATTCTTCTTTATTGTAATTTGGCAGATCAACAATTATTAACTCCGCACCTAACTCAACCAATGTCTCACCAATTATTGATCCAATTTTTCCAAAACCGCCTGTAATTAATGCGGTTTTATTTTCTAATTTTGCCAACTCGTTTATTGAATACATAAATCTACTGTCTTTCTGAAAGTAAAAATTCTGCAATCCTAAAATCTAGACTAGTGTCGATATCAATTGCCCTTTCCGGTGGAATCAAAACACCAGAAATATTGCCATCAAAAATAGAGTTATTCTTTAATACAAAATCTGGGGATGTTACGTAGACTACAGTCGTCATGTCATAAACAACTGGAGCATCCTGACGTCTAACCAGAGTTGTAGCTGGCTTTATAACCCTCTCCAATCTACCTGATTTACCAAACTTTACCATATTGAAATATGGATTTCTATGAGAACCTGTCATTGATATGACAACATCACATTGAGAGATTTTATATTCGGCTAGAGCATTTTTAATATCTAAATTCGACCTCAATGGAGCAGTCGTTGGCAATGAGAGCATTGTCTTAGGTAGGCAACCTTCCGTAATATTCAGATGGTTTAGAGCATGCTGCCAAGACAACCATTCCGGGCTATCATCCGTGGCCAATTCCGCTGGCCTTATAAAGGGTACTTCCGCCCCATATTCTATTGCCACCCCCGCTATTTCTGTTGAGTCCGTAGAAACTATGACCCTGTTAATTTGATCGCAACTTTTAGCCTGCTCAATAGTCCATGCGATTAATGGTTTGCCAAGCAAGGGTTTAATATTTTTATTTGGTAAGCCTTTAGAGCCCCCCCTAGCAAATATGAATGAAACTATTTCATCTTTATTAGTTTGTGGCATGTATTACTTCTCTCCTACAAGTTTTGCCAGATAGTTTGGCTGCACTAACCACCTCCAGAGTACGCAGCGCATCCTCCCCTGTAACCAGTGGCTCGGAGCCACTTAAGATGCACTCAACAAAACTCTGAAGCTGCCTTTCATAAGAATAATCAGCATTTATCTGATCCCTAAAAACTTCTGCCCATTCGATAGACTGAAAATTGATTGTCGACACTACTCCTGAAACCGCATCCCACTTAATTGCTCCCAGCTCCCCAACAACAGTGCATCCCCTCCTATAATCGCATCTAAAGCAGTCTAATACTAGCGTTAGCACTGCCCCTTCATTTGGACCTCTTAGGCCACAATTTAGAGATGCAAAATCTTCTGTGTCCATATCCAATGTACTAATTTTTCTAACATCGGCCATAACCCAACTTATTTCACCAAATATCCATTGCAAATAATCAATTTCATGACTAATTTCTAGTAGAACGCCTCCACCTAGATTTTTATGAGCCGTAACCGAGTTTTTGTAATCAATATTTGGTCTCCACTGCGCCAGATTTCGACCAAAATTAGCCTCAATATGATAAATTTTTCCAATTAATCCCGAATCAACTGCTGATTTAAAATTTTGTAGCGATGGTAAAAATCTTAGGTTGTAACCAACTGTCAATAGTATTTTTTTACTTTTGCACTCGTCAATCAATTCTCTAACGCCATGAACTTGATCTGATATTGGTTTTTCAATTAACAGATGACATCTAACGCTTGCAAGGAGTAATGCAATTTTCAAATGTAAAGGCGCTGGATTTGCAACAATTGCGAGGGTCGGTAAAAAATCTATGACCTCTTTTTCGCTTTTAAATAAAAAATCAAAATTATCTAATAGTTTTTTGCAACTCAATTCACGCTGAAAGACTCCTATCTTGCTTAAGGGGTAATTTTTTCGGACAAGTTTTAAATGTCGCTCACCAATATTGCCAGTGCCTACGATTAGAATTCGTTCTGGCATCATGCAGTCAAAAAATCAATATCAATTTTTGGCCAAGAAGCCAATCGAATGCCTGAATTAAGGATAATTTTTCTTGCATTACTTAACCCATCTCCAATAAAATTATATAGATGTGCGGTTGCAACTGCGTCTACTCTGCTATTTTTTAACCCACTTACCAAGTGGCTAGCGTTTCCTGCTCCACCAGAAATGATTAAAGGGGATGAAATATTTCTAGAAAACATATTAAGCATATCAAAATCAAAGCCCTGACCTGTTCCATCACGCTCAATTGAATTCAAAATCCATTCGCCCACCAATCCTGTAAAGTCTAATTTTTCTACTCTATCAAAACCATTATCGATATAAAATGTTCCTGAATTTGAATAAATTCCATAACTAAGCAAATCAATTTTTCTGATATCTATTTGTCCGACTATGCACTGCTGTCCAAAAACATTACATACTTCTTCGACAAGCGGTAAGTTTTCAAATAAAACTGAATTTAGAATTATTTTATCAGCTCCGGACATTAGCAGTTTTTTTGAAAATTCAAACGTTCTGATGCCGCCTCCAGCTGCAATAGGAACAAAACATTTTTTTGCTAATTCCTTTAGCGTTGCACAGAAATCATCCTCGTAACATGGTGCCTTACTCACATTTATAACAGCTAACTCATCTATATAGAACGATATTTTTGAGAAATCATAATTATTATTTAGCCAATTGTAATCACCAACTTTTTGAAGCCTAAAATTTCTACTTAAATAAAAATTACTGTCGCCATAATACAAAATAAAAATTATTCTCTTTTTAAGCATTTCATTATGCTTTTAAGAAATTATTGATAAGATAAAGTCCATTTGTTTGACTTTTTTCAGGATGAAATTGTGTGGCAAAAATATTTTCATGTTCATAAGCAGCAATAAATTTTTCCCCCCCATAATTACATAAAAATTTTGTCCCAACAATTTCACGGTCTGACAATCTATAGGAGTGCACAAAGTAAAAGTCAGAATTATTCTTAATTCCTGATAATAATCTATTAGGCTCATCGGGAATGGCAACTTCATTAAACCCAATGTGTGGAATTTTTTTGTTTATACCTTCGTTAAACCGATTAACTGAGGTCTTAATAAAGCCAAGCCCATCATGAAAGCCACCCTCTTCACTAGATTCGGCAAGTAATTGCATGCCAAGACAAATCCCTAAAATTTTTCTCTTTTTAATTAAAACAAACTCTGATATTGCTTCGTTAAGACCTGAATTTTTAAGAGCTTTTATTGCCCGCCCAAAGGACCCAACTCCTGGAAGAATTATTACATCCGCCTTCAAGATATCATTAGCACTAGATGAAAGTATTGAGTTTTTTCCGAGAAATTCTATAGCATTTATTACGGAGTAAATATTTCCCATGCCGTAGTCCACAATAGTAACTTTCAAGCTCAACTCACTGTAAATTTAGGCGCCCATCTATCACCCTTCATTTCGAAAAGGTTTTTATTTACCCACCTGTCCAGTATTCCATCAAAAACCTCTTTTGAGATTTGGTAATATTCTAAATAGGTTTTTATAAATTCTTCAGGATATTGGCCATCATAAATACGAACCAAATTTATTGCTTGATCCCTATCCATGGCGCCCCTTCTTATTTCAATTGATGCATCTTGATTTGCTCTACCAAATCCAAATTTTAAGTACATTAGATAAGTATGTAGGGCATATAAAGCTTGATCATTTTGTGAATAATTTGTAAATGTACCTGAGCTATTAACATCCGATTCCTCAAGACCGCAAAATTCCTTCGCAATCAAATAATTCCTATAGGGATCCCAGTTTTCAAAATAGGACCAATGCGTAATTTCAATTTTGCAATTTTTTAAATCTGAATTATCGGGAAATTTAAAGAAATTAAGATCCATTTCTAACAAACCAGATCTGTTAATTACTTTGTCGTATCCACCTTCCAAATATATATCCTTCATATACTGGACTGTATATATTGGGTCCTTATCAGTTTTAGTGGTTCCACCATACTCAACCTCTCCATCCTCACCATAAAATATTAAATCAATACCCAACTTTGCTGCCATTCTAACTACTGCTGACTGAATGGAAATGAGCCATCCATAATACGGAAAACCCATCTCTATAAAACCTGTTTTGTTTAAAACACGCATGGTTTCATGATTTGGGTTTATTGAAATATGGTCATATCCACTTTTTATGAAATTTTGTAGATTTTTTTCACCCAATACTAAAGGTAAGGCGGGGGTAACGGTTAGCGCAAGAGGATTCATACCATATTTGTGCTTGAGGTTATAGGCGACATACGATCCATCTTTGCCACCGCTTACTGGAACTAAACAATCAAATTCTCCATTTGAGCGTCTATGTTTATTTAACAACTTTTCAAGCTCTTTTTGTCGAGGGGTCCAATCCATTAAGCTCTTTTTTTCCATCCAAAGGCATGCATTACACCGCCCCCTTTTGTCAAAACTAATTCTTGGCCTTGTTGACATAGCCAAGCAATGAGTACACCAATGTATTTTAATCATCATATATTCTATTTTTATTAGATATCAATCGTCACTATTATTTCCTTGAAAGCTTTACAAACAAGTGCTATATCTTCATCAGAAAGTGTTATTGCAGATGGCAAACTAATGCCGCATTCAGATAATTCACTTGATATGTTGTATGTCAAATCTTTTTTTGCAAATCTTTTATAAGGTGGCATTTGATGCAAGGGGTAAAAAATCGGCCTTGCTTCTATCCCACGCAACGCTAATTTTTCAATAATTGAGTTCCTAAATTCTCTATATTTTGAATCTAAGACAATAGTAAACAACCAGTAGGAATTAAATACATCAACAGATTCATTAGGAAGCTCAACCTCTTTAAGATCGTGTAAATATTTAATGTATGAATTTGCAATGGATCTTTTTGCATCTACTAATGTTTTAGCCTTTTCAATCTGTCCTAAACCAATTGCAGATTGAATATTAGTAATTCGGTAGTTGAAACCAACGACATCATGCCAATATCTTTTAACAGGATTCATTCCGTGATCCCTCAATATTTTAGCTTTTTTCATCATCTCCAAATCTTTAAAAACCATCATCCCCCCTTCTCCAGTTGTTATCGTTTTGTTTCCGAAAAAGCTAAAGGTTCCTATGTCCCCAAAATTACCCACGTGCCTTTCTTTGTATCTCGTTCCAAATGCTTCTGCACAATCCTCAACTATATAAATGTCATTTTGATTTACCAATTTAACCAAATCGTCCATCTCTACAGCATAACCATATAAGTGAACAGGGACTATAGCTCGAGTTTTTGAATTAATTAACCGCCTTAATATATTCATATCAAGTGTTAGAGTTCTTTTGCTTACCTCACAAAGCACAGGTGTGGCACCTTGGTACAAAATCGCATTAACTGGAGCTGCAAAAGTTAAATTAGGCACAATTACCTCATCTCCCGGCCCAATATCAAGGGTAGCCAACGCCAAATGCAAGGCCACAGTACCATTCGATACTGCCAAGCAATTTGAATTTTCGACATACTTTCCAAATTCATTCTCAAATTTAACTACATATGAGCCTTGAGATGAAATCCAGCCTGACTTTATGCAATCTGTAACGTACTCAAGCTCGCTTCCATCAAATACTGGTTGAGTCAGCGGTATCTGATGGTAGCGATTTAGACTTGCATAGTCTACAAGAGTTCCATTATTCCCTATGATTGGGACTATTTTAAAGTTTTCTAGCGCTTCCTGTATAGCTTTAAGCGATGAATTAAAAGGTAAGCTTGTGTACTCACTACGAATAATTTTTTCTATTTTTGTATTTATAGAGTGCCCGTTGAGTAAAGCTCGTCTAATATCTCCATCAGTGATGATGCCGCATAAAATATCTCCATCAATGATAAAACTAACGCCCTGGCCATTACGGCCAATTACCTCCATCACATCCCTAAGGCAAAGACTATGGTCAACTGTCAGATCTTTTAATTTTGGCAAATTATCATTCAATGCAACATCCTTCAAACAGTTAACAATTTATTCTCAACGAGATTAACCTGGCTACTCAAAGCAACTTCAGAAACCCCGTAAACTTCTAAACTGTAATAATCTAGGTCTCTCCTAATGCAATTCCAGAACCAGCTCTCTTCTTCTACCGGCCAATTCAAATCCTCCAAGCCATTATTTTCACTTAAGTGATAGGCATGAACCCATTGGGAGATTTGATTATGTGCCTTAACAGCATTAAATCCTAATGTTACAGAGCTCACATATAAGTGTGCTAAATCCACTAATAACCCAACATTTGATGGAACATTATTCATGAAATTGCTAATTTCATCTGGACTGGTAAGTAAAAGCGGATCTTCTTGGTAAACCTTGAAATTTGTAGATCCAATTACATTATTTTCAATTAAAAGCATAACATCATGCTGCTTAGCATAATGAGATAAATCGGCAATAGATTCTCCAAAAACCTCTAAAGCAGAGTTTCTATCTAACAATTTATATCTTCGAAGTTCTCCACCAAGCTCCTCAACCTTTGGATTAACCCTAAATCCCGCATGAAAACTATAAATTTTTTCTCCATATTTTGCTGCAATTCTGATTGCATTCTCAACATGAGTATGAGAAATTTTTTTAATATGCTTGTCTGTACTTGCTAAATTAAATACGAAAGGATTTTTTGGGGGCGGAAAATAATTATGTATACGTAAATTTGCATGAGGGTAAATACTTTCAATTTCTGCCTCATATGATTCAGAAAAAGCTCCACCAGAAAGCTCAATATTTTTTAAGCCAATAGATAGCAATCTTTTTGCGTATTGAACCGCAGAAATTTTTTTTTGCCCGCCAGTTGAGGTGAAAATCATTATAAATCTGCGATCCTTTTTGCCGGAGTTCCAACATAAGTTCCCTCTTGAATCAGGTCATTTATCACTGTTGCGCCTGCTCCAACTATAATTTTTGAGTGCACATTAATTCTATCAATTATAGTTGCGCCTGCGCCAATAAAACAGTCTTCTTCAATTTTTACCCTCCCACAAATAGTGCTATTTGGCGCAAGGTGACAATTACTGCTAATTTTTGACTCATGATCAATGACTGCGCCTGTATTTACTAAAATATTATTCCCTAGTTTTGCAAACGGCCCAATAAATGATTGTGCACAAATTATATTTCCAAGACCAAGCTGAGCCGATGAATCAACTACGCAATCAGGAGATATCAAATTTGGCAATAAATATCCATAATCTTGTAAAGCCTGCCACCATTTTTTTCTAAGGGCATTGTTTCCTATAGCTAGGTAAAAATCAGGTAGCTCATAATCGTTTACATATCTAGTAAAGTCTTTATAACCACATATCGGTATACCTAGCATTTGATCATCAATAGGGTCTTCATTTAAATCTACAAATACTTTTATTTCATGAGTTTTGCATCTTTTTATTATTGAAAAGATTACTCTAGAATGTCCGCCCGTTCCAATTATTATTGCACTTCTCATTTTTTACTCAATTTCATTTAAACTCAAGAAGTGTCCAGCTTTAAGACTCTGCCGCGCCTTTTTACCCAAAACATAAGTGATTAGATTTGCTTGTAATCCGGTTCCTGGACGCATTAAAGTTAAATCAGATAGTCTAATAGTCTCTCCTGCGTTGATTTCTCTTGATAAACAAATACTTTTCCTTGAGACATCTGCCATTCCCAACTCTTCCATTTGAGCTTTTTTTCTCTTTTCTCCCAACATTTTTTCAGCATCTCTAATGCTATGTACTAGATAACTATACTCATTAGGCGTTGAAGATGCTGCTTGATCTGGACCAGAAAGCGACCTGTCGATAGTAAAGTGCTTCTCAATTACCTTTGCATTTAAAGCAATAGCTAAAACTGATGCAATATGACCTTGACTATGATCAGAATATCCAATTGGCAAATCAAAGGCTGAACCAAGGGTACTCATAGCTCTCATATTAAGTGATTGAGCAGAACATGGGTAGTTTGATACACAATGCAACAGAACAATATCTTTATGAGCTGCGTTACTATAAATATCTACTACGTCTTCAACCTCACCTAAACTAGACATGCCTGTCGCTATCATTGTTGGTATTTTTGTGGAAGCTATAAACTGATGCAACGGCAAATCTACAATATCTGCTGACGCAGTTTTTAGAATTTTTATACCTAGATTCACTAAAAATTGAGCACTCTCAATATCATATGGCGTCGATATAAAGTCAATTCCTAACTCTTTGCAATTCTCATATAAGATCAAGTGATCATTACGGCTAAGCTCTAATCGCTTTAGCATCTCAAAATGAGATTCACTTGGATCCGTATGGTTTATTTGATATGAGACTTTTGGGGTGCCTTGAGAAACTAAACGTTCAGCATTAAATGTTTGAAACTTAACAGCATCTGCACCAGCAATTTTTGCCTGTTTAATCATTTCTTTTGCTAGTAAAACATTGCCGTTATGATTTACACCAATTTCAGCAACCATATAGCAGCGATTCAGTTTTTGAAAATAATTATCATTCATTGATTGATCTGTTCTTTAAAAATTTTAATTTGATCAGCCAGACTTGGCATGCTCATCTTCAGAAATTTACAAAGTTTTTTATTACTTAGACTCATGTCAGTTGGCCTTCTTACCAAATCTTTTCTATCTCTAATACCGATTGGTATAAGTAGAGCTTGATCAAAATTGAACTCATGAGCAAGCAAAATCCCAAACTCATATTTTGAAATTCTTTCATTTGATGAAACATTAAATACACCTTTAGCTTTACCCGCAATTAATTTATGCACACAGCTAACTAGTATCTTCATCAGTATTGGGGTATAGAAAACATTGTGAAATAAGTCTATGGAAACATTACTAGCTAAACTTTTCACAATTTTACTAGCAAATGAGTCTCTATAGCTTAGTCCTGGGCCATAAAAGTTTGTTCTTATTACTAGTCCATTGTTGCACTCTTGAAGCACTACTTCTTCTGCCTTGGCTTTAGTAATTGCATAATTATTAATGGGGGAGATTAAGTCGTCTTCTGAGAGCATTGATTTTGACCCATCATATAAATGGTCGGTCGAGATATGGACTATTTTAATGCCATTCTTTTGGCACGTCCGAGCAAGAACTTTTGCAATTTCTACATTTACGTAATAAGCAGTAGTTGGATTTAATTCACATTCTTCTACACTAGTAAGTGCAATAGTATTAATAACTATATCCGGCTTAAATTCCTGAAATATTTTGAGAAAATCAATCTCTGAAATCTCACTAATTTTATATTTTTCTACACCAGATAAATCAATCGGAGTCAAGTGCTCAACTAGGGCAACGGTATGAAAAGATAAAATTTCTTGCGCCCAATTTATGGCAAGTAACCCAGAACCGCCAGTAAGCAATACCCTCATTTGCTCAAATTTATATTTGGCCAATTTTCATAGAATTATCTTTGATCCATAATTGCAATTCGGACACAGTCATCCATTGTTTATTTAATTCTGAGTTATAAATAAAATTTTCAGGAACTTTTTTTCCATCTTTAATGCGTAAAGGATCCGAGGACCAATTATGCAAAACAGGTAAGATCTTATAGTGGTCATCATATTCAAAAGTATTTGGAGAATCTTCCACTCCAATCATTTGCTCATGAATTTTTTCACCAGGACGAATGCCAATAACTTTATGTTTTGCAGTTGACGATACAGCATTTGCTATATCCGTAACTTTCATAGAAGGAATTTTTTTTACATAAATTTCACCACCAATCATATCTTGAAATGCGTGCCAAACTAATTCCACTCCCTGTTCGAGAGTAATCATGAATCTAGTCATCCTTGGATCTGTTATTGGTAATTCTCCATTT
>Ga0164295_10000388_pt1 | contig 37938 bp, 36 predicted proteins | sample GEODES006metaG_FD_111798 | JGI IMG/M metagenome (GOLD analysis project Ga0164295, IMG submission 111798) | Oligotrophic lake water microbial communities from Sparkling Lake, Wisconsin, USA - GEODES006 metaG | ecosystem: Environmental > Aquatic > Freshwater > Lake | place: USA: Sparkling Lake... | reverse complement strand
GGTGGCGGGTGAAGGATTTGAACCTTCGAAGGCAGAGCCGGGGGATTTACAGTCCCCTCCCATTGGCCGCTCGGGCAACCCGCCAAGGTCGAACAAGTAGTGCGGCAATTATGGATAGTGCGAGGGGAAAGGATACCTTAGGCAGGTACACGCACAAAATGCGTTTTTAGAGTGAAGGAGCCATCACCATGGCAGCAGATGCAAGTTTCGACGTAACCTCCAAGATCGACCGTATGGAGCTCGATAACGCCATTAATCAGGCGGTCCGTGAGATTGAGACTCGTTTTGATTTCAAAAATACAGGTTCAAAGATTGAACTTGAAGGCGACAAAGTTTTGATTGAAGCAGACACTGAAGAACGCGCAAAGGCGGCTTTAGATGTTGTGAAGGACAAGATGATCAAGCGTGGAGTTTCTTTGAAGCACCTTGATGCTGGTGCTCCACAGTTGTCTGGAAAGATTTACAAAATTGCAGCGCCTTTAAAGGAAGGCATCTCAACTGAGAATGCAAAGAAGATTGCAAAGATGATCCGCGATGAAGGTCCAAAATCTGTAAAGACTCAGATCCAGGGCGATGAACTTCGCGTAACTTCAAAGAGCCGCGATGATCTGCAGGAAACAATGGCCATGATCAAAGATGGTGGCTGGGACTTTGCAGTTCAATTCACGAACTTTAGATAATTGAGTAAAAACAAGCTCGGTCTTCTCTTTGGTGTAAGTGCGTACTCTTTATGGGGTGCATTTCCTTTGTACTGGCCCCTGCTGGAACCTGCTAATCCCCTAGAGATTGTTTCTCACCGCGCTGTGTGGACGCTGGTTTTCTGTTTCATTGTTTTAGCTGCAACCAAAGCACTTAAATCAACGCTTGCCACATTAAAGCGTCCAACGGTTGCGATAAAACTATTTCTCTCATCAATGTTGATTTCAGTTAACTGGCTTGTATATATCTGGGCTACTAATAATGAACATGTTGTAGAAGCATCGTTGGGTTACTACATCAACCCATTGATCATTATTGGTTTTGGCGTAATTTTCTTGAAGGAAAAGATGCGTGCTTTGCAATGGGCAGCGGTAACAATCGCATCCATCGGTGTTCTGGTCCTGACCTTTGATTACGGTCGCTTGCCTTGGATCGCGCTGGCGCTAGCTGTTTCATGGGGAAGTTACGGCCTGATCAAGAAGCAGTTAGGTCTTGGCGCACTTGAAGGCCTTGCGATTGAAACCTTCATCTCTAGTTTCTTCTACCTGGCATACCTGATTTACATAGGTAATCAGGGCACTGGCCAGTTTGGACACAGTTGGGGGCTGACCGCGCTACTGATTAGCGCAGGCGCTGTAACTGCTATCCCGCTTCTGTTATTCAATGGCTCAACCAATCGACTTCCTTTTACAACAATTGGTTTGTTGCAATACATAACCCCGACGCTTCAATTCTCTATTGGCGTTTGGGTTTTAAATGAAGATATGCCAACTGCTCGTTGGATTGGTTTCTTAATTATTTGGGCGGCGCTAGTAACGCTAGCTATTGATTTGATTAAATCAAGCAGAACGGTCGATAACAGCGTCGCATAGCGACATCAATGCACCCGTTGCATCATTGATTGGCAATGGGCCTAGTGCGCCACGTGCTTCTTTTGCAACCTGAATCAGTTGCTGACGGGATTGATCTAAAGCTTTGTGATTACGAAGTGCCACCAAAACTTGCTGCACAGTTGCTTCATCTTCGATTGGTGCGCTGAGAAGCTGCTTGAGATCAGCATCTGCAGAATCAGTTGATTTCATAACATTGAGAGTTACTAACGTCGGAACACCTTCGCGCAGATCTGTGCCTGGTGTTTTTCCTGATTGATTTGATTCGCTCGCAATATCAATAACATCATCAGCTAACTGAAATGCAACGCCAATCTTTTCACCAAAGATAGTCACGGTGTCGGTTATTTCTGCAGGTGCTTTAGAGATCATTCCACCGTAACGCGCAGATGCTGCAATTAAAGAACCAGTCTTGTCTGCAACAACCTTTAGATAATGTTCTAGTGGATCTTGTCCAGGGTTAGGACCTTGGGTTTCCATAATTTGGCCAATAACTAAACGTTCAAAGGTGCGTGCCTGTAAGCGAACAGCTGCTGGGCCGAGGTCGGCTAAGAGATCTGAAGATTTTGCAAAGAGAAAGTCTCCGGTCAAGATTGCAATTGTGTTTCCCCAACGCATGTTGGCACTTTCAACTCCGCGACGAAGTGGGGCTTCATCCATAACATCATCGTGATACAAAGTTGCAAGATGAGTGATTTCGCAGGCAACAGCGGCGGCGATAACCCCATCTGCGTTTGAATCACCATATTGCGCGGTTAAAAGGGTCAATAAGGGGCGTAAACGCTTGCCACCAGCTGCCACCAGGTGGTGGGCGGTCTCATCTACAAAGGGATATTCGCTGCGAGTATGGCTGCGCAAAAGCGCTTCCACTTGAGCCATTTGGCTTACTAATTGCGTCTCTAATGCTGGCGCAACGTTAGGAATGCCAAATGTGGACATTAGCGAATGAAGATAGCTAAGTCGGTGATGAAATCAAGTAGGGGTGCTGGATAGACACCCAACGCCACAGTAATAACCGCAGAAATAACGATTGTTGCACGTGTAAGAATCGATGGAACTTCAACTGCGGTTCCATCTTCAACCGCATCTGTAAAGAACATCAAGACGATGACGCGGATGTAGAAAAATGCTGCAATCGCACTTGAAAGCACACCTGTGATGACTACCGCTGTTGCGCCATTTTCGTAGGCTGCAGAAAAGATTGAAAACTTTCCAATGAAACCACTTGTAAGAGGGATTCCTGCAAAGGCAAGTAAGAACAGAGCAAATGCCGAAGCTGCAAATGGTGAACGCTTGCCAAGACCTTTCCAACGATTCAAATCTGTTACTTCTCCAGATGAATCACGGACAAGAGTCACAACTGCAAATCCACCAACGGTTGCAACACCGTAAGCAAACAAGTAGAAGATAGTTGCATCTAATCCAGCCTTGTTAAGCGCAATAATTCCAGATAACAAGAAGCCCGCATGTGCGATCGATGAGTACGCCAACATTCTCTTTACATCGCGTTGGGAAATTGCAACAAGTGAACCCAAAATCATGCTGACAATTGCAATGGCTGAGATAACTGGCATCCAAGACCATTCAGCATTAGCAAAAACTGTGTAGTAAATACGAAGCATCGCACCAAATGCTGCGACCTTTGTCGCTGCTGCCATGAATGCTGTAATCGGCGTTGGTGCACCTTGGTAAACATCTGGTGACCAAGAGTGGAATGGAACTGCGCCAACTTTGAAGAGCAGACCAATAGTTAAAAACGCCATACCGATCAGCAGCAGAACATCATTTCCACTGCCACCGATTATTGATTCACGGATTCCTGAGAAAGTGATTGAGCCTGAGAAACCGTACAAATATGCCGCTCCGAAGAGGAAAAAGGCTGAAGCAAATGAGCCTAGAAGGAAGTACTTCAGCGCTGACTCTTGTGAAGCTAAGCGGCGCTTACGTGACAGTCCTGCCATTAAGTACAACGGCAATGACAGTACTTCGAGAGCAACAAAGAGCATGATCAAATCACTTGCGATTGGGAAAATCATCATTCCTGAAACTGCAAACAAAGTAAGTGGGTAGACCTCAGTCACCTGATTTCCAGCTTGGGCTGCTTCACGTTCTTCATCAGAACCTGGAAGAGCTGCTGCAAGTGGTGTGAAGTGTTCGGTATCTGCGATTAAGAAAATTGAAATGATTGCAATAATCAGAATTGAACCCTGGATAAGGACTGCCGGACCATCAATAACTAAGGAACCCATTGCGGCAGTTAAAGACTGTTCTCCACGAATTTGCCATAACTGCATTAATGCCAAAAGCAAAGTTCCGAGAGAAAGAGTTAATTGAACAACAGGACGAAGCGCCTTAGATACAAAAGCTTCTACAAGCACACCAATCAGTGCGCCACCCAGCAAAATCAAAATTGGTGACAGCAATGTGTACGAAAGAACTGGTGATGTAAAAGTCGTCATTACTTGCCCCCATTGGTTGGTGCAGGATCAGTGAAACCCATTTGCGAGACCACGTGTTTAGCCGCCGGATTGATTACATTCAACAAAGGTGATGGGTAGAAGCCCAAGACAACGATGATTGCAATAACTGGAGCGATTGCCAATTTTTCACGAAGGTTAAGATCCTTAAGATTTTCATTGCCTGGTGTAGTTGGACCATGCAAAGCCTTTTGAACTGGAATCAAAATGTATAGCGCTGCTAGAACAATTCCGAAGGTTGCGATAATTGCATGGACTGGGTAACGAGTAAATGTTCCAACTAGAACTAGGAACTCGCTCACAAAGCTTGAAAGTCCAGGCAATGCCAGCGATGACAAACCTGCAATAAAGAAGCTCCACGCCATTATCGGAGTCACTCTTTGCAAGCCACCAAAATCTGCAATCGTCGAAGAACCGCGACGAGCAATCATCCAGCCAGCTACAACAAACAACGCGGCGGTCGAGAAGCCATGGTTAAACATGTACAAAATCGCACCACTTTGAGCCTGGCTCGTCATCGCAAAGATTCCCAATGTGATGAAACCGAAGTGAGAGATAGATGTGTAAGCGATCAAACGCTTTATGTCTTTTGCGCCAATTGCTAAGAAGGCACCGTAAACAATTGAAATAACGGCCAAAATCATAATCAAAGGCGTGAATGTCTTACTTGCCTCTGGGAACAAGGTGAGGCAGTAACGGATCATTCCGAAGGTTCCAACCTTGTCCAACACACCTAGCAACAAAACAGATGTTCCTGGAGTTGCAGACTTCGCTGCATCTGGCAACCAAGTGTGGAAAGGCCACAATGGAGCTTTGATTGCAAAGGCGATAAAGAATCCAAGGAACAACAAGTTCTGAGTTGTTGAACTCATCTGAAGTTGTGAAAGCTTGTCGATATCGAAGGTATGTCCACCTTGCGCACCAGACATTACATAGAGCGCAATGATTGATGCCAACATCAACAAACCACCAAATAATGAGTACAGCAAGAACTTAACTGCAGCTGCTGCGCGCTCCCCTGTTCCGTAACCACCAATAAGGAAGTACACCGGAATCAATATTGCCTCAAAAATTACGTAGAACAAGAAGAGATCAGTTGCGGCAAATACACCGATCATCATTGTTTCTAGAACAAGGATCAGGATGTAAAAAGTCTTTACGCTCCAACGTCCACCATGTGCTTCATCCCAACCCGCAAGAACGACGATGGGAGCAAGAATTACTGACATCAAAATCAAGACAAGAGCAATTGCATCTACACCCAGTGCAAAGTTAATACCAAAGCTTGGAATCCAGGCGTACTTTTCGACAAATTGAAGTTCAACATTGTCACGTTGGAAGCCAACGGCCATAGCGATCGTTACTGCCATTACGACAAGAGTTGTACCAAGGGCAGCTTGCTTTGCAGCTTTTTCATTGTTCTTAGGAAGTGCAGAAATGATTGCTGCACCCGCCAAAGGCAAAAGCATTAATAGTGATAACCACTTCATGACTAAACCACCACCCAAATTGCTGCGATAAGCGCAATTGCGCCCACCAAAATCATTGCTGCATAGCTTCGAACGTAGCCATTTTGTAGGCCTCGCAGAGCTGATCCTGAACCCATCGCTACCCGACCGATACCGTGAACAGCACCATCAACAACGACTTCATCGGCTGCAACCAAGGTTGCTGTTAATCCCTGACCTGGACGCATAAAGACCGCTTCATTGAATCGATCCTGCATTAAATCTTGACGCGCAATCTTTGTAAAGACTGAAACATCTTCTGGCGCAGTTGAAGCAACTTCATTACGTGCATACTTAAAGTATGCGATCGCCACACCAATTGAGACCATTGTTAAGGCAAGAGCTGAAACCACAATAGGTTCTAGTAAATGCTTTTGGTACTCCTCGCTGTGATTAAACAGTGGGTGTAGCCAGTTCTCTAAAGCATCGCCACGTGAAAGCAAGTAACCAGATGAGACTGAACCAATTGCAAGAATTGCCATCGGCAACCACATCAGCCATGGAGACTCGTGTGGATGTGCCTCATCATCCCAGCGTTTTGTTCCGGTAAAAGTAAGAATCATTACGCGAGTCATATAGAACGCGGTAATTGCCGCACCAATCAAAGTTGTTATGCCAAGAATAACTCCCTTGACACCGCCTGCATCAAATGCAGTTTCAATGATCATATCCTTTGAATAGAAACCAGCAAATGGTGGAACACCTAAAATTGCAAGATAGCCAAGACCAAAGGTGATAAATGTGATTGGCATGAACTTACGAAGTGCGCCGTATCTGCGCATATTCACTTCATCATTCATTCCGTGCATCACTGAACCTGCACCCAAGAACATTCCTGCTTTAAAGAATCCGTGTGTCAGCAAGTGCATGATTGCGAATGCATAACCAACTGGACCTAATCCGGCAGCCAAAGTCATGTAACCAATTTGTGACATTGTTGAAGCAGCAAGGGCTTTCTTAATGTCATCTTTGGCGGTACCGATTAATGCACCAAACATCAAAGTAATTGCGCCAACAATTACAACCAATAGCTGCGCAGTTGGTGCGGCATCAAATACAAAGTTAGAACGAGTGATCAAGTAAACGCCTGCGGTAACCATTGTTGCAGCGTGAATAAGTGCTGAAACTGGGGTTGGTCCAGCCATCGCATCGCCAAGCCAGGCCTGCAGTGGGAACTGAGCAGACTTTCCAGCTGCGGCAACCAACAGCATGATTCCCATACCGGTGAGCGCAGCTTCAGATGTGTTGTTTACCTGCTCTTGAACTCCGGCAAATGAAACAGTGCCCATAGTTGCAAAAGCGATCATGATCGCAAAAGACAATCCCATGTCACCAACACGGTTCATGACAAAAGCTTTTTTGGAAGCGGTTGCATAGGTAGGCTTTTGATTCCAGAAACCAATAAGTAGGTAAGAGGCAAGACCAACCCCTTCCCAACCAACATAAAGGCTGAGGTAGCTATCGCCAAGTACCAAAACTAACATCGCTGCAATAAAGAGGTTGAGGTAAGCAAAGAATCGGCGGCGATCTTTGTCTTCAGACATGTACGAGATTGAATAGATATGAATCAACGTACCAACACCAGTGATCAGAAGAACGAAACAGATCGAAAGCTGATCAAGCAATAAGCCTGCATCAACTTTGAAATCTCCTACGCTGATCCACTCAAAAAGTTTTTGTGAAATCGGGCGTTGTTCTGTCGGGCGATCGAGCATCAACATCAACTGATACAGACCGACACCAAATGCCGACGCTGACATCGCAGTTGCAAGTAGGTGTCCCCACTTGTCTGTGCGACGTCCACCTAGAAGAAGAAGTGCTGCACCTGACAATGGCAGAGCAATCAAATAAATCAATGAGGTTGAAGTAGTCATTACTATCGCTTCAACAAACTAGCATCATCAACTGATGCTGATCGGCGTGATCGATAAATCGTCACGATAATTGCTAGACCTACTACTACTTCGCAAGCAGCAACAACCATCGTAAAGAAGGCCATTACTTGACCGTCTAGGTTGCCATTGATGCGTGAGAAAGTTACAAATGCAAGGTTTGCTGCGTTGAGCATGAGCTCAATACACATGAAAACAACGATTGCATTGCGGCGTACAACAACGCCAACAGCTCCGATAGTGAAGAGGAGCGCTGAGATGTAAAGGTAATTCGAGGCGTCCATTACTTCTCCTCCTCGATCTGAGTATTTACTTCTGAAAGATCAAAGCTCTTGTAATCCAACATGTCACCACGAGCCTCAAGACTTGCGTTCACTGATGTTGGCGCAGGAGTTCCATCTGGAAGAAGTGCTGGAACATCTACTGCGTTGTGGCGCGCATAAACACCAGGACCCGGAAGTCCTGCCGCGCTTGCAAGTGAAGTTCCGCGGAAACGATCAATAGAAAGTTGACGCTGAGTTGGGCGAGCCTTGGTGCGTTGGGTATGTGCAAGCACCATCGCGCCCATTGCTGCAGAAATAAGTAAAGCTGAAACAACTTCAAATGGGAAAACGTACCTTGAGAAAAGTGCCACTGCAATTCCTTCAACATTGCCATCCGCATTTGCTGCAGATAAACCAATTGCATCGCGACCTAAAGTTGCGCGTCCCAATAGTGCAACCATTAATCCACCAAAGCCAGCTGCAGCTGTGATTGCAATTGGTCGAAGGCCTGCAATTGTTTCAGTCAAAGAATCTGATGAATCAACACCAACCAACATCAAAATAAACAGGAAGAGCATCATTACTGCTCCGGTATAAACAACTACCTGGACGATTCCAAGGAAGACCGCATCTTGTGCAATGTAGAAGATTGCCAAAACAACCATCACAAATGCCATCAAGATTGCGGAGTGAACCGCTTTCTTAACTAGCAACATTCCAAGCGCTGCAATAACAGCCATTGGTCCAAGGATCCAAAACATAACCGCTTCAGGTTTAGCTGTTTGGCCAACCTCTAGAGCTAACTGCATCATGACTGAATATCCCCCGGGTTTTTAGCCTGTGATGGATGTGCACCTTTCACATCACCGTTGTAATAGTTGGTATCTGTCATTTCTGGATACATAGGGTGTGGTGGCATGAGCATTCCTTGGCGCAATGGAGCCAATAGATCCTGCTTTTCAAAGATCAACTTTGCACGAGAATCATCGGCAAGTTCGTATTCGTTTGTCATTGTTAATGCACGAGTTGGGCAAGCTTCGATACACAAACCGCAAAAAACGCAGCGCAGGTAGTTAATTTGGTAGACCTTGCCGTAACGCTCGCCCGGAGACATACGATTTTCTTCGGTGTTGCTTTCACCTTCAACATAAATCGCATCTGCTGGACATGCCCACGCACAGAGTTCGCAACCAATACACTTTTCTAAACCATCTGGGTGACGGTTAAGTTGGTGACGACCATGGAAGCGCTCTTCAGTTGGTGCTTTAACTTCTGGATATTCAACAGTCAAAGGCTTCTTGAAGATCGTTGAGAAAGTAACCCAAAATCCCTTCATGTGGCCTAAGAAGCCAACTGAAGGAGTTTGTTCTACTTCATAAAATTCAACATCGTTAATTCCAAGATCCTTTGGCTTTAACGGTTCGAGGTTTTCAGCCACGGTCGCCTCCTGTGCTCTTTGAGACATTAATAGTTGAAACCTCCATAGGTAATGAAGGAACAGCAAATGAAGGCGCAGCTTTATTGTCGCCATCAGCAACAGCTGCTTCCTTTTTCTTCTTTGAGTTTTCAAAACCAATATTGACCGCCATGATCAGAACCACGACGGTACTTGCAAATGCGATTACTACTGAACGTGGAGCTCCCTGAAGTGAAAGAACGCGCAAAGTTGCAACTACCAAGATCCATAGGATTGAAATTGGAATCAAAACCTTCCAACCAAACTGCATGAACTGGTCGTAACGAAGACGAGGAAGAGTTCCACGTAGCCAAACAAAGACGAAGAAGAAGGTAATTACCTTGGCGAAGAACCAGACCGCGGTGAACCAGCCACCAAGCCAGGCTTCAGTAAAGCCCAGTCCCGGAGGCGCTTTGTAACCACCTAAGAACAAGGTGGTTGCAAGAGCAGATACAGCAACAATGTTGATGTATTCGGCAAGGAAGAAGAGTGCAAATTTCAGTGATGAGTATTCAGTGTGGAAACCACCAACGAGCTCACCTTCGGCTTCTGCAAGGTCAAAAGGTGCGCGGTTAGTTTCGCCAACCATTGAAATCGCATAGATCGCAAATGATGGGAAGAGAACTACCGCATACCACCAAGAAGATTGAGCAGCGACGATCTCTGATGTTGACATCGAACCTGCATAGATAAAGACGGCAACGAGTGAAAGTCCCATTGCAATTTCATATGAAATAACTTGTGCACTTGAACGTAAACCACCGAGCAATGGATATGTTGATCCAGAAGACCATCCAGCTAAAACAATTCCGTAAACACCAACTGATGCAACCGCCAAAATGTAAAGAACTCCGACCGGTAAATCAGTTAACTGCATTGCAGTCTGCTTACCAAACAAATTCACTTCGCCAGTAATTGGAATTACTGCAAATGCCATAAACGCTGTTGTTGCGCTGATGATTGGTGCGATAACAAAAACAATCTTGTCTGCCGCTGTCGGAATAATGTCTTCCTTAAGCGCAAGCTTTACTCCGTCAGCCAAAGATTGAATCAAACCAAATGGTCCAACACGGTTTGGTCCTGGGCGTTGTTGCATGCGACCAACAAGACGTCGTTCTCCCCAAACCGCCATCAACGTCAGTACTACGCAGCCTGCAAAAACCAGTAGCGCTTTGACGAGAATGAGCCAGCCTGGATCTGCTGCAATTAGTTGTGCATTTGTCATGCCTTCACCACCGTAACTACTGCGCCATGTGCGACGCCTAGGTTTACTAACAATTGGGAACCGCGTGAGTTACGTGGTGCCCAGACCGCATCATCATGAATGTTTTCGACCAGCGCTGAAAGGGTTACAGCGCCTTGCGCAGTTGAAATCTTTAGTTGATCGCCATCGACTACACCCATTGCTTGCGCACGCTTTGGTGAAATAACCGCCACTGTTCTGCGAGCAGTACCAGCAAGGTGTTCTTCACCCTCTTGCAAAGTTCCAAGATCTAGCAAGCGACGCCAAGAAGTAATCAAAGCTTGATCGTTGTTAAGTGCTGGTTGTGATTGCGGTGCAACCTTCTTGAAGTGTGCACGAGCGCCATCCCAAGTACCAAGAGAAGCAATCTCTTTCGCTGCTGCAGTAACTGTTCCAAGATTGAGAGAGATTCCCATTTCTTCGGCGATCATTGAAAGAATTCGTAAATCGCTGCGATTGAGTGAATCGGCAACCGCTGCATCAAATGAACGTGGGCGACCTTCCCAGTTAAGGAACGAGCCAGACTTTTCAGTAACTGCTGCAACTGGCAGAACTACATTTGCGCGAGCTGTTACTGCGCTCGGTGCAATTTCAAGAGAAACCACAAAAGCTTTATCAAGAGCTGCAAGTGCTGCCTGGCTGTTGTCGCCATCCAATGGATCAACACCACCAACTAATAGCGCACCAATCTGCCCAGCATTTACTGCTTCAATAATTTGATGTGTTGAACGACCGATTTCGGCAGGAATTGATTCGGTATTCCACACTGCTGCGATATCTACACGTGCTGCTGCATCAGTGACTGGGCGACCACCAGGCAAAAGATTTCCAATTGCACCAGCTTCGATCGCACCACGCTCACCTGCACGACGTGGAATCCAAGCAAGTTTTGCACCTGTTGAATCTGCAAGAGCGGCAACGGCACTGAGTGCTCCCGCACTCTCTGCAGCACGTTCACCAACAAGGATTACTGACTTATCAGTCAGTTTTTGACTAGCAATTGCTGCTGCTTCTTGTCCCGGAGCAACCTTTACAAACTCAGCCTTTAACTTGTCTACCGCAATAGATTCCTTTGAACCGATTGAAACAACCTTCAAAGCACGCTTGCGGAACTGCTTATTGATGCGCAAGAAAACAATTGGTGATTCTTCTTCTGGCTCAAAGCCGACTAGAAGAATTTGATCAGCCTTATCAATATCGCGGTAAGTAGTTGATGAACCAACTACACGTGCTGCAATGAATTCGCGTTCTTCATCGGATGAAAGACGTGAACGGAAATCAATGTCATTTGTGCCAAGAGCAACACGTGCAAACTTGCTGTAACCATATGCATCTTCATGAGTTGTGCGGCCACCAACAAGAACTGCAGCCTTGGCAGACTTAAGTCCTTCGGCAGCAACTGCTAGCGCTTCTGGCCATGATGCTTCAACTAGTTCACCTGAAGCGTTACGAATCATTGGATTCTTAAGGCGATCAACCGCAGTTACATACTTAAATGCCCAACGACCCTTATCGCAGTTCCACTCTTCGTTAACTGATGCATCTTCTCCAGCTAAACGACGCAAAGTCTTTCCGCGACGAACATCGGTGCGCATATCGCAACCAGATGCACAGTGCTCACATGCAGATGGAGTTGAAACCAAATCAAATGGACGTGCACGGAAACGGTATGCCGCGCCAGTAAGTGCTCCTACTGGACAGATCTGAACTGTGTTTCCAGAAAAGTATGACTCGAATGGTTGGTTCTCGTAGATACCAACTTGTTGCAATGCACCGCGCTCATTCAAAGTGATGAATGGATCGCTAGCAATCTGCTCAGAAAAACGTGTACAGCGTGCACACAGAACACAACGCTCACGATCAAGAAGTACCTGTGAAGAAATATTGATTGGCTTTTCAAATGTGCGCTTTACACCTTCAAAGCGTGAAGCACCTTGACCATTGCTCATTGCCTGGTTTTGCAATGGGCACTCGCCACCCTTGTCACACACTGGGCAATCAAGTGGGTGGTTTACAAGCAAAAGCTCCATGACTCCGCGCTGGGCTTTTTCAGCGACAGGTGAGGTTAATTGCGTCTTTACGATCATTCCTGTTTCTACCGGAATTGTGCAAGATGCCTGTGGCTTTGGAAAAGCGCGGCCATTAATTTCGATATCAACTAAGCACTGACGACATGCACCAACTGGATCAAGAAGTGGGTGATCACAAAAACGTGGAATCTGAATACCAAGTTGTTCTGCAGCACGAATTACAAGCGTTCCTTTTGGAACAGTAACTTCGAAACCGTCGATTACGACGGTAATCATCTCTGAAACTTCAGTACTCACTTATGCACCTGCCCCAACAAATAGTGTTGATGCAACTGGATCAAATGGGCATGAACCATTTGTTACATGTGCAATGTATTCGTCGCGGAAATACTTGATTGAAGATGTGATTGGGCTAGTTGCACCATCACCGAGCGCGCAGAATGAACGGCCCAAGATGTTGTCACAAAGATCAAGCAACTTGGCAAGATCTGCTTCTGTTCCCTTGCCTTCTTCAAGATCACGAAGAATCTGTACCAACCACCAAGTACCTTCACGGCAAGGTGTGCACTTTCCACATGATTCGTGCTTGTAGAACTCGGTCCAACGAAGAACTGCGCGAACTACGCAGGTTGTTTCATCAAAGATTTGAAGAGCTTTAGTGCCAAGCATCGAGCCAGCTGCAGCAACACCTTCGTAATCCAATGGAACATCAAGGTGTGCATCAGTAAATAATGGTGTTGATGATCCGCCTGGTGTCCAGAACTTCAACTTATGTCCAGGGCGTACTCCGCCTGCAAGATCCAAAATTTCACGAAGTGTGATTCCTAGAGGTGCTTCAAACTGTCCTGGGTTAACAACATGTCCTGACAATGAATACAGCGTTGTTCCCTTGCTCTTTTCAGTTCCCATTGATTGGTACCACTCGGCACCATTCATAACAATTGCTGGAACCGATGCGATTGATTCAACATTGTTTACAACTGTTGGGCGTGCATAAAGTCCTGCAATTGCAGGGAAGGGTGGGCGTAAACGTGGCTGTCCGCGGAAGCCTTCTAGTGAATCAAGAAGAGCGGTTTCTTCACCACAAATGTAAGCGCCTGCTCCAACGTGTAAAACAACATCGATTCCATTTCCAAGAATTCCCGCTGCATATGCATCAGCAATTGCTTGATTCATGCGACGAGCAACGTGCGTCACTTCACCGCGAATATAAATAAATGCATGCTTCGCACGGATTGCGTGACAAGCAATGATGCAGCCTTCAATCAAAACATGTGGATTGGCCATCAATAGAGGCATGTCCTTGCATGTTCCTGGCTCTGATTCATCAGCATTAACAACTAAGTAGTGATCCTTGTTATCACCTTGTGGAATAAATCCCCACTTCATGCCTGTTGGGAAACCTGCACCACCGCGACCGCGAAGTCCTGAATCCTTTACAAGTTGAATAACTGCATCTGGATCCATCTTTAAAGCTTTTTCAGCAGCCTTGTAACCACCATGACGCTTGTAACCTTCTAGGGTAAAGGAATCCTTTTCATCCCAGTGTGCAGATAAAACTGGAGCTAGCTTTGTCATTACTTGCCCTCTTTCGAAAGTTTCAAACCAAGCAATGTTGGCTCGCCTGCTTGAACACCTTCGTGTGCAAGTCCATCATTTAAACCAGCAAGAACTGCTGAAGCTTCTTTGTAAGTAACCAAACGACTTGGTCCACGTGTTGGTGGCTTTGGATTACCTGCGCGCATTGAATCAACTAACTCTTTTGCAGACTCAACCGTCTGATTGTCGTAGAACTCCCAGTTAGCCATAACAACTGGTGCGTAATCACATGCCGCGTTGCATTCGATGTGTTCCAAGGAAACTTTTCCGTCAGCTGTGACTTCATCATTACCAATTCCAAGATGATCCTTAAGTGATGCAAATATTGCATCTCCGCCCATGATCGCACACAAAGTATTTGTGCACACACCTACGTGGTATTCACCCACCGGAGTTGGCTTGTACTGGGTGTAAAAGGTAGATACAGCAGTGACTTCAGCGGCCTCTAGATCTAGCAGCTGTGCAATCACTTCGATGCCTTCATTTGTTACATACCCAGCCTTTGCTTGAACAAAGTGAAGCAAAGGCATGATTGCAGAACGAGAACGTGGATAACGCTTGATGATCGAATCCATTGTTGAAAGATCTTCAGATGAAAATGCCATTAGCGATCAACGCCTCCCATAACTGGATCGATCGAAGCTACTGCGCCGATAATGTCGGCGACCATTCCGCCTTCACTCATTGCAGCTGTTGCTTGCAAATTATTAAATGATGGCTCACGGAAGTGAACGCGGTATGGCTTGGTTCCACCATCTGAAACTACTGAAGCCCCAAGTTCTCCGCGAGGAGATTCGATTGCAACATATGCCTGACCAGCAGGAACATGGAAACCTTCTGTAACAAGTTTGAAGTGGTGAATCAATGATTCCATCGATGTGCCCATGATCTGGCGGATGTGATCTAGTGAGTTACCAAGTCCGTCGCCGCCCAATGCAAGTTGTGCAGGCCAAGCAATCTTCTTATCTGCAACCATTACTGGTGCACCTTCAAGCTTTTCTAGCTTGTCGACACATTGTTCAACAATGCGAAGTGATTGCTCTAGCTCATTCATACGAATTAAGAAGCGACCGTAAACATCGCAAGTATCAGCGGTAACAACATCAAAGTTGTAGTTTTCATAACCACAGTAAGGCTGCAACTTACGAAGATCCCACGGCATGCCAGTTGCACGAAGAACTGGGCCAGTAATTCCAAGAGTTGTACAACCTGCAAGATCTAAGTAACCAATTCCTTGTGTACGCTTCATCCAAATTGAGTTACCAATAAGAAGTGTTGCGTTGTCCTTAAAGTTCTTGCGCATCAACTTAACGCCATCGCGAATCTTTGTTAAAGCACCCTCTGGCAGATCCTGTGCGACTCCACCTGGACGGATGTACGCCATGTTCATACGAAGCCCAGTAATCATTTCGAAAATCTCTAGAACAGTTTCGCGGTCACGGAAAGCAAAGAACATAGGGCCCATAGCGCCTAGTTCTAGGGCTCCTGTACCCAGTGCAACCATGTGTGAAGAAATACGGTTGAGCTCCATCATCATTACGCGAATTACGGATGCACGCTCTGGAACATCATTAGTGATTCCCAAAAGCTTTTCAACTGCAAGGCAGTAAGCGGTTTCGTTGTGCAAAGGTCCTAAGTAATCCATTCGAGTTACAAATGTTGTTCCCTGAGTCCAGCTGCGGTATTCCATGTTCTTTTCAATACCTGTGTGTAGGTATCCAATTCCACAACGAGCTTCGGTAATTGTTTCCCCTTCTAGTTCTAGAACTAGACGAAGTACACCGTGCGTTGAAGGATGCTGAGGTCCCATGTTGACGACAACGCGCTCTTCTTTAGCTGCACCAATCTCTTGAACAAGTGCATCCCAATCTCCGCCAGTAACAGAGAAAACTTTTCCTTCAGTTGTATCGCGCGAAGGTGCGTACGGATCAAAAGTTGTCACTTGTAGCTCCTTCTTTCACTAGGAGGTGGTGTTGTTGCGCCCTTGTACTCAACTGCGATTCCACCAAGTGAGTAATCCTTACGTTGTGGGTGACCTTCCCAGTCATCTGGCATCAAGATGCGAGTTAGACCTGGGTGACCATCAAAAATAATTCCGAACATGTCATATGTTTCCCGCTCGTGCCAGTTGTTACCAGCCCAAACTTCAACCACAGATGGAATATGTGAATCTGCATCTGGAACAGAAACCTCTAAACGGATGCGCTGATTCTTAGACATTGATAGCAATGGGTATACAGCATGCATTTCGCGACCAGTTTGCTCTGGGTAATGGACGCCATTAACACCCATGCACATTTCAAACTTTAATTTGTCGCGAAGAATAAAAGCAACTTCAACTAACTTTTCGCGCTTTACATGAAGAGTTAATTCGCCGCGATCAACAACTACTCGCTCGATTGCATCTGAAAAATCAGGATAAGCGCGCTCAAGATCATCTGCTACTTCATCAAAATATGAGCCATATGGACGCTCAGAAGAGCCAAAACTAGCGGCTTGGCGAACTAATCCGCCGTACCCTGAAGTGTCTCCTGTGCCTTTTGCACCAAACATTCCGTCAGTCATTACGCAAGCAAACCCTTCATTTCTTGGGTTGGCTTTGCATTCATTGCAGCAAGTTCAACTTCCTTAATTACCTGTGCGCGGTTTGCACCAAGCTTTGTGTCACTGATTTGTTCATGCAATTTCAAGATTGCATCAAGCAACATTTCAGGACGTGGTGGACAACCCGGCAAGTAAATATCAACCGGAACAACGTGATCTACGCCTTGCACAATCGCGTAATTGTTAAACATTCCGCCTGAAGATGCACAAGCACCCATGGCAATAACCCACTTTGGTGCCGACATTTGATCGTAAATCTGACGCAAAACTGGAGCCATCTTGTTTGAAACGCGACCAGCAACGATCATCAGATCTGCCTGGCGTGGGGATGCGCGGAAAACTTCTCCACCAAATCGAGCGATGTCGTACTTCGCCGCAGAACCAACCGCCATCATTTCAATTGCACAACATGCAAGACCAAATGTTGCTGGCCACAGCGAGTTTTTGCGCATGTAACCTGCAAGTTTTTCAACTGAGGTTAGAACAAACCCACTAGGGATTTTCTCTTCAAGACCCATTTTTTAGTCCCATTCCAATCCGCCGCGGCGCCAAACATATGCAAATGCAACAAAGACAGTTGCGATAAAGATCGCCATTTCAACCAAACCAAACAAACCAAGAGAATCAAAAGCAACCGCCCATGGATACAAGAAGACGATTTCAATATCAAAAATGATGAACAACATCGCAGTTAAGAAGTACTTAACTGGGAAACGACCACCTTCTGCAGCTTGTGGAGAAGGCTCGATTCCGCATTCATAAGCATCTAACTTGGCCCGGTTGTAACGCTTTGGACCTGCGAGCGCACCGGCAACGACCGAGAATGCCGCGAAGCCGAAGCCGATCGCACCGATCACCAAGATTGGAATGTATGGATTGGATGTCACGGTCGAAATCCTAAGGTCGAAAGGCGTATGCCTGTGACCGCTAGCCCTTAATCCCGCTGTGAACTGCAACAACACCGAAAGTCAGGTTTTTCCAGGTGACCCCAGTCCAGCCCGCTTTTTCCATTCGAGCCGCCAGGGCCGCTTGATCGGGCCAAGCTCTGATCGATTCCGCCAAATAGACATAGGCATCTGGGTTAGAACTTGTCCGCTTGGCGATCATAGGCAGCAGTTTCATTAGGTATTCGGTATAAATGGTGCGAAACGGACGCCAGGTTGGGTGGCTGAACTCAACCACGACCATTCGGCCCCCTGGCTTTGTGACCCGTCGGGCCTCGGCCAACGCCTTATCAAAATCTGCGGTGTTTCGAAGGCCATAGGAAATGGTGACGACATCAAATCTGTCCGCCTCAAAGGGCAGGTTCAGGGCATCGGCCTTGGAAAAGTTCAGGTACGGGCGAGCTTTTCGACCCTGCGCCAGCATTCCTTCGCTGAAATCGGTGGCAAAAACGGTGGCCCCTGCCTTAAAGAGCGGTTCAGAGGATGAGCCTGGGCCAGCTGCCAAATCCAAGATCTCCATTCCGGGTGCTGGAGCGATGATCTTTGTCGCCGCTTTGCGCCAAGCCTTGGTTCGGCCCAAACTCAAAAGATCATTAACCAGGTCATACCGCTTGGCGACGCCATCAAACATAGCCGCGACTTCATCGGCATCTTTGTTCAAATTAGCGCGGGACATGCGCATATTCTCCCTTGAAGTAGGCTCATCCACAACTCAGCGCCACAACAACACAGGCACAATTTAGAGGAGAGTTCTTCCCCAATGGTTCAACTGGTTCCAGTCACAACGACCCGCCTTGGCGAGCATTTGCCGTTGTTGGATTTACTTCCAGATTCCCAACCTCTTGCATGGGTGCGCAGTGGTGAAGGTTTAGTTGGTTGGGGAACGTATGCGACAACAACAGTTAGCGGCCCTCATAGATTTGCAGATGCACGACATTGGTGGCAAAAGCAGTTAGAAAAATTGACGATTAATAACACAGTGCACGGAAGTGGCACAGGACCGGTTTTGTTTGCATCTTTTTCATTTGCACCTGACGATGTTTCGGTTCTGGTTATTCCTCAAGTAGTTGTTGGAACAAAGAGCGGCAAATCGTGGATTACTTGGATCGGTTCAGATTCGCAACCAGATTTGAAGACAGAGCCAGATCATTTCTCTCATGGTGAAATCAAATGGAAAGATGAGCTGCAGGCAAATGATTTATGGAAATCCAAAGTCGCTACCGCAGTTTCCAGAATTCAAAAAGGTGATTTAGACAAAGTTGTACTTGCCCGTGATATGACCGCTACATCTAATAAAGCAATTGATCCGCGTTCTATTTTGAACAAACTTGCACTGGAGTACCCAACAACGTGGAAGTTTTCAATCTCTGGCTTAGTTGGCGCAACTCCTGAGCTATTGCTGCGCCTTTCACGCGGAATGGTTACATCGCGTGTACTTGCTGGAACAATTAGTAAAACCGGAGATGATGCTAAAGATCTTGCTTTGGCAGGCTCACTTGCCCGGTCTTCCAAAGACCTTGCAGAACATGAATATGCGGTGCGATCTGTTGCTGATGCCATCGAACCATTTTGTTCCTCAACAAATGTTCCAGAATCACCATATGTTCTACACCTTGCAAATGTCATGCACTTAGCAACGGATGTAACTGGTGCTTTGGTTGAAACGCTTTCGCATGTTGATGCTTTTACAATCCTTGAACAACTTCATCCATCAGCGGCTGTTTGTGGAACTCCACGCCCACAAGCTGCACAGTTGATCGCTGAAATAGAAGGAATGCCTAGAGGTCGCTATGCGGGGCCAGTTGGTTGGATAGATGCTGCCGGTGATGGCGAACTTGGAATCGCCCTACGTTGCGGGCAAATAAATGGTGATTCAATTCGAATTTTTGCTGGCTGCGGAATCGTAGATGGTTCAGATCCTGAAGTTGAACTGGCTGAAACGTATGCAAAGTTTGCTCCCATGCGGAGCGCACTTACATAGAGCTGTGTCTTTAGAAGGACTTTAGCGAGTCATAAATAGCTTTTAGATTATCTGCATTACTTTCCCGATCTGGAACATCGCAGACAACAACACTAATACCTGAAATTGGTGACTTAACTTCTGCCTCTAGCTCTTTGAGAGAAGAAATCTGCTTTGCTGAAATTCCCATTGACTGAGCAATTTCTGCAGGGTTAAGTCCGTGTGGTGTTCCGAAAACAGTTTCAAAACCATGAGCGCCTCTTTGTGGCAAAGTTGAAAAGATTCCACCGCCATCATTATTGATAACAATAAATCGGCAGTTGATATCTTCTTTCTGAATTAAACCTGTTAAGTCATACAGGAATGAAAGATCGCCCAGAATCGCAACTGTTGCTTTATGTGAAAGTGCAATGCCAAGGGCGGTAGAGATGTTTCCATCAATGCCAGCTAAACCTCGGTTGGCATAGGTAACTACCCCACCACGTGGAACGGCAAATCCTTCAAGATCACGAATTGGTCTAGATGATGAAACAAAGAGCGCGGTTTCATTAGGGATTGCTGCGGCGATTGTGCGGGCAATAACCGCTTCATTCCACCCATCCAGAGTTGCCACCAGTTTTTTAGTTCGCTCAGAAACTTTGTTCCAGGTAGCGATCCAATCATCGGATTGAATGACACCTTGTAAATCAGGAAGCGATGTGAAAACACGATCGGCCTGGCGATCGGTATCAACTGTTGCTGTTCGGGGATCCACAACATATGTAATCGGACTTGATTTAATAAATGCATTTATTGAACGAGAAAGCGTGGTTCTACCAATCACTAAAACAGATTGTGGAATCAAGGTGCTTCTAATTTCTTGAGAAGTTAAGAAAATAGATGCGTGCGCGATTGCATCAGGAAATGACAAAGGGTCTTCCGTAATGACGGGCCAGCCAAGAGTTTTTGTGAATTTGGTGATTTCTTCGACTGTTAAGCCACCACGATCGTGACCGATTACAACTACACCCCGCGCGCCTACTAATCGCAAGGTTGCTGATTTAGCTCGAGTCGCAAAACTCTTTGGTGCAACAACAATTTCAGATAGCCAGTCCGCTGAATCATCAGGCAGTAATGGTTCATCAAATTGAAGATTTAAATGAACTGGCCCCGTTCTCAAACTATCGAGTGGTAACTCCATCGGATAAACAGGCCCATCAACATCTGCAAAGTATCTGACCGCTTTGCCAAAAATACGAGCCTGCTCTGTTGTTTGGTTTGCACCAGTTCTGCGCAACATTGCTGGGCGATCTGCGGTTAACACCAACAGCGGTGTATTTGTGTGGTGAGCTTCTAGAACTGCTGGGTGATAGTTAGCCACTGCAGTACCGCTCGTGCAGACAACTGCAACGGGACGGCTGGTTGCCTTAATGATTCCTAAAGCAAAGAAAGCTGCGGTGCGCTCATCGATGCGCACATGCACTGTGATCAATTTTTGTTCAGCAGCGGCAAAAAAGGCCAGTGATAAGGGTGTGTTGCGTGATCCTGGTGAAATCACAACATCTGTGATTCCTGATTCAATAATTTGGCGTACAACAACGCGGGCTAGTGAAGTTGAGTTATTCACTGTAAAAGCTCCGCGGTTCTCATAATCCGATTCTTCCACCATTCGAAGCGATCTGATGCCACATCTAAACCATCTAACTGTGGTTCAAACTCTGAAATTTCGATCTTTCCATCAACAATTGGCAGCTGGGCTACATCTGCTGCAAGCAAAGACCCGGTACCAAGACCGCAATCAAAGTTCATTTCTTCAAAGGATGCAGCAAGAGTTAAACCGTAATTGATTCCTACGGCGCTTTCGAGCGCACTAGAAACCACAACTGGAAGTTTGTGATGCTCTGCAATCGTATGTGCTCTCTTGATTCCGCCCAGAGGTTGAACTTTGAGCATCAGATAATCAATTGCACCTGTCAAATCAATTGCAAAAGGATCCGCGGCTTTACGAAGAACTTCATCCCCAACAATCTTTACTGACGTTCTACTTTTTAATTGGCGTAACTCTGCAATAGTTGCACATGGTTGCTCTACATACTCGATGTGACCAACTGCAGATAAGAAAGCTTCTGCTTGATCAACACTCCACAATCCATTGACATCAATTCGTATTTTCGCCTGCGGTTGTAAATTACGAATGACATTTACTCGCGCCAAATCTTCGGCCAAATCATTGCCTACTTTTACTTTAAAAGAAGTAACTCCCGGAAATGAATCAACAACTGTTTTCAAATCAACAGGGTCATTAAGTGCTGGAATAGTTCCGTTTATGGCTACCGATGCGCGAAAAAGCTTAGGTTTTGGAGTTGTGGCCGCCTCTATCGCACTTGCTAACCATGGTGCTGATTCGGCATCGTCGTATTCCAAGAATGGGGAAAATTCCCCCCATCCATGTGGACCTTTAATTAGAGCAACTTCACGAACAGTTATGCCACGAAATTTAGTTTTCATTGGCAGCGCAATTACGCGCAAAGTGTCCAGAAGTTGTTGATCCATAAATTAGGGGCGCTTAGGAAATTTTCCGAAGTCAGGCTTTCGCTTTTGTTGATACGCATCGCGACCTTCTTGACCTTCTTCAGTCATGTAAAACAAAAGAGTTGCATCGCCAGCGAGTTGCTGAACTCCGGCTAAACCATCGGTTGCAGCGTTCAAACTAGCCTTGAGCAAACGCAGCGCCATTGGTGAGTTGCGCAGCATCTCGCGGCACCACGAAACTGTTTCGGCTTCTAGTTCGGCAACTGGAACAACTGTGTTTACTAATCCCATATCTAAAGCTTCTTGGGCGCTGTATTCGCGGGTCATAAACCAAATCTCGCGGGCCTTCTTTTGCCCAACATGTTCGGCTAACAATCCAGCTCCGTAGCCACCATCAAATGAACCAACCATTGGTCCTGTCTGGCCGAACTTTGCATTGTCGGCTGCAACAGTTAGGTCGCACACCACGTGAAGCACATGCCCACCGCCAATTGCCCAACCCGCAACCATTGCAACAATTGGTTTCGGTGTACGACGGATTTGAACTTGAAGATCTAAAACATTGAGGCGGCCAATACCTTTTTTCGCTAACTTGTCTTCGCCCAAATATCCGTCATCTCCGCGAACACTAATGTCGCCACCAGAACAAAACGCTTCGGTACCTTCACCGGTAAAAATAATGACGCCGACTTCTTCATTATCGCGAGCCAAATTAAAAGCTTCGATTAATTCGATAATGGTTTGCGGGCGAAATGCGTTACGAACCTGTGGTCGGTTAATAGTGATCTTGGCAATTCCATCGCCCATTTGATATCTGATATCTACGAAATCTTCTCCGCCGGGTGCAGTCACCCATTGTGGAATCTCACGGCTACCAAATTCGCGCTTGATCGGCTTGCTCACATTTCCCCCATCGTCGTTGCTAGCGATAGCCTACGACGGCAATGGATAACTCGTCACAACGAAAAATTCTGCGGGTCAGCCCTGCATGCGAAACTCCGCTTTTAGCGGGGGACATCACAGCGGCTCTCGCTGGCAATGGCCCCACCCTTGGATTTGGTGAGGTCAGTTCAGAGTTTGGCCCTTCGCAAGCCGCTGTTGTTATTGGCACATCGGGCACAACCGGTGCACCTAAAGAAATCTTTTTATCTTCGCATGCTTTGGTCGCATCAGCACGCGCATCTAACGCCTTTGTCGGAGCAAAACTTGGTGACACTTGGTCGCTTCTATTGCCGTTGACTCATGTAGCTGCGGTCAATGTTTTTGTTCGAGCTTTTGAATTAGGAACAATTCCTGTTGATCTTCGCAATCATTCAGGTGAATATCCTCGAGTTAACTTCACTGCAATTGTTCCAACACAACTTTTCCGTGCGCTCAATGGAGATGATCAGTTACTGAAACATTTACAAGGAGCTCAAAAAGTTTTGGTTGGGGGCGCGGCACTTTCAAGCGCAATTCGAAACCAAGCAACTGCTGCCGGAATTAATGTTGTTACTACCTATGGAATGAGTGAAACTTCAGGTGGCTGTGTTTACAACGGCGAAATTCTTGAAGGGGCCGAAGTCGAAGTTCGTGGTGGTTCTATTTTTATTCGCGGAAGTGTGCTTGCCTTGAATCTTGAATTATCTGATGGCTGGTTTGAAACAAACGACTTGGGCGAGTTTGTTGATGAGAAACTTGTTGTCATTGGTCGATCAGATGATGTGATTGTTTCCGGAGGCGAAAATCTATCGCTCAATAGTGTCGAGAACATTCTTAACCAGAGCTTTCCTAATACCCAGTTCGCGGCATTTTCAGTTGAAGATCCACAATGGGGACAAACTTTACATATTGCTGTTGTTGGTGAAGCAGATAGTGGCAGCATTAGCTCAGTGCTGGAAGAAAAAGTTGGAGCTTTCGCAAAACCAAAAGGTATTCATTCACTGAACTCGCTACCCTTGCTCGGTATTGGAAAAGTTGATCGCAAGAGATTGGCACAAGAAATACCAAATGAATAAGTGGATACTCGGCGCACGCCCTCGCACGCTTCCTGCTGCAATCGCACCAGTCGTAGTTGCCACCGCCCTTGTGGGTGCTGATTTCAATTGGTTTCGTGCTGCCTTAGCTTTAAAGGTGGCGGTATGGCTTCAAATAGGCGTGAACTTTGCCAACGATTACAGCGATGGAGTTAAGGGAACAGATGCTGATCGCGTTGGACCTATTCGCTTAGTCGCCAGCGGTATGGCTTCAGCTAAATCTGTAAAAGCTGCAGCTTTCATTTCCTTTGCAATCGCAAGCGTTGCGGGTACTTGGCTAGCGTTCCTAACTTCTCCATTACTTATTCTCGTTGGAGTCATCTCTATCGCAGCTGCTTGGGGATACACCGGCGGCAAGAATCCGTACGGTTACAAAGGCTTGGGCGAGATTTCAGTTTTTCTCTTCTTCGGTGTCATCGCAACAATGGGTTCTTACTATGTACAAACCGAACAAATCACGCTCTTGAGTTTTATTGTCTCTGTTCCTATGGGCGCACTGTCATGCGCGATTCTTGCAATCAACAATCTTCGCGACAGACCAAAAGATGCACTAGTTGGAAAGTTAACCCTTGCCGTCCGCATCGGTGATCGTAAAGCTCGACTTATGTATGTTGGGCTTCTCATCCTCGCTCACATCGCTGCCGTCGCGACATTGATTCCAACGGCGCTTCTTACCTTGTTAATCCTGCCAATGAGCTTCTCAATTTCAAGACAAGTTTTAAGTGGTATTTCAGGTAAGGATCTCATTCCGGTTCTGGGTAAAACCGGCAAACTACAAATGTTTTTTGCCATCTTGCTTGCGGTGGGCTTAGGGATACAATAAGAACATGTCCAGAGTCATCCCGCTAATTTTGGTGTTTGGATTAACTATCTACGCGCTGATTGATTGTGCGCGTGCAGATGAATCGCAGATTAAGAACTTGCCGAAGTGGGGCTGGCTTTTAATTATCATTCTCTTAGGGCCAGCGTTGTTTGCTATCGGTCCAATTTCTTATTTAGTTGCTGGTCGAAACAAACCAAAGCGAGGTAAAGGGCCTAAGCGCCGCATACTTCCGCCAGATGATGATCCTGATTTCTTAAGGAAGCTCTAGAGCCCCGAATACGTATGCTTTCCGGTTCCCCAGATATTTACATAAACATAGTTAAACAAGAATGTGGAACCCGCAAATAGGCATAACCATGCTGCCCGTCGACCGCGCCAACCAATAGTTACGCGGGCGTGTAGATACGCCGCATATGCAACCCAAGTGATGAATGCCCACGTTTCTTTTGGATCCCAACCCCAGTAACGCCCCCAAGCACTTTCTGCCCAAATCGCACCTGCGATTACTGAAAAAGTCCAGAGCGGGAATACAAATGCAACCAGGCGATAAGACAATAAATCTAGTGTCTCTAAGTCTGGTAAACGTTTAGCCCATGGTGTTCGCTCGCCTTTTTTCTCCATGCGATCTAAATACAAGTATGCAGATGCAATTACATTTGAAAGTAAGAACACTCCACCAGAAATAATCGCAGTTGACACGTGAATCACTAGCCATTCAGACTTCAGCGCTGGAACTAATGGAGCACTTGGAACATATAAAACCGTGATGGCAGTACCAATAGTTAAAAGCACAGAGACAGAAACTAAAAGACCTAACCAACGCAGGTCATACTTTCGAAGCGCAAGAAGATAAGCACCAGAGAAAGCTAACGCACCAGTGATTGAAAACTCGTACATATTTCCCCAAGGAACTCTGCCTGCAGAAATTCCACGTGCAATTACTCCCGCAAACAAAAGCAAGAAACCTAGAATCATCAATGCGGTTGCAATTCGAGCAACTTTTTCAGTGCGTTTGTAATCCAAAGTTGAATTCTTGTCAGCTGGAACCTTTACCGCCCAAGCTGTTTCAATCAAGTGCGCAAGAAAAGAGATTGCATAGACAGCCATAGCTGAATACACCAAGTAGTTTGATGCAAAAGCCCACGAACGTGACATCTATTTCTCTCCCTTTAACATTTTTACAAAACCTTGCATTTCAACTTCTAAGCCCGGAGCTGCATTCTTTGCCAATCCCGCAACTTCGACCTGATCTCCTACGCGAATCCAAATTCGTCGTCTGCGAGTAAACAGCGACGCTAATAACCCGAGGATCGCAACAATACCTCCAAGTAATGCAAGGTGCTTTCCGGGATCTGCCACAAAGTTCAGGTTCACCCATTGCACATAACCTTCAAAAGTTATTGATCCACCTTCATATGCAAAGCTTTCACCAGGCTTTAGCCCCTTTAGCCCAATCTGCGTCATATCAGTTGTATCAATTCGATAGACAGATTGAGGAATTCCTGAGTCCAAACCTAAATCACCACTCCATACAGACAATAGCAATCGAGGATTGAGTGCTTTAGGAAATGCACTTGCTCCACCATTTGCTCCATCGCGCACATATGTTGGAAGGAAAGATCCTAAAAACCCAATCTGCGGATCAGCATCAGGGACTTTGATTGCGCCTATCGATCGAAGGTTTGCATCTTGCGGCAAGAAAGTTACTGGACCTTGAAAAGCAACGTCGCCCTTTGAATCCCTAACGGTTACAACTGGTGCATAACCATTTGCTTGCAAGTACACACGGGTTGTTCCAATAGTCATAGGGCTATTAACTTTTATTGTCTTCTTTTCAATTTGTGTGGCACCTTCTCGAAGCAAAGAAACTTCTAGTGTGTAATCTTCGGGCGCACTAGTTTCAAGGTTGTACTGCGCAACAAATTTGTCCGCCGTCACCATGAACGCCGGGATGTTTGAATCTCGAAACAACTTTCCATAGGTCAAAGTGTCGTAACTAGTTGCAGTGTTAACAAATCTTTCTCCGACATTAACAATTGCTTCCCCGCGCATTCCAAAGAGTGAACTAAAGCTGATTCCCAGTAGCACCAAAATCAGGGCTAAGTGAAAGAACAAGTTTCCAGTCTCGCGAGTAAAGCCTTTTTCGGCAGAAATAGAACCATTGACTTCTAGGACTCTGAATCGCTTCGACTTAAACCAGGCTCTCGCCAATTCAAGTTCATTGCCTTGTGGGCTCCACGATTCATGATGTTCCAAGCGAGCTAAATTTTTTGGTGTAGCAGGTGGCAAAGCACGTGCGGCTTTAAAGTGTTCGATAGTTCGCGGAAGCACGCAGCCAATGAGTGAAACAAAAAGCAAGATATAGATTGCACTAAACCAAGGCGATCCATAAACATCAAACAGATAAAAACGATCCATCCAGCGGGCTGCATCTGGAGAATCCTTAAAGTATTGCCCTACCTGGAGTGGGTTTTGAGTTCTTTGAGGGACAAGAGATCCCGGAATTGCCGCGATTCCCACCAAAAGCAGCAGAATCAAAGCTGTACGCATACTTGTTAACTGTCTCCACGCGAACCGCAGCAAGCCAACATTATCTAGTTCAGGAATTTGAGTTTGTTGGCTCATTAGATCACCGGAATAAAGTCAGAGATTAAAGATCGCATTGAGTTCATGAGCTGACTCCAAAAACCCAAAACTTGTAAGAGGCCAATAGTTATGAGGAAGACGCCACCAATTTTTGAAATCACATCACCGCGACGGTAGATATGTGATCTAAGTTTCGCCGACTTATCTAATGACAATCCTGACAAAATAAATGGCAAACCCAAACCTAAGCAATATCCAAATGAAAGAACCGCTCCTCGAACCGCACTTGACTCTTGAAATGCCAAAGTTTGGACCGCGGCAAGTGCCGGCCCGATACATGGTGTCCAGCCAATTCCAAAGAGGATGCCGAGCATTGGTGCACCTAGTAAGCCACCCGTTGTTCGCATCTTTGGGCGAATTGTTGGAGAAAATGGAAAGCGACCATAGAAAACAAAACCAAGAAAGATAGTCAGGATTCCTAATATTCGAGAGATCAATTCTTCATTGGCTGAAAGTTGATTTCCTAAACCACCAAAAACTGCGCCATATGAGACAAATACCAAGCTAAAGCCTAGAACAAACAAGGTTGAGCCCAACAATACTTTGCCACGACTGACTGAAAAGCCTGCCGCAAAAGATAGATACCCTGGAACAAGTGGCAGTACACACGGTGAAAGAAATGAAATTACACCTGCAATAAATGCAAATGGAAGAGCGGTGACTAAAAATCCTGAAAAGATTTGTTCAACGAAGAATTCTCTCATTCTGCAGAGACCTTCTCAATTAGTTTGGAAAGTGATGCGACTGTAACAACGCCCGAAATTCGTGCAGCAACGAACCCTGATTTATCCAGGATAACTGTTGTAGGAATTGCGTTAGCGGGTAAAGATCCTTTAAAACCAAGCAGAATTGAGTCATCAATAACCGTTGGGTATGGAATCTTGAATCGACGTTCAAAAGCTTCAGCGTTAGCCGGATTATCTCGCGTCAGAATTCCAATGAAGGCAACATCGGTGTACTTGTTTGCCAAGGCAACCAGTGTGGGAGCTTCAGCGCGACAAGGAGAACACCACGATGCCCAGACATTAATTACGGCAACTCTGTCTTTTTGGTAAGTGTAATTTTCACCTGACAAGGTCATTCCGGTAATTGCAGGAGCGATTTTACGATCTGAAATTTTGATGTAAGTAGTTGAACCATCACCAGAGACAAAACTCTCTTCAGAGGTTGAACTACCGCCGCCGCCACATGCTGTTAATGCACATGCAAGCACAATAAATGCGGCGAATTTCTTCATTACTTCGTCTCTGGCAATAAATGACGAGCAGGCTCTGAATATGAAAGTCCTGAGATCATTCCTTCATAATCGAAATGAACACTTGTCACAGAAGCCAAGGTGCACTCTCGTTTGCGTGGATCATGAAGTAAGCGACGATTTTCAATCGCACTTCTTAAGATCCAGATTGGAAGTTGGTGAGATACACAAATTGCATCTTTACCGTTGGCGGCTTTATTTGCTGCAAAGATTGCCGCAAGCATCCGCGAAATTTGCTCTTCGTATGGTTCTCCCCACGAAGGTTTCCAGGGATTCCACAAATGTTTCCAAGCAGCAGGATGACGCAAAACACCATCACCAACACCAAAAGGTTTACCTTCAAAAATGTTTGCTGCTTCTATTAAGCGCTCATCTGTTGTAATCGCAATATTGTGTGCAGCTGCAATAGGAGCAGCAGTTTCTTGAGCACGCTGCAGGGGTGAGACATGAAGCGCTCCAAGATCTAAACTCTTAGACCATTCGCCAATTGTTCGTGCCATCTCTTGTCCGCGCTCAGACAATCGCCAACCAGGCTGGCGTCCATACAAAATCTTGTCGGGATTGTGGACTTCTCCATGACGAACTACATGCACCGTTGAACTCATTGGTAAAGCATAAAGCGTCCCTAAAGCACTTCTCTCGCTAAGGTAGTGACATGGCACTCACGAGCAAACGGGCTGCCTTCTTCGATGTCGATAACACGCTTATTCGCGGTTCAGTAATTTACTTCTTGGGCCGAGGTATGTACCAGCGTGGTTACTTCACCAAGAAGGATATTTCTCGATTTGTTTTAGCAAACCTGAGATTTCGCTTAACGGGCAAAGAAAACAAAGAAGAGATTCAGAGATTTCAGGACGCGGCAACAGATTTCATTGGCGGCCACAACGTCAAAGATATCGAGGCAATTGCTCAAGAGATTTATGATGAATATGTCTCGCCAGCAATATGGCAAGGAACAATTGATATTGCTCAATCTTTAGTTGCCGAAGGTATCGAAGTTTATTTAGTTACAGCAGCTCCAGAAGATATGGCAGTTATCATTGCACATAGATTAGGTTTAACTGGCGCGCTCGGCAGCAAAGCAGAAATCAGTGATGGTGTTTACACGGGTCGAATGAATGGTCCTTTGTTACATGGAAAAGAAAAAGCAATTGCTGTAACACTGCTTTCAAAAGAAAAAGGGTTTGACCTAACAGAGTGCTTAGCTTTTTCAGATAGCAACAATGATCTTCCGCTTTTGCAATGTGTTGGACATCCATCGGCAATTAATCCCGATGCCCTGCTGGGTTTGCGTGCAATGGCAGAAGGTTGGCCGATTCATGACTTTCGGAAAGCACGTTTTATTGGTAAAGCAATCTCTCCACTTGTTGTTCGTCTGGCCGCACTTGCCACCTGGCTGACCCCGCGTAAACGTCGAGGCTGATTAACAAGAACACCCGATATGCCAGTAATGTAGGCAAGTTATGGAAATGCGCTCCTTCTCCGACTACCTACGTAGTGTTGATGATGCTGCCTTCTTAAATCTTTTTAACGCCCGTCCAGATCTGATTACCCCGGTGCCTTCAGATATTGCATCTCTTGCAGTTCGCGCCTGTTCTGCGCCGAGTCTTGCTCGTGCTATTGATTCACTTAACCAATGGCAGTACCAAGTTTTAGAAGCTGCTGCCTCAATAAATGAGCCTTTCAGCGAAAAACAAGTTATTTCTTTGACTGAAAAGGAAGCTAAAACTGCGCTGGCACATTTAGTAATGATCGGTTTGATCTACCCATCAGATGATGGAATGCGCTTACCAACACAATTGCGCGAAGTAATGGGCGCAGAGCCTGCTGGTCTTGGGCCAGCATCCTTAGCCAAATTAAAGTTAAGTGAATTAGATGATGCACCAGCGGATGCAAAGAAAGTTTTGGATCGTTTAACGTGGGGACCTCCGCGTGGAAGTGTTGGAGATATTAAAAACCCCGGTCCCGGAGTTGGTTGGCTTCTAGAAAAGAAGTTTCTTGTTCCATTAGATCAACGAACTGTGATCTTGACCCGTGATGTTGCAATTCATCTTCGCGGGGGAAAAGTTCACAAAGAACGATTTATCAATCAACCGAAGTTGAACGGTAGCAAGCGAGATGAAAGACAAGTAAATCTCGCGGCAATTGCAAATGTTTCAACCGTTCTTCGCTGGGTTGAAGAGTTGCTTAACTTTTGGGCAGATGAGCCTGCAGATGCATTAAGGGCCGGTGGCCTGGGAGTTAGAGAACTGAAAATCATTTCAAATCACTTAGGTGTTGATGAATCGTGTACTGCATTTATTGCAGAACTTGCGTACCTGGCCTCTCTTGTCAGTATCGATGCTGATGAAAGAATTCTGCCAAGCAATAAATTTGATATCTGGTTGATGCAGACTCCGGCCGATCGTTGGCAAATGCTGGCATCTCAATGGTTGATTACCTCGCGCGTTAGTGGATTAGTAGGTCGAGCAGAGGCAAAAAATGTTGCTGCCCTCGGCCCAGAATTGGATCGAGTAAATGCTGCCCGCGTGCGCGCTTTAACACTAGATCTATTGCGTGAAAACGAAGGTATTGCACCAGAATGGAAGAGTTTCAAAGAGGTTATTTCATGGCGGGCACCTGTGCGCAGAAACTCATCATTGCAAGAAGAGTTAGCTGAATGGACGCTGCGTGAAGCGGAATGGTTAGGAATAACCGGGCAAGGTGCGATCTCAAAGTTTGGTCTTGAATTTCTCAACGGTGATGACCTCAGTTCGATTAATGAGGATCTACCAAAGACGGTGGATCACATTTTGATCCAAAGTGATAACACCGCAATTGCGCCAGGACCATTGGAACATGAGATTTCACAGGCGCTAGCGATGATGGCTGAGATCGAAAGTCGCGGTGGTGCAACTGTTTATCGGTTTACCGAAGCAACAATTCGTAGAGCTTTAGATCATGGCAAAACAGGTGATGAGATTAAGAGTTTTCTGATTAAAACTTCTAAGACACCAATGCCGCAACCTCTTGAATATTTAATTGCAGATGTAGCAAAGAAACACGGAAAACTTCGTGTTGGCAATACTTCTTCATTTATTCGCTGTGAAGATACTGCACTGATTTCTCAAATCATGAATGACAAAAAGCTAGAAATATTATCTTTGCGCCGCATAGCACCTGAAGTTGTCATTTGCGATATGGATGCAACTGATGCGATGCGAGTCTTAAGAGAAGCTGGCTATTTGCCTGCCGGAGAATCAGCAAATGGAATGATGTTAACTGGTCCTAAATCTAACCGTTCAATTGCTAAACCAAGACCTCCGCGAATTATTGGTGAAATTGAAACACCAACAGCAGATGTAATTAGCGCGGCAATACGAGTTTTGCGCACTGGCGAGAAATCAACACATCGTCAATCTAAACTTCGCCAAGTTGCCAGTGAAGCTCTAGGGCAACTTCCACGTACAACTGCCAATGAAACAATGGAAATTCTCAACCAATACATAACCGATGAAAAAACCCTTTCAATTGGCTACGCCGACAACAATGGTGGAGTAACGCACCGAATAATTGATCCAATCCGTATTAGCGCTGGGGCCTTAATTGCCAAGGATCATGCAACGGGAGAGGTCCAAACCTTCAGAATTCCACGCATCACTGGCGTAGCACCGCTATAGACTTATCCCATGTTGGCCGACCTCGAAGCGTTAGTTAAGTTGGAATCACCAACTGAAGATCTTCAGGCATGCCGCGATGTCATCGCATTAGCAAATGAAATTGCTACAAGAGTTCTGGGAAAACCCGCTGAGATTCGTGAAGTAAATGGCCGTCCAGTTTTTTGGTGGGGTTCTTCAACTCCTGATGTAGTTGTGCTTGCTCATTTAGACACCGTGTGGCCAAAGGGTTCATTTCAACCTTTATGGCAAGTCGAAGGCAACGTAGCGCGTGGCCCAGGAATTTTCGATATGAAGGCAGGATTCATTCAAGCTATGTATGCAATGAAGGGAATCACCGGCAACGCCGTGCTCATTGCAACAACAGATGAAGAAACTGGCAGTGCAACCAGCAAAGAGCTCATCAAAGAGATTTCAGCAAAAGCAAAAGCTGTCTTAGTTTTAGAGGCAACGCTAAATGGAAAAGTGAAAACTGCAAGAAAAGGTACAGCGATGTACCAAGTAAAGATTCATGGCAAAGCTTCACATGCCGGTCTGGAACCAGAAAAGGGCATTAACGCAACAACTGAAATTGCTCATGCGGTTTTAGCAATCGCAGCGATGGAAAATTCTGAACACGGAACCACCGTTGTTCCAACTACATTACGCGCCGGAAACACCACAAATACTGTTCCGGATTTGGCTGTACTTGATATTGATATCCGTTCATATTCGATGGCAGATCTACAGCGCGTAGATGCTGCAATCAAAGCTTTGAAGCCAGTAAATGCAGCTGCCCGTTATGAAATAACTGGTGGTTTCAATCGTCCACCGCTTGAAACTTCATCAACTATGGCTTTATACGAGCGAGCTGAAAAAGTTGCTCAATCACTTGGAATGCCGCCACTTGGCCATGCATCCGTTGGCGGTGCAAGTGATGGAAACTTTGCTGCCGCAGCAGGCGCGCAAGTTCTAGACGGTCTTGGCGCAGTTGGAGATGGTGCCCACGCTGCGCATGAATCGGTAGACATCAGTACCCTTGAAGATCGCAGCAAACTATTACACGCACTAATAAAGGATTTGCTTAATGACTGATGGTCCACTAATTGTTCAGAGCGACAAGACGCTTCTGCTCGATATCGACCATCCAATGTCAGTTGAATGTCGTAGAGCAATCGCACCCTTTGCTGAACTAGAGCGCTCCCCCGAGCACATTCACACTTATCGCTTAACACCGCTGGGTTTATGGAATGCGCGTGCCGCAAGTCATGATGCAGAACAAGTCATCGACACCTTAATAAAGTATTCGAGATACGCAGTACCTCATTCAATACTTATTGATGTAGCCGAAACAATGTCAAGGTATGGTCGTTTGCGACTTGAAATGGATCCAGTGCATGGATTGATTTTGATTACAACGGACACTGCAGTTCTTGAAGAAGTGATTCGTGCAAAGAAAATTGCTCCATTGCTTGGCGCACGCATTGATGCCGAGACGATTACAGTTTTGCCAAGTCAACGAGGCCAGATTAAACAATCTTTATTGCGCTTGGGTTGGCCGGCTGAAGATTTCGCCGGATATGTAGATGGGCAAGCCCATGAGATTAGCTTGGTGCAAAAGGATTGGAAGATCCGTCCGTATCAAGAGTTAGCCGCTGAAGGATTTTGGCATGGTGGCTCAGGTGTAGTTGTTCTTCCGTGTGGTGCGGGAAAAACAATTGTAGGTGCTGCAGCAATGGCGCATGCCAAAGCAACCACTTTAATTTTGGTAACCAACACAATTGCCGCACGGCAGTGGCGTGAAGAGTTACTGAAGCGCACAACTTTAAATGAGGATGAAATTGGCGAGTATTCTGGTTCAAAAAAAGAGATTCGCCCTGTAACTATTGCGACATACCAAGTCATGACAAAGAAGAAGAATGGTGTTTATGCCCACTTGGATCTCTTTGATTCATATGACTGGGGTTTGATTATTTACGATGAAGTTCATTTGTTACCAGCGCCAATCTTCCGTTTTACTGCAGATATTCAATCGCGTCGCCGTTTAGGTCTAACTGCAACTTTGGTACGAGAAGATGGCATGGAAGGTGAGGTTTTCTCGCTTATTGGTCCAAAGAGATTTGATGTTCCTTGGAAAGAGATTGAAGCGCAGGGGTATATCGCTCCCGCTGAATGTATTGAAGTTCGCGTTAATCTGACCGAAACTGAGCGTCTGGCATATGCAACCGCCGAACCCGAGAACCGCTACAGAAACTGTGCAACCACACGCACAAAGCGTGATGTAGTTGAAGCTTTAGTTGAAAAACATGTAGATGACCAGGTTCTGGTAATTGGTCAATACATTGATCAACTTGATGAATTATCAGAAGTTCTAGGGGCGCCATTGATCAAGGGTGAAACGCCAATTAAAGAGCGAGAGATTCTTTTTAATAAGTTTAGATCTGGCGAGATTAAGTGTTTAGTAGTTTCTAAAGTAGCTAACTTTTCCATTGATTTGCCTGATGCAACTATTGCGATTCAGGTCTCTGGTGCATTTGGTAGCCGCCAAGAAGAAGCGCAACGTTTAGGTCGAATCCTGCGTCCAAAATCAGATGGACGTGGAGCTAAGTTTTATTCTGTAATTTCACGTGACACTATCGATCAAGATTTTGCGCAAAACCGACAACGCTTTCTAGCTGAACAAGGTTATTCTTACAAAATTATTGACGCTGACGATGTTTTTCAAGGGAAGATCTAAATCTTTCTGGATCTACTCGCCAATAATCATGGTGAATTCCATCGATATGTGTAACTGGAATCTGTTCACCGTATAAACCTTGTAACTCTTCATTTCCATCAATCAAAATCTCTTCAATTTCAAAATTCAATTCATCTTTAAGGGACTGTAAAACCTTTAATGCATCTTCACAAAGATGGCAACCAGTTCGGCCATAAATTGTCACGATGGTCATTAATTCGCCCTTTCTAACCTGCTAATTTGCATAGAGAATAGATATTTCCTACCCCTGACCTTAAACCACGCATTGCGCCCTGATAGCGTGTGACCATGATGCGCATTAAGAAAATGGGGCCTTTTGCTCTTGCTGGCGCATTGATTCTTGCCCTGTTAACTGCACCTTCTGCACCTGCACTGGCTTTCAAACAAATCCCTGCAACAACCTGGGGCCATATCTATGCAGGTACCCAACCTTCAACAACAGTACCAACGCCGACAAGAAGTAAGAACCTCGAAGTTAAATCTAATTTTCAGGTCAAGTACAACAATTTTCCAGAGTGGGCAAAGAAAGAGGTTCAGGCCTCGATCGATATTTGGTCTGCAAACTTTAAATCTTCAGTTGTTATCTCGGTAGATGCATCATGGGGGCGTTCAAGTTCATGGGGCGTTTTGGGTAGTGCGCGTCCAGGCAGCTTCTTCTCTGCCTTTACTGGTGCACCTGACCCATCGCTTTGGTATCCCTCTGCACTTGCTAATGCTTTGGCAGGAAAAGATTTAGACAAGAAAAATCCTGAAATAGTTATTCAGGTTAATTCTGCAGCTACATGGAATTCCAGAGGTGATGGTTTTCCATCAAGTAGTGAATATGACTTGCAATCTGTTTTCTTGCACGAGCTCGGCCATGGTCTAGGTTTTCTCTCTAACGATGCTTACGATCCATTTTTTGGTTTAGGAAGTCTGGATCAACCAACTCCATTTGATGCATACCTTCAAACAAGTGATGGTCGTCGCTTAGCCGATCTTCCAACTCCTTCTAAAGAACTTGGAGTTGCGCTAACTACCTCTTTGGTGTGGTCTGGTGCGCAAGGCATAAAAGCAAATGGTGGCGTTAAGCCCAAGATGTACACACCGTCACGTTACGAGTCTGGTTCATCAACTTCGCACTTGGATGAAGCTACTTTTTCAAAGTCAGGCGTGGATTCTGTAATGACTCCAAGCCTTGATCCAGGTGAAATATTTAAGGAGCCAGGGCCACTACTACTTGCCATGATGGAAGATATGCGTGGCAAACCTGCGGCTGGAGTCGCTACAGACCTTCCATTTTCACCTCGTAACGCACAAGCATTTACTTCGAATTCTTCGGCGTTGATTGCCTTTGATCCACCAGCAAATCTGCGAACGGCTCAAGTAACTGAATATGTTGTAAAGAACATAAAGACTGGTGCAGAAAAGAAGACTCAATCAAGTCCTGTCCTGATTACAGGGTTAAAGAATGGAACTTCGTACACATTTAGTGTTACCGCAAGAAACTCACTTGGTAGCTCTGAACCTGCGATCACAAAACCAGTGATACCTCAGCCTGCTTGGAACAGTTCGGTTCTTGATAGCACTGCAGACGGAAAAACTGTTGCGAGCACAACCTTTAACGGCAGACCAGCAATTGCCTATACCGATACCAAGAGCGGTGACCTAAGGCTTGCAACATTTGATGGCAAGAGTTGGAAAAAGGTAACTATCGACGGTGCTGGTGGCAGCAGTGGAAGAACAACCCACAACCTTTCTGGCGCAATAAGTATGTGTGTCAATGGCAGCGGCGTAAAGCAAACTTTGCATATTTTCTATACCGATGCCACTGAGAAAGATCTTCGGTACTCAACTTTTAACGGCAAGAACTTTACTTTCGAAACGGTCGATGGAAATGGTCCTTCTGTAAACAATTATGAGGATCCAATTCGAGTTCGAACATCTAGTGATGTAAGCGTCGCCAACGCATGTTTGGCCTCGGCAAGTGCGGTCCAAGTCTTCTATCGTGATGAATCCCAAGGAGTTTTGCTCGGAGCAGTTAAAGCCAAAAGTGCTTCTTGGCGCTATGAATTAGTAGATGGCGATCGCAAGACCGATGGTCGAACAACCGGTGACGTTGGCTTCCATGTTCAAGCAATTTTTGATGGCAATACTACATATGTTGCATATGACTCTGTTGTTTCGATGAATCAGAAAAAGGAGATAACATCAGGTGCAATTCGAATTGCAACACGGACATCGATTGAGCCCACAGCGTGGAATTATGAAACGCTAGATATTTCAACTGATGAAGCAATTATCTTTGGATTTGATGTTGCACTAGCCAGAACTTCTGCCGGTGTATTTGCTACATGGCTGGCAGCTTCTGCCGCATCAGCACCAAAACCAGATCAAATTCGTTGGAGCTGGCTCAAAGATTCCACAAAGATTTATATGTTAACCACCGAAAACTTTGGAACACCAGATAAATACCTGGTTACCGATGGAAAAACAATTGTGTTCAATTGCCAAGAAAGATTGTGTGCTCTAGATACAAGCAAGAAGGATTTTGGCCAATCTGCAATCCGCTTAGTTAGCAGCACCCAAGGCTCTGAACCAACTCAGAGCGCTTGGGTGACTGTAAATAAAATCAAGTATTTGCTTGCCACTATTAATGGAAAGCTTGCACTTCTTAAACCGTAATTTATTACTTAGCGTTACGGCGCTGAATGCGAGTCTTCTTCAGAAGCTTCTTATGCTTCTTCTTCG
>Ga0164295_10000387_pt1 | contig 37959 bp, 57 predicted proteins | sample GEODES006metaG_FD_111798 | JGI IMG/M metagenome (GOLD analysis project Ga0164295, IMG submission 111798) | Oligotrophic lake water microbial communities from Sparkling Lake, Wisconsin, USA - GEODES006 metaG | ecosystem: Environmental > Aquatic > Freshwater > Lake | place: USA: Sparkling Lake... | reverse complement strand
CTAACCATCGAAGAAATGTTCTCGGCCTAAAGGAGTCATTGTGCCGTACTACTCGGACAATTTAGACGATCTTCTGGCGTTTGACGGAATCCGGAGTTTTGCCGGAGGCCAAGCCAGCGGTTTGCAATCTGATCTATTGGCTGAAAATCAAGTTCAGCAATTAGTAAACATGACCCTATCTCCAAAGGGTAGCCTTGAAACACGCAAGGGAGTTGCAAGTTTTAGCACATCCGCAACTAGCCAAGAGGGATCAATTGGCGGAATGCGATACTACGATACAGCGCAAACCGAAAGGCTTGTTGCAGTAATTCAAGGAAAACTTTATACAATCAATTCAAACGGAACAGCGATTAATTCTGACGGGAATACTGGACCACACAGAATTGAAGAAATATGGGATAATTTAACTGGAGCTACAAGAACATGGAATAATGAAGCGCAAAAATGGGCTGACGGATTTTCAACCAGCTTTGACGCAAAAGTAAGCATGGCTCAATTTAACGACAAGATGTATATGGCTGATTCGGATGGCGCGCTTTACTATTATGATGGAGATATTGCAACAAGACAAGCTGGTAAAGTTAGGGCAATAACCGTAACTACGGCAGGCAGTGGATATACCAGCGCAACGGCAGTTGTGACAGGACCAGATTGGGGTGGAGCATTACCAACCTTAATTACAACTGTTGCTGGTGGTGCTGTTACTGGCGTTACTGTAGTTGACGGAGGATCTGGTTATTCTGGCGCGCCTACAGTTACAATTATTGGAAATGGATCTGGAGCAATAGCCACCGCAACGGTTAGCCCTCCTCCGTTAGATTTAAGGCTTTTAATAAATACTGGTAATAGATTATTTGGAGTTGGATCAGCAAGCAAACGAAACACACTTTACGCATCCGATATTCTTGACGCATCAATTTGGGATGCATCCAATAGCATTGTTGTAAATGCAGATGATGGAGACGAGATAACTGCAATTGTTCAATACTATCAAAACAGAATTATTGTATTTAAAAAGAGGCGCATATTCCAAGTAACAATTCCTCCGGATGCAACCACCGCAGCCGATTGGACTGTTCAGTTAATTTCAAACAATACAGGATGCGTTGCGGAAGGATCTGCCGTCCAGGTAAACAGCGACATATTCTTTCTTTCGGATGACGGAATTAGATCCCTTGTAAGATCCACGGCAGACGATTTCACATCTGTTGGCCTTCCACTATCTGAAGTAATAAAGAATGTCATTCAAGAAATCAATGTGGCAAAGATAGGAATAGCTACTGCTCACTTTTACGATAACAGGTATTTTCTTGCCGTACCAACAGAATCAAATGATTACAATGATACAATCATTGTTTACAACACAACGCTGGGCGCATTTGAGGGAACATGGACTCCGAATGTAATGCAATTTGCACTAGCAAATTTTCAGGATCAAGGCTTGAGGTTGATGATGAAATTGACAACCGGCCAAATTACAAGATATAGCGGATACAAGACTCCGGCTCAGGTTACATCTGCTGATTATCGTGATTATGGGGTTTACACCACGACATCTGGAACAACCACAACCACATCAACCGGCGTATTTGATTACGAGTCATATGTCCGTACAAAAGACTTTAACTTTGGAGATCCATTTGCCATAAAATATGGAAGCCATTTTGAGGTTATATTTGACGATTCTTTTTCTACGGATACAACCATATCCATCCAGCGTGATACCGATGTTGGCGATGTTGATGTCCAGCCAAACCTAAACATATCAAGTTCTGCGCTTACGCTTGAATTTGCTTTGCCAGCAACTCTTCCGACATCAGTTAAAAAGAGGCTTGCAAGCGATCTGCGCAAATACCAAAAATGGCGATTATTGAATATCAAGATTGCTTCTGTTGCAAATAAAATGGCTATTCGCCAGATCACGGCTGCTGCCAATCCGGATACGATTGAAATTCAGAAATCACTATGAGCGAATTACCTTGCAATAGTCCAAGGCGCACACCTGGCGAGCGCAAGAAGTTTGTTGTGCGAGCCTGTCAGAATGGTCAGTCCAAGACAATCCGATACGGCGATCCTGACATGAAGATTAAGAAGGACAATCCTGCTCGCAGGCGTAGCTTTAGGGCTAGGCATCAATGCGACTCAAAACCACCAAGTAAATTATCGGCTCGGTGGTGGTCATGCAAAAATTGGTGACATGACAGCTATTGAATACATCGAGAAAAGCGGTGTTCCGGAGGGCATGTGGCACAACCTAGCTGAATGGTTTGGATGGTTTGAGAAGCAGGGGATGGTTGGTATTGTGAGAGATGAAGATGGCATAGTAGGAGTAGCTCTGGCTAGGTGCGTAAAGGATGGGCAAAAGCCTGATCATTATGTGCATAGCGAAGATGGCGAGAATGTCTTTGTGGACTTGACGATCTCCTCAAAAGGTGCTAAATCCTTGAAGTGCTTGCTGTTGCTCTTGGCGGAGCGTTTCGGTCCTCGCAAGCGGATCACTTTCAACCGTTCCGGTAAACCAAAGGAGTATGATTACATGAAGTTTATGAGAAAGGCATTTCGCTAATGGGATCGCCGTCCATTCCTGCACCTCCGCCTCCTCCCAATCCGGTGGATGCGTCAAAGGCCAATGATCTTTTCTACAGGTCATCCCTTGAGACTTACATTGCGACACAGCCAGATGTGGCTAAACTTGAGCAGAACCTGCGCGAGAAGTATATGCCTCGCCAGCGCGAACTAGAACGCCAGATGTCGGCTTTGGACTTGCAGAAAGCAGCCCAGGCTGGACTACAGGTCGAGCGTGAACTTGGCCCACAGCGTTCACTCGAAGCTATGCGCCGTCAGTTTGAAATGTCTCCAAATGCATTTGCCACACAGCAGGGATTGGGTCAGCAGGCAGCGATTCAGTTTGCCCGTCTTTATGGTCAGTCTCCTATGAGTGCAGTACCGCAGGAAGTTCAGCAGAACCAAGGCGTTGCTCCGGTTGACTATCTGAAAGGCATCCCAAGGACGGGAATAATTTAATATGGCTACTACTGCGAATCCCTACTATCCACCTGGAACAATCGTAACGAATCCAGACGGGAAGGTTTACGAAGCTGACAAGAAGGGCGTGTTGGTTTATCAGGCTCAAAAGCCAGTAGCAAGTGATGTTACTTCCAGCAAAGAGAAGTATGCTGCGCTTGGTCTTACAGATTTAGATAAATATGTTTCCAGGGGAAGATTCAACGAAACAAAGGCACAGGCCGATGTAATCAAAGACATCTACAAGCTTGACCCTGCCGCATATACCTCCAAGAGGGGGATCATTGATTTCAATGCCGCAACACAAAAATATCAATATGAATTGCCAAAGATTCAAGTTGGAGCAGAAGCAGGAAGCTTTACACAGGCAGTAAATAATTATTCAAATGCATTGGCTTCGATTAGGTCTGTTGGTGCTGATAACATAAATGCAAAAGATTATGCATCTCTGCAATCTTTAGCCAAACAGGTTCGTGATTTTGACTCCAAGGATCTTGGTCAAGGCGGGAAGCAAATCATTGCCAACTCGCAACAGGCGATTGATGCAATTGACGCAATCAGAAACCAGCAGGAACTTGTCAAGAGGCAGGAAGCCAGAATAGGGCAGACTGCCAAGGGATCGCAAAGGCAGAGCGAGCAGGGCAAGTTCTTTGTTGAGCAGGATAAATTGGCTAGGCTTGTTGCCGAAGCCAACCAAGCCACTCCAAAGTATATTGAATCATTTTCTAGGTTTGGCCTGTCCGACCTTGGGCTGAATGAGGCCAAGAATGTTGCTGGAACAGCAAGACTTTCAACCGGACTAGAGGCTTTGCGCGGTGATAATGTCATGCAAACCGGCGGGCTTGCTGGGAAGCTGAATGTCCAGGTAACAGATGATCAGATTCTTAACGACATCAATACAGCCAGAAAGAACCAATATAAAAGCCTTTATGATATTGGTACTGCGGCGACCATAGATTTACAAAGCCAGATTTCACAGGCGAACAAGTTCCTAACCGATCTTCCTGCCGGTGATAAGCGCAGGGCTGATGCACAGAAAACGATTGATAATCTAAATACTCAGCTTGCCTCTGCTCAAAAGGACACACTCGAAGCGCAGAATCTTTATAACAATTATCAGCCAATAAGCGGTCAGCAGGCAGCAAATTCCATTTCAAAGTTTAGGGAAACACTCCGTCTTCCTGAGGAGCGCACAATTGCTCAAATTGAAAGCATTGATCCAACGATTGGTGCGACTGTTCGGGGTCTTTCCAAGCAGTACCAGACAATGGCCGAGACTCCGCTTGGAGCGACAACGACAAAGCAGACTGAAGACCTTCGCAATCAGATCGAACAGGAGGCACTCAATCAGCTTCGTCTTGGTTCGACTTTAGGAGCCGAAGAACGGCGTGGTTACGAACAGGCCATCCTTGGAGCGCAAACAGCCCGTGGGAACATACAGGGTCTTGGACCTGCAGTACAGGAAGCAGCGCAGATCGGCGCGGCTGGCGAACAACGCAAGCTTGCACGTTATGGTGCGGCTTCTGCTTTCCTTGGCTCTGGAGAGACAACAGGAGCAGCCGCAGCCCGCGATCTTGGACTTCGCAATGCGCTTGAACAATCTCGTCTTGGTGCCGCCCAAGGCTTTATTGCTGGCGGTCCGACAATGTACAACTTGGCATCACAGCGTTTGGGACAACAGCAGGGCATGCTTAACAACTACCTTGCGGCTTCACAGCCACAGCAGACAGGGCAATTCCAGGCTGGATCTTCTGCTGCAAATCCATACGGATATGTTAATCCTAATGCTGGATTTATGGGTGCGCAGAATGCCACAGGCATTTACAATACTCTTGCTGATTATACTGCCAATACTTATGGTGCCTATAGCAGAGCAGTTGCAAGTCAGCCTTCGGGTGCGCAACAGTTTGGTGCGATTGCATCTGGAATTGGATCGTTGATACCTAACATAAGCATTTAAGGAGATTTATGGGTAAAATTACTTTAGATTTGGCGCAGATGTATCCTCAAACTTTTGGTGATCAAGATGCATTGCGTAGGGCTTCATTGGGTGAACAGCTTCAACAGGCTCAATTAAAAAGATACGAAGAAGATGCAGCATCAAGGGAACAAACATCGCAACGCCAAGTTTTGCCTTTTGAGGATTTCAAGATTGATGTGAACGGAGAATCAATTCCATTTAAGGCATTGCCACCGGAACAGAAAATGCAATGGGCGAAGCAACGTCAGGTTGATTGGGAACTCGAACAATCCAGAAAGTTTACAAAGCATCAGGCTGATATGGCAAAAGCAGAAGTTGAACTTGAAACAAATCTTCAAAAGAAGAAAGATATTCAAGCCGCTCAAGCTGGTGGAAATGTAAAGCCTGGTCCAGATTTCTTACCTGGTGCATTGTTTGGAAAGCCATATTCAGAGCAAGAAAAAGATATTGAAAAGAAGATAATGGAAACAGAACAAAGGCGCAATGTTGCTGGGATTCAAATGCAGGCATTAAAAGATAATCAAATGCCTCAAAGCTACGGAATGCCTTCTATAACAAAACCTACTCCTCAACAGCAAACACCACAGCCAGCAGGGCAACAACAAGCCACCCAGGGTAGTATTCCTCAATACAATACTCCAGAAGATGCATTAAAGGCTGGCGTAAAAGAAGGTGACAGAGTAATTATTGGTGGACGCGCAGGAACATTTAAGAGACCGAAATAATAAATATGGCTAGTAGCGTTGAGCAACCAGCCAGTAATTCCGCGCTTGAATTTGTTCCAGACGAACAAGCAATAGAATTTGTACCGGACAAGTCTGAGGCAATTGAGTTTGTTCCAGATACACAACAGGCAGAACTTGGCTTAAGAATATCTCCAGAGGAAAGGAATAACCTTTCTCAAATCAAGCGTGATTATGTGGCACAAGGTGGAAATCCGCTTGATGTTTACGCACCAGAACGCGCTGATTTCCTAGCAAATGAGGTAAATAAAAACATTCAGTCTGGACTATCGCAACAAGAAGCATTGCTAAAGGCAACAGATGCTCTTGAGGCATTGCCTCCAGAGACAAGACCAGATGGGTCTATATCCGCTGGTTATGCTCCTACCGAAGAAGCGATCAAGAAGGGCATGATTCAGCCAGAGGCGTTGCAGGCTGTTCGTAAAGCTCAAGCGCAAGGCGTTCTTACTGTGTCATCTGGATTTGATAAAGAGAAGGGTGTTGGATTTGCGGTTGGTAAGGCAAAGGATGGGCGGGTTGTTCGTATTGAGGAAAAGCCGCCAACACTTATTGGGGCATCGTTAAGGTCGGTCGGGGAACAAATTATACCTGGAGCTAGTGCAGTTGCTGGCTCAATTTTGGGTGGAGTTGCTGGCGCGCCTGCTGGGCCAGTCGGAATACTTGCTGGAGGATTGGCTGGTGGTGCTGCTGGATATAAAGCAGGCGAAATGGGGCAAGCTGGACTTGCAAGAATCTTGGCTGGTGAACAAGGTTACGCTGACTACCAAAGAATGCGGGAGGCCGATATTGCGATGTTTCCAATTACAACAAAATCTCTTGAGATTGCGACACCTATGGCTGTTGGTGCTGGACTCGCTGGGCCAACAAGAGCTATCGACAAATTCCAGCAATTGTTACAACCTAAAGCTGTTCCGTCATTACAGGCAAAACCGCAACCATCAGAGGTTATTGGAGCTATCGAAGGCCAACAACCAATACGCCCAGGCGTAGTTGGCGAGGCTGGTTTTGAGCCTGGCACAGTACGTCCAGAGTTTAAGATGCCGGAAGCTCCAGAAGGATCTAAAATAGCAAAGACGGCAGAAAGAGTATTAAAGTCTGAAAAAGCACCAGAGCCATTCAAGGCAGAGGTTGCGCTTCAGCCAAATACAGTAAGGCAGAATGTTCCTCTTGGTGCTATTAAAAGCAATCTTGAAGACCTTACGGATGATGAGTTAAATGTCATTGCGAGAAGAAGCATTACCTCGTCTTCCTATGATGATGCGGAAAGAGCAGGGGCAAATGCAATACTAGCCGCAAGGCAGATTGATGCAGACCCAGCATCTGCCGCAATCAATTGGGATGAATTTACAAAGGCCGCATCGCTGGCTGGTGTTTCCTTGAGGAATGTACGCGAGTACCTAAACACGCCTGCTGGGTATTTGGCAACCATATCAAAGGCAGCGGAGGCGGCTAATAGAAATATACCCAAAGACGTAAGCGACAAGGTTCTTAAATTATTTAATGCAAGTAAAAATGCTAAATCCGAGTTAGTTAAGGCGGAGGCAACATACAGATCAAAATTAACTGAAGAAACTGCTGTTATCGCTGAAAACGCAAGAAGAACTGCGGCTAATGCAGCGGCAAAACTTCAGAAATATTCTGATAATATTTTCCCAAAAAAAATTCTTGGAGAAACACTTCCACAAGGAATACAGATTACGCTTTTAAGTCCATTGTCTCTTGTAAAAAATCCAGTATTTAACGTGGCCAGGGCAGTTGGACAACTTGGCGTGAGATCACTAGCAAACGCTGGAGATGCAGTATTGAGTTTTGTTGCAAAACAAAAGGCGGTCTTGGGTGGGAAAACACAAGAAGAAATAGCAAGGGCTGGTCAAAGGACGATGGCACAATCTTCGCTTACAACAAGAGGCGCAATGATTCGTGGAGCTGAAAAAACCAAGGAAGCAATTAGGGCATTCCTTGGTGAAGGCATTCCAGCTTCATCTGCTCTGGCTGGAGAAGGGGTTAAGGGATTTACTGTATTCAAATCTCTTGCTCAAGCTTTTACTGGAAAAGACATGGTCACAAATGCAAAGGGCAATATTGCTTTTATTGATCGAGTCCGAAAGCTTACTGAAGGAATAATTGGATTGTACACTGAGCCAGTAGGCAGAACATTAACTCTTGGTGACGTTCCAGCTAGAGGATTTGCAGAGGGAAGACTTCTTGCCCAACAAGCTATTTTGGCTGGCAAAACTCCAGAGGAAGTTATTGCAAGCGTAAGATTCCCAACAAAGGCAGAATTAAAGGGAATATCAAATGAGGCCGCAGAAGCCACATTTCAACAAGACACAAAACTTACAGCAGTAGTTGGTGTTGTTGCAAATGCTGTAAAAAGCATTCCAATTGTTGGCCCACTTACTAAAGCAGTTATTGCTCCATATACGAAGACCCCAGTTAATGTTGTTACTGATGTTGTTGATGTTGCAGTACCAGGATTGGCGTTTTCTAAAAGCGCGTATTACGCAGTTAAGGGAGACAGAAAAAAATCACTCGAAGCTGCGGCAAAAGGAATAGTTGGGACAGTAATTGGAGGTACGGCTGCTGCCTTGTATCGCGCTGGAGTTATTACTGGATCTGCCTCGAAGTCTGCAAAAGAGCGTGGAATCCAATACGAAACACAGCCTCCTAATACTATCAATATGTCTGGATTAAATAGACTATTGAATGGCGAAGATCCTGCAATCCAAGCTGGAGATGAGATAAAGAGTTACGAGAATTTTGGTTATCTTGGGACAATCTTTAACGTCTATGCAAATGTATTAAGCAAAAATGAAGGCTCTGGATTGCTTGAGGATGTTCTTGATGTAACCCTTAAAGGCTTGCCGTCAGTTGCAAGCTATACACTCAACCAAACATTCTTGAAGAGTACAAACACTCTTCTTAATGCAATTTCAAAAGAAGATTACGACAGCTACTTAGAATCATTATACGGTACAATCTCATCAATCCCATTCCCAAACACATTGCAAGCCTTCAATAAGGCAAGTCGGGAAAATATGGTTGATCCAAAAACAGATGATAGCTTGCAACTATTTGCCAATGTTCTCAAGTCGAAGATGCCAGAGTTTGCCAGGGAGGCAATTGGTGCGGAGGAGCTTCCACTCAAAAGGGATATGTGGGGCAACCCGATCAAGCAGACACCGGAAGGCGCAAACCCATTCTTGTATAATTTCCTTGATTTCACAAGATCAAGAGTAGTCCCAAGTGATGAGACAAATGTTGCGTTGTATAAGCTATGGAAGGAAACTGGAAATCCAAATGTACTTCCATCTGTTCCATCCAGAGATGTCATGGATAAGAAGGTTACATATAGGCTTGATGAAAATCAGTATTCAATTTACCAAGAATATGTAGGCCAAAGGAGAAAGGCTCTTGCGGACAATTTATTCCAAAGCGCAACATTTGATGGAATGGACACAGATTTCAAGGTTAAAGCCTTGGAGAAAGCTTACGAGCGTGGAGCAGAAGATGGGAAAAGGCAGTTCTTAAAATACAATAGGGATTACTTGACACCAAAGGAGAAATAAAATGGAACGCTACGAGAAGATGATGCAGGGTAATGTCCAATCACCCAAAATAGAGCCACAGATTGAACAGAAAACATCTGCTCCAAAGCAGATGGCGGAAGCAACTCAACAACCGGAAGCACCACTTCAATTTGTTCCAGACGAATCGCAAGAATATTCAAATAATGATCTTATAAATGCAGCAAAAACAACAGTCAATTGGGAGGGTCGGCGCGACAAGAAGGGAAATCTTTCCGTGTATGCATTGCCAGCAGGGGATATGGGTGGAGATTACGAGGTAGCTGGCATCAATGACAGATACCATCCAGAAGCATTCAGAAAGATCGCAGGATTGCCAGCCCAAGACAGGGAAGCGGCAGCAGCCGAATACATCAGCCAGTACACAGCACCACTCGTATCACAACTTCCACAAGCCATCCAGCCATTCGCGCAGGATCTCGCGTTTAATCGTGGAATGGGCGGTGCAACAAAGTATCTCCAAGAAGGCTTAAGAAGCCTGGGAAAGAATGTGGCAGTTGACGGGGCAATTGGACCTAAAACATTATCCGCAATAGGTAGCGTAAGCCCAAGGGATCTTATGATTGCTGCTAGTCAGGCTCAATTAAATGATGAAAAGGCAAGGGCTTCCGCAGACCCGCGAAGAATGAAATTTATTGTTGGACTTCAAAATAGAATCAACAACAGATTGTCCGCATTTGGCGGCGGTTAATCATTCTGAATCATTCTCGAATACATAGGTTGATCCTGCTGTTCCAGAATAGTAGTCACCAACCTGCACTTTTGTTCCATTCGATCCGTAATAAAGAAATCCAGTCTTTGTCACAATTTCATCTCCACCATAATAAACATCACCGCATGAAGAATAGCACCCCTTCGGAGTGAGCTTTAATATGCCATCGTCAACTATCAATCCATTTGATGTTATGCCCAATCCTTTACCGCCGCTAAACACGGCGTATCCAGAGTCGTACACCCCTCCGTCAAAATCATCCGCCATCACCGATGCCATCAGCATCACCGTCACTACAATCATTATTATTGCTTTCATGGTGAAAAGTCTCTAGGACAAATCGAAATCCGTCAAGCATGAAACTAGGCTCGCGACAGGTTGGTGCAATTGGAGTAACGCGCGTTACCGGCGCGTTGCTACGATGTGGCTACAATGTGCTTTTGCCTTATGAAGACTTTTCCGGATATGATCTAGTTACGGAAAAAAACGGAAAGTTTACAAGAATCCAGGTGAAGACTGCACAAGCAATTGAGCAGGGACGAACAAAGTACAGGTTTACCACATCCATTGGAAATGGGTTTAATATTCCAAAACGTCCCATTACCGGAGTGGATTACGTTGTATGTTGGGCAATGCACGATGATCTTTTCTGGTTGTTGCCAATAGCCAAGTGCAAAACATTAACCACAAAACTTTGTCCCTCGACAGGGCAAGGCTGGAGGATATTCCAGAGCTTATGACTGAGGAAGAAGCTTGGGCAAAATTTGAGGAAGCTATGAGGGATGTTGAATCCTTCGATGAGGCCATTGCATGGTTGAATAAAAATCCGGAAGTTAAAGAGGGTCTTACTGTTTACGAGATGATGCGCCAGTTCAATAGGGATATTAGGGAAGCTAATAAGTATTATCGCAATTAAATTTGGTTGTTGACCCGACATGGGTCGTTCCGCTAGAACCAGCGGATGGGAAAAATCAATAGCAGGGCAAAGGGCGCAGCGGGAGAGCGGGAGTTAGCTGGATACTTGCGCGAGCAAGGCTGGCAGAAGGCCAGAAGGACCGCCCAATACGCAGGCAATCCAGAAGGTGGTAGCGGGGATGTGGTTTGTGAGAACTTTCCTTTTCATATCGAAGGCAAGCGTTGCCAGCAGTTAAAGCCGGAAGCCTGGATGCAACAGGCTATGCGTGATTGTCCCAATGGAAAGATCCCAGCGGTGTTCTTCCGGCGCAATGGCGAAAAGAAGTGGCTGGTTATTTTGACAGCCGATGACATTTGTGAACTTGCCAGAACAATCGCTCCTCCCCGCATGGAGATTGAGCATGCCAATGCTTTAACCCACACCGCAGTAGGCGGAGGCTTTTGGGTTAAAAAGCCAGACGAACTTCACCCCACATACATACAACCAATAAACCCAAATAAATAAAGGAGATAACATGGCACTAACCATAAGCGAAACATCAAAGAACACGGAGCGCAAGTTGCCCGAAGCCGGTGCAACAGTTGGCGTTCTTTACAGTCTGGTTGACCTCGGTCACCAGGAAACGAATTGGGAAGGACAAAAGAAGTTCTCACCCAAAGTTCGCCTAACCTTCGAGCTTCCGGATCAAACGGACGAGTTCGAGGTTGAGGAGAATGGCAAGCGTACCAAGGTATCCAAGCCGATGGTCGTATCCATCGAGCAGACCCGCAGCCTTGGCGAGAAAGCCAGCCTGCGGAAACTCTTGGAACAATGGCGCGGCCAGACATTCACGGCCAAGGAACTGCAGGCATTCAGCTTGAAGAACCTTCTTGGCAAGCCAGCCATGCTGACTCTGATCCACAAGACCAGCCAGCAGGGGCGGCAGTATTGTGCCATTGCCGGAGCTTCCAAGCTTCCCAAGGGCATGACTGCTCCTGCCAAAACCACCAACGATCTTATGTACTACGAGATCGAGGAGAAGGAGGGCGGTCAGTTCAAGGATATGCCGGAATGGTTGCAGGATAAGATCCGCGCATCCAAGGAATTTGGCGCATCCGGATCGTCTTCTGGTCCTATCAAAATCGGAGACAAAGACGGCAACGGCGAAAACGTACCGTTCTAAGTTATATGGCACTTACTATTACCAGTAAGGAGCCATCCAATACCCGTCTGGTCCACAGCGACCAGGCGGGTCATTGGTACACAGCAGAGGGTGAATCCGCCCATACTGTGCTTGGCAAAAATGGAAATTTCCGCAACACGACTGTGGCTGATGCCAGAAAGATGCTTCTGTATCCTAGCGTCACAAGCATCCTATCTATTCTGGACAAGCCACAGCTTACCAATTGGAAGATCGAACAGGCAATCATGGCATGCTTGACGCTGCCAAAGGAGGAAAATGAAACACTCGAAGACTACGCAAAGAGAGTCGTTAAAGACTCGAAAGAATCGACAGGGAAAGCTGCAGAACATGGAACAAAAATGCACACCGAAATGGAGAACATCCTACTCGGAAGAGCCGTATCCGGAGATGAAACACTTGCTCCGTATATCGAAACCTTTAAGAAGTGGTCCGATGCAAACATTGAGAAAACGTACTGGTGCGAAAAGGGTCTTGTCGGCGCAGGCTATGCGGGCAGGTGTGATGCCTACGTCAAGCTACGCAATGTGGGTGACGCTATCATCGACTTAAAGAACAGAAAGGTTAATCCGAAGTACGATCCGTTCTACGATACGGACTGCGCCCAACTTTGGGCTTACAGATCGGCAAGCGAGAATCCAAAAGCAGCATGCGTCTCGGTAGTCTTGGCATCCAACGATCCAACCAAGTTGATGACGAAGGTTTGGGATGAGGATGAGCTTTACCAAGCCGGAATAGCCTTCTGCGCGATGCAGAAGGTTTGGGCTTGGGTCAAGCAATACACGCCTCCAGGCATGAAGCTGTGAACGCTCCAACGATCCAAGAGATGGGCAACGCTGCACAGGAAATCGTGTGGCGCGTGATGGGCAAGGGATCGGATAAGTCTGCCTATGGAGATTGGCTGGAGAAGGATCGTCCTACCCACGATTACCATATTGCACGCGCGATACGTCATCTTGCCACCGCGCAGATGCAGCTTCACAAATCTTCGCCTTGTCCTGACAACAATGGTGAAACAAGTGTTGACCATCTTGAGCGTGCGTTGGTAAGGTCGCTGTTCGTGTTAGCTCAAATAAAGAAAGAGGTACCAAGATTATGAGATGGATTAAGAAAGAGTTGGATGAAGACGGAAAGCCAGAGTGGGCAGTTTACATTGACGAAGCTGGTGAAGGTAACGAGGAAGATTGGTCCCACTTCGATACCTACGCTTCGAGAGACGAAGCAGTAGAAGCCTGCTGGAATTATACCTGGGAAGATTACGACAAGAGGGACAAATGAAACTTGCTCTGTCTTTAGCACTATATTACTTAGGGGATATAACCAGCCGGACATTGCTGCGTGCCGGTATTGGATACGGAATCTACAAGAACCTTATGCTTTGGTCAGTTCAACTTGATGACAAGTTTGATGTGTGGAAGGAAGCAAAGCCCAAAAGAAGGAATAAGAAATGAAGCGCGCATTAGTTACGCAGGCATTCGGGGATGATTGGAAGAAGGTCTTGGATCTTACAAGGCCAAGGATGGAGGCTTACTGCCAGAGGCATAAGATTGATTTCCTTGCGCTTGAGAAACCATTGGTCGAGCCGGTGCAGTATAGCAAGTCGGCTATCGGGAATATCATGGCCACAAAGGGATATGAGCAGATCACGTTTGTTGACTCGGATATTCTGATTGCAAACGACTGCGATGACATGGGTGATGGAGTCGAGATGTTCTGTGCCTTTGATGAGGGTGCGTTCTTGGATCGCAAGTATGAGATGGGAAAGCTGGCAAGCGCATTCGGTGCGCAGATTGATCCTAGGTTCTACGTCAATACAGGAGTCTTTGTGATCTCATCCAAGGCTGTTGGCGTATTGTCGATGCCTCCGCTCGGACTGCTGCCAAACCATTTTGCCGAGCAGACATGGATGAACATTATGGTCCACCTGTGGAATGTTCCGGTACAAGAACTTGATCCTGCATACAATTGTATGACCAGCGTTGAGTCGCACTTTGGGCTTGATCGCTACAAGGATGCGTACTGCATTCATTACGCTGGGCAGTCAGGAGACATGCCTAAATTGATTGAGCAGATTAAGTCTGACGATGCCAAGCTTGTGGAGCTTGGTCGATGACCACAGTCAAGGTAGTTGCCGAGTGTGGCAAGTGGCGCATCCATACTACTGCCGGATACACGATTGGCCCGCGACTATGGGGTGCTGTACCGGCGAATGGCCTTCCACCGCTCACAGACATATTTGAAACCAAGCAAGAGGCGCAGAATGCAGCCTTCCTGTGGAACGAGTACGCCAAGTGGGTTGAGCATCACAAGAAGAAAACAAAGAGGAGATACTGATGCGCTCGACCCATCTTACCAAGGGAGATTACGATGAGAAACTACAACAATTGGCCGGAGAGGTTGCCAAGCGAGCGATTGACGATGTCAGGCTGCTGCAACGCCGAGGGTTGATTGACGGCATGAAGATCCTGCGCCGGAATCTAGGCAAGAGATTCTTTCTTGGTGATTGCGAGGAATACAAGAATGTCCACCAGATCCAGAAGCTAATCCGAGACTTTAAGATCGGTGCAGTCGGATTCTGGTGCCGAGCCTCCGGAGTTCCTATTGACAACAAGACTCTAATTAGGCGAGTCTTCAAGGCTACAAAATGATGATTGATGCAATGGCAGATTTTGCATGGGTCGCGTGTTGGGTTGTGCTTTACATGTCATTCCTGGCATCTTTACTCGCATTCCTGTTGCTTGGTGTTTATGCATTGTTTTGCTGGATAAAAAGGGAGATCGACAATGGCAGATAAATACATTCAGAAAGTTCTAGGTGCGAGCGTTGACCGATACGTTCTCACTCCTGCACAATGCATGATGCTGCGTGAGGACGCGCAGATCATTGGGATGAAGCGGTCAACCGTGATGAAGAAGGATGGCACGCACAAGGTATCGCTTGCTAGAACTTGCACCTCGTGTTGGGTTCCAAACAGCCAGCATCATAAATGGATTTACAGCGTGATGGCCGAGCTTACAAAATCAATCAACCAGGATAGCTGGAGATTTGACATTACTGGAATGCAGCAGTTACAGATTCTGAAATACTCGCCACTCCAACAGTTTTGGTGGCACTTCGATTCGTATAATGGAAGCGACAGGAAACTTACAGCGGTAGTCAACCTTTCCGACCCAAGCGAATATCTTGGTGGCGGGTTACAGGTTAAGGCTGATATTGAGAATGCTCAGTTTATTCGAGAACAGGGAGCCGGATGCTGGTTCCCGTCCTACCTAGAACATCGCGCCCGTGCGCCGATATGGGGTACTAGGTGGGTGTTGGTAGCTTGGTTTACAGGACCAGCATGGAGATGATCCAACTCAATCCAGAACTATGGATGATGACCCCCAAAGGCGAGGGACTGGCATTCATCGTTACCGACTATGGGATGGATCATAACAAGATATTCACAATCATGCTTAATTCTGGCGAGATACTTGATTTTGATATTCGTGATTGTCGCAGATGTGAGAATCCAAGCTTCGGGGTAAAGGCACCAGAGGTGCCGAATCCCTATTACAACAACAAGGAGAAATAAATATGCTAGGCAAAGACGTATCGAAGAACATGAGCGAACTTGCAGCAGATAACCGAAAGAAGGGCAAGGAGCGTGGAGCAGGCGGCAAGGCTCGTTCCCGCAAGCAGATGATTGCCATTGCGCTGTCGGCTGCTGGCAAGAGCAACAAGTCACCTCGCAAGTTCCGCATGCGGTCCGGAATGTAATGGAAGTAGAGGCAAAAGACCGCCTCAAGTGGGCGTGCGACATCCTTCTCAATGCTCGCAATAGGCTGGCTATTGAGAGGGATCGCGCGAACCACGGACATGCGATTGACATCATCCAGATCATTGCCCTAGTCGATGCAGCGGCTTTGGTTTGCAAGGAAATAGCGGAGGAGAAATGAAATACTTATCAGTATGCTCTGGCATTGAGGCAGCATCCAAGGCTTGGGAGCCGATTGGATGGGAGCCAGTAGCGTTTTCAGAAATTGAACCATTCCCGTCAGCGGTGCTGAAGCATCATTGGCCGGAGGTTCCAAACTTAGGAGACATGAGCAAATATGAACAATGGCCAATACAAAGCGGATCAATTGACCTTCTGGTCGGAGGCACGCCATGCCAATCCTTCAGCGTTGCGGGATTGCGACAAGGACTTAAAGACCCAAGAGGCAACCTCATGCTTACCTACCTTGCAATCGCTGAACGTCTCAAACCTCGATGGCTTGTCTGGGAAAATGTCCCCGGTGTCCTGTCATCTAACGGAGGAAAAGATTTTGGTTCCTTCCTCGGAGCGTTGGGGGAGCTGGGGTATGAGTGGGCATACCGAGTCTTGGACGCTCAATGGTTCGGAGTGGCCCAAAGACGCAGGCGTGTGTTCGTTGTCGCATATCTTGGAAAAGGGAACCTTGCCGCAAAGGTTTTATTTGAGTCCGAAAGCGTGCGCCGGAATCCTGCGCCGAGCCGAGAAGCGAGGAAAGGAATTGCCGGAGGTATTGAAATCGGCCCTGGAGGCGGTCGCTTTACTGATTTAAATCCTACCCTAGATGCACGAGCAAAGGATGGCCCTATACGGAATCAATTGGCTGGTGCGGTGCTTGAGGCAAGCGTTGTCAGTCAAACAATCACTCAATACAAAAAAGATTCAGGAGTATATACTGACGAAGCCTTGATGGAAATTAAGGCACTTCACGAAGCGATTCCTGAACGAGAGGTATGTGGTTGCTTGAGCGATGGCGCACACATGGGGGGGGGACTTAATGGTCAGGATGCTTACAGCGGAAGGATTATGGCGGTTAAAATTGAACCAGTAATCATTGATCGGGCAGCATTCAACCAAGGCGAGAATGCACAATACAAACCTCGTATTGAGCATGGTGAGACTATGGATTCCTTGGTCGCAAGGGGTCCGCATGCTGTCTTATTTGAAAACCACCCCAACGACAGCCGAGTAACTGGCCCACACGATGTCGCTCCTAGTTGCGTATCACGATATGGAACAGGCGGTGGGAATGTGCCTTTGGTGCAACCGCAAGATTTAATGGCAGTACGCAGACTTACGCCGAGAGAATGTGAACGCCTCCAAGGCTTTGACGATGATCACACGCTTATCCCCTGGCGTAACAAGCCAGCGGATCAATGCCCAGATGGTCCACGATATAAAGCCTTGGGAAACTCAATGGCCGTGCCGTGCATGGCATGGATTGGGAAAAGGATTGACGCGGTGGAGAAAGCTAAATAGAAAGGCAGCACAATGAATGTTAGGAAAGAAATGATAAGGGAAATAATGACAACCATTCCAGAGAGCGAGCGTGAAAATTTATTAAAGCTTGATCTTGATGACTTGGCTAAATGTTACGTTGCAGTTATGTCAACAAAAATGGAGAACAACAAATGAAACTATGGACAAATAATACAAACTCAATCCACAAGGTGGATGACAACCTTCTTCATGTTCGCAATACCTACGTCATTCCGGACGAATTGACCGGTGGGATATGGGCGGATTCAATCCCATGCCCACACAAGATTAAGCCGTACTACAAGGGCAGATCAACTGGCGGAGCGACAGCCGTGTATCGGGCTGGAGCGATTGGGGATGCCGTGATCGCAACGGCTTTCGTAAACTACTTGGTGCAGGAGTCTGGCGGGATAGTCGATGTTTATGCACCGGCCAGGAACCTTCCGCTATACGCCGGACTAGGCGCAAAGCTTTACCCGCTGCCATGCACCTTGGAGGCATGGGATTCATACGATGCGCACCTACCCACGGACGATCTGTTCAGCGGTCAGGTTGGGGAGACGAAACTCGGAACTGGTCCTGGTAATTGTTACAAGCGGATCTACGAATGGATGGGTGTGTGGGATGAGAAGACGATGGCGAAGTATTGCAAGCCCATGCTTCACCTAATCGAACCAGACCACGAAGAGATCAAGGCGTTGGGTAAATGGCCTTTACCGGAGAAGTATTTTGCCTACCACGTTTCATCGTCTGGACCTACTCGCACCTACCCGCCAAAGATGGGGCAGGATGCAGTCTTGGCATTGCTGGAAGCTTTCCCCGAACATCACGCTGTGATTATTGGGTTGGACAATAGCAACAATTTCCATGTCGATCATCCGAGAGTCATTGACTTGTTCAATACGACCAAGGCGATCCGCTCGCTGTTCCCTGTAATAGCCAACGCAGACTTTGTGGTGGCTCCGGATAGTTCTGTGAACCACATCGCTGCTGGACTTAATACGCCGTGCGTGTCGTTGTGGGGAAGCTATGACCCTGCGGATCGTATGACCTACTACCCGCTCAACGTGTCGGTGTTTAAGCCGGAAGTATGTCCTCATGCCCCATGCAGGCCGCATGCAGGATTGCCACAAGCCAAGTGCAAGGATGCGACAAACAAGACAGCCAAGACTCAGATGTGGTGCAACGCGCTCCGCAACATTACTGCGGAGGATATTGTTGAGGCGAGCAAGAAGGCGATGGAGTTGGAGGAGAAGAAATGAACAAAGTAAAGTTTCGTTGGGGCGAGGAAACCTACACGCTTTGCGTAACCCAAGATGATTGCTGGCTTGAGGACGGACCTTCTGATATTTCGGATAGAATGCTGAAGGGCATGGACGAGCTTGCTATGGAGAATGGCATGCTCCCGCCTAAAGGTTTATGTGCAGAATGCTGGAAAGGAACTTACGAGGCAATAGTCGAGGACTACCACATAGGCGGGGAAACTATTAAAGACCTTGACCTAGAAAGATGCCCAAGGTGCAGACACACTATTTTGCCTTGGCAATCGGTGGAGAGAGTTGACAAGGTATTGGAGGCTTTGAAGAAGCCAGTTGAGTTATGTCCAACTTGTCGCAAATCAAACACAGTTGAGTTTACTGGCGATCTCAAGATGGATTCGGTTTGCAAGCTGAACGGCGAGCCTTTCACCGCACCTAACATAACCAGAACACAATGCCCAAAATGTAAGGATGAGTTCTTCTTTATGTCCGAATGCGAGAAGATTGAGGCCGCTATCCAAGCGGAGCAGAAGAGGCGGGGGTTGAAATGAGTTTTGAGAAAGGCAACAGCAAGGATGGCAAGCATTACTGGCTTACTCCTCCAGAACTGTATAGGTGGCTCAACGATGAGTTTGCATTTACATTTGATCCTTGCCCATATCCAAAGCCAGATAACTTTGATGGCCTTGACGCTGAGTGGGGTGAATCAAATTATGTGAATCCTCCATTTGGTGTTGTCCTTCACAAAGGAAAGAAGAAGGGTGCTACTGCTTGGGCTAGGAAATGTATTGAGGAAAGCAAGAAAGGAAAGAAAGTTGTTATGGTATATCCAATTGATAAGTGGGTTTTAATGTTGCTTGAAGCTGGTGCAAGGGTTATGAATTTGAGGGATGTTAAATGGATTGCAACCGAGGACGGATCTGTTGGCCCTGGTACTGGAAGACATATTGCCTGCTTTATTCTTGAGGGAGATAAGAAGCAGGGTAGTTACAGAATGTGATATAACTCCAACAATCCGGCGAATGGTACGCAGGGAGATCCTGCGTCTGGTGCCTCCGTGTGTCGACCACTTGAAACAAAGCCGGATGATTTTTATATGAACTTTTGCGGCGATAGCATAACAAACAATGCGCCACTTTTCCAAAGTGAAGATGGGGGTGCAATTCCCACCTCGCCGCTCCAACTTAAAATACGCCAATGCAATGTTCATTTGGCTTGTGGCTTAAATGAATTATGGCATAGCAGATTGCCAAGAATTCATTGGTCGAATGTAGTGCGAAGCAAAAGATATGCGTGTTTTGTTGCAGAATATTCTTTTATAAATTATGCAACTGCAATATGGTCAAGTCCGATTGCTGGAAATAAAATGAAAAATGCGTATCAAATTTTAGAGTTAAGAAGGATGGCTATATCCAAGAATGCACCTAAAAATACGGCAAGCAGAATGATTTCAATAATGATTAAAACAATTCGCAAATCATTTGCAGAAATTACAACACTTATTAGCTATCAAGATACAAATGTTCACTTGGGTACTATCTATAAAGCCTCTGGATGGAGGATTGCTGGGATGACAAAATTTGCATCTTGGAAAAGCAATAATCGAGTTCGAGGATCAGATCAAAGTAATGCCAGTAAAATCAAGTGGCAGTACGATCTTATATGAACTCGCAATCTAAAGCAGAATCAATTGTAGGTGTAGTTGACTGGCAGTCCGAGAATCACGGGCTGTGCAAGTGTCCAGGTGAACATACCCACACAAGCCACACCAGGGTAAGAGATACCACAGTCTTCATTGACAGCGTTCCTACAGTCTTTTGCTGGCATACATCATGCGTTGCGCACAGGGATTTGGTTAACAAGCAACTGCGCAAGTTGATTCTGGATGATCCGTTGTATAGGCCGATTAACATCATGTCTGGAGTGACAGGGGGGGCTAGGACATTGGCAGTCCAGAAGGATGCCGAGACTGAGATCATTGACCGGATCGGAACGATTGCTGAATCAAACAAATCAAGGTACTTGACCCACTATAGCTGGGACCCATCGGACATGTACGAGACCAGCCCGCAAAAGCTGGATGGCTTTAATGATTACCAAGGGATGCTGTCGCTGTTTAGGCCGGATGACATTGTGTGGGTAGGAGCGGTCAAGGATAGTGGTAGCCATCCCAAAAACTTCCAGCGGGCCGAGGATTGGATGAAGCTTTCACAACCAGTAGGGCAGTTTACAACTGGAGCAGTATTCAAGTCTGGAACTATTAGCAGAGCTAATGACAACGTGGAGGTGCGCCGGTACCTGGTGGTGGAGTCGGATGTACTGACCAAGCCGGAGATGGGTGCCGTGTTCCAAGCCATGCGTGATTTGTTTCGCATGAAGTTGCGGGCAGTTGTGGATACTGGCGGAAAGAGTTTGCATGGATGGTTTGATATGCCTTCCAGTACGGATGTTCTAGATCAGTTAAAGGCATTCCTAGTTCCGCTAGGATGCGATCCAGCAACATTCAAACCAAGCCAGCCAGTAAGAATGCCAGGTGCAAAAAGAGATGACAAAACACAGAGCCTTCTATGGTTCTGCAAGGGGGGAACAATGAATGAACTACCGATGATTGAACCAGCAGTTGCATTGGGACTAAAACCGAAGACCGAGGAATGGCCGCCGATCAAATCATACTCAGAGTTGGTGCGTGAAGACATGCCTGCTCCACAGGTTCTGATTGATGGGATGCTGCACAGAGGAGGCAAGTTGCTCCTGGGCGGAGGTAGCAAAGCCTACAAGTCATGGTCGCTGATTGACTTAGCCCTTTCGTTACATGCTGGTGTGCCTTGGTGGGGTCAGCAGACGCATCAGGCGCGAGTGCTGTTTATTAATTTCGAGATCCAAGAATGGAGTTTCCGCAACAGGTTGGCGGATGTCATCAAGGCGAAGGGATTGGAAGGGAAGGTCGATGACTTTGATGTTTGGACCCTGCGCGGTCATGCTGCCGATCTCACTCTAATCCGCCCAATGATCGAGAAGCAGATTGAGGGGCGCGGGTACCAGGCCATCATTCTCGATCCTAACTACATGCTCATGGGCGAGCGGGATGAGAACTCAGCCGGAGACATGTCAAGCCTTATGAACGAGTTTGAGTACCTAGCCACACGCCACAATCTGTCAATCATCCTGTCACATCACTTCTCCAAGGGGAATAAGAGTGGCAGCGAGGCGATTGATAGGTTTAGCGGGTCAGGTGTTTTTGCGCGTAACCCCGATAGCTTGGTGGTCTTGACACCGCACGAAGAGGATGAGCGCACCTTCACCTGTGAGGTCACGCTCCGCAACTTCTCACCTATGGATGCCTTCGTAGTACAATGGGGATATCCATTGTTCCGCCAGAACTTTAGCCTTAACCCTGACAAGCTAAAGAAGCCAGGTGCGCACAAGGCGGTTGACGATAAAAGGTTCCTGACAGAGATGGGTAGCAAGGAGTGGCTGGCAGGAGATTTATGCCGTCACATCATGGAAAAGCTAGAAGTATCTGAGTCAACCTTCTATCGCCACCTTAAAAGGCTGTCAAAAGCTAACAAGATACTATCAGACAACGGCTTATATACTGCCAACCAAGTTACTTTCTAGGTCCTGTCATTTCGCTGTCATTTATTGAGCATTCAGACTCATATATATATATGAAAGACAATCACGAAGGGAATGTAGAGGTAGGACTCCTTAGTCCGTCCTACCCCTACCGCTACGCTCATTCCCGTAGTGCGATTCACTTTTAATTAAAAAGGGTGCGAGCCGGTGTGCTACAATAACCAGGTGAAAGACTCAGATAGGCTGAAGATGCAGTATATCCGGCTGCTGCACGCAGAGAATGCGCAGTTGCATGCAGTCCTCCGTTTGCTGTGCCAGCTTGTGAATGACATGGAAAACAATTGTTCCTTTGAGGTGTTCGAGACTGAGTGGGCGGAGATTAGTTTGGCAGTAGCTAGGCTGTCGTTGTTCTTTAGGAAGCATCAGAAGGACCTGCAATCGCTCAAGGATTCGATTCCTAAGGACTTTGATGGGGATGAGGTAGATGAGACGTAAAGCACCAAAGGAAGGCAAGAAGAGGCTTCAGGATGCCTCAGAATCGAGCCAGGATAGGCCTAGAAAGCGTCTTGGTGGCAAGGTAAGTAGAGGACACCAGGAGCATAGTGTAAAGTTTAAGGTTGAGCCACCACCTATCCCTAACAGGCCATTGGGTAACAGAGCCTGTTGTTGCCGGATAGGTCGCTAGGCTAGTGTTTGATGGCTGGCTTGCCGTTTGTAGCCCGCCACTTATCCCAGCGCTCCCGCTGTGCCTGAGCTACCGTTTGGTAATGCTCACGCGAAAGCTTGCGAGCTTTGCAAGATCCTTTTACGCTCCCGCCTTTTTTGCCTAGGCGCGAAAGGTAGGCTTTAATAATTTCATCTTCTGTCATATTTTTGTATGCTCCTTATAGGCTACGCTGCCGTTTGTTAGGATGCCCAGGCGAGAGCCGGAATCCATCCTCCGTTCCCCTCCGTCACGAGGGGAAACGAGGAAAGATTTATTTTCCTTGGATCTCCTTTATCTTTTTAGAAAGAAGAGCGTGAAATTCCTCCGCTTCCGCATATAATGCGAAAGCACGATCCACGATCTTCTTCATACCCCTTACGCGATCCAGTTTGCTGTAAACATCGTAAGCCGAACAATGCACCTCGTGCAGACTGAATTCCGCACTAAGCAATCTCTGCAACTTTTTAGATACCTTTGTCATTTATTTCTGTGTCCTTTCTTTTTTGTTTGCTAGGCCATCTCTATCGAGTTTGACCTCTCCTCCCCTCAATAACGAGGAGAGACGAGGGAAAACTAATTCCAAAGCAATTCGATCCAGCTTGCCAGGCTCACGCCCAACAAAATCCCAAACATCAAAATCGCAAATGACTTCATCGCCAAACCTCCTTTCTGATTACATATTCTTGGATGCCGTTGAAGCGCCTCCACATTTCGGCTTTGCTGCGTTCTATAAAACGACAGACGAAAGAACCGGATCGGGAGTAAATGGAGAAGCAGATCATTTTAATGCCCCTCAAAGATGACGCAAAACTCTTTCTTTTGTCCGTTATCTCTCTTCTCAATGGCTTCGAGCAGAGACAACGCCCACTCAAAGCGTCTGTATGGGCGATCATTGTCTCCATGATCCAGAACCTTCACATCTTTGCGAAGGGCTTCAATTACCGATTTTGTTGATATTGGCATCGGCTTGTGTCCGTAAGAATCTTCCGACTTCTTAACGTGTCCTTCATACCAATAAAGAACTGGCTTTCCCTTTTTTATCATAAAGCTATCTGCCAAATCGCCCACATTGGATCTACCGCAACAAGACAAATCAATTTCGCATTCATCATTGAACCACTCTCGCCCCTTTTGATCCCTTTGAGCTGGGTGGATTGTTCCGACTTTAAGTTTTAATTCATATCCCATATTATGTGTCCTTTCTTTTTGGTTTCTTTTGTTCCAGCCACACGGCCAGACCGAAACACACTCTTTCAAATGTGTTCGGGGTCTGATCGCCTAGCTCAATAGCTTTTCGTAATCCTTGCCAAATATTCCAATGATCTCGTCAAGATTGAGGCCGTAGTGCTTCAACGGATCTGCATCAAACCTCCCGCACTCCGTCTGAAAAGGATTAGTCACAAAGATTCCTTTATGAGTAAACCCGCAAACATGCGTGCAATGGCCATCTAAAGAATACAAACCAAACTCGTCTGCCTCTGCGTTGTCGTAGTCCTCCAAGTCTCCTCCTTGTTCCTCGCAGATTTTCCTCAAGCGATCAAATGTCGGCTTATCAACTCGGACGCAATCCCAGCCGTTCCAAGTTTGTCCTCCATAATAACCCACAAAAAACTCTGGGTCATCATATCGGAATATGACCTTATTATCTCCGCAATCGTCTGGCGTTTTGATTTTGCTCATTGTGTTTCCTTTCTTTGGTTTGGTGTTTATTTTGTTGCCTCGTCTGCTTGGTAGATTGCTTCATCAATGGAGGAGATAAGACAAGCGGTTTTGTTTTTGGGTTTGTCAAAATCGTGTTTCTCCATCACAAAGTCCAAGCATTCTTCGAGCGTGGCTTTTAAGGTGGAGATGGTTTCAAGCAATTCGGAAATGCGAACATCTTGAGCCGTGGTCGCTTCGGCGTGTGTCAGTTCTGTTTTCATAAACGAGAGACTAATTCAAACAGCTTGGATGCGTCAACATCTTTTTTCTATTTCTTTTTATGGTAGATTTTCCCTATGGACGAAAGCGCAACGGAATCCGGCTCCACGATTGAAAAGTCAAAAAACGGACGAGAGATATTCACTGATAAAATTGCCGAGGAAATAATCTCGGCGTGTGGCTCTGGTTTCACATTGGAGAAAGCGGGAGCATTGGTTGGCGTGAATCCTTCCACCATCCGCACTTGGTCGCAAAGGAAACCAGATTTCGCTCGTAGAGTGGAGACAGCCAGAAAAAGACACGAATTGTCTCTCCTCCGAGACATAGAGTTAGCGGGTGCAAAATCGTGGCAAGCAAAGGCTTGGATGGCAGAGCGAATCTATAACCATTCGCAACCAAGTGCTAGACTGCAAGTTACGCAAGAACACACTCACGGAATCAGCGGTAATCTGGCTCAACTTCTGGCGGGAATTGCTGGCAGAAAAAAGGCACAAGTTATTGATGCGGAAGTAATTGAGGAGAAACCGGCTCTACCAATTCGAGACAATAGCTATTGTGCGACAGATGGCACGCAAACTATTGTAACCACAATGCCTGGTAAGATTCCTAGACCTAGAAAAGTAAGCATGAGAAGACGCAAACCAAGGGCAGAAAGCTTGGCCAAGTACACCACCACGCCACCCGCCCAGCCCCCAGCCACCATTTAATACGCATATACCCCCCTAAATTATTCTGGCACAAAACAAAAAGAGGTCTTAACTCACACTAATGCCAAAGCCTCCTAAACGTAGCCAAGAAGAGATTCTACAAGACCTATCCAAACCAGCCGCATTCGCTGCTAACGTGCTTGGAATCAATCTGTATGATTGGCAACGGAAGGTACTGCGTGATCTTGAGCCTAAAGACTGTCGCGTAGCCCTGCGTGCAGCAAACGGCTCCGGCAAGACAAGCACGGTAATTTCAGCAATTCTGATATGGCATGCGTTGGTTTACCCACGCTCAATCGCCGTAACAACCGCTGGCGTTTTCCGCCAAGTCGAAAGCCAACTCTGGCCTAGCCTGCGCAATCATATTGCCAAACTTGGTGGCGCATGGGAGGTCACATCTGGCGAGATCCGCTACCTTCACCCAAACGGCAACACCAGCCGCATTATAGGCTACTCAGCCACCGACCCAGGACGGGCTGAAGGCTGGCATGCAGAGGACCACGAATATCACCCATTGCTGATGGTAGTTGACGAAGCCAAGACTGTCGCAGACCCGCTATTCGAGGCCATCAGCCGGTGTCAACCAACCCGTTTGCTAATCGCATCCAGCCCTGGCGGGACCAGCGGGGCTTTCTATCGGGCATTCACCAAGGAAGCCAACATGTGGTCAAAGCACGCTGTCACAGCCTTCGACTGCCCACACATAACGCAGAAGCAGATTGACGAGATAACCCAGCGGTACGGCGAGAAACACCCGCTAACCCGCTCTATGATCTACGGAGAGTTTGTGGACATAGGCGCAGAAAGCTTGGTCATCAATCTAAACCAACTGCAAAACTGCTATAACGCACCACCTAGATTTAAGCCAGGTATCCGGATGGCTGGCGTTGACTTTGCTGCCGGAGGCGATCAGAACGTGATCTGCATAAGCGATGGAAACAAGATCCTGCCCATGATTGCATGGCGTGAGAAAGACACGATGGCGGCTGTGGGTAGGTTTATTGTTGAGTTTAAGAAGGCAGGACTAGAAGCCAGCAACATCTACGCTGACGCGAGTGGCATGGGTATGGTTATGTGCGATGCCCTTGCCGAGTCCGGATGGTCTGTCAATAGGGTCAACTTCGGTGCTACGGCATACGACAACAATGCTTATACCAACCGGTCAGCCGAGATGTGGTATGGAATGGCAAAGAAGATTGAGGATGCTGAAATCATCCTTCCTGAAGATGACGAGGACTTGACAGCGCAATTGACATGCAGGCGCACAATTACAAACAGCAAGGGCAAGCTTGGGGTTGAATCCAAGGACTCCATGCGGGCAAGAGGCATAGCCTCACCGGATAGGGCGGATGCATTGGCACTATGCATAAGCGGTGGTAATATCGGCTTGGACTTGACTTTCCAGATAGAGCGTCCAACTTGGAAGTCACTTCAAGCCTTGATGGAGTCACATGACCCCGTGATGGCAGGATTTGACCCTGGAGGATAAAACAATGAATGTATGGAACTGGATTACTTCAAACTGGCAAGAGATCGTAGCCGCTGTTGGTGGCATCGTTCTTGCCGCGCGTATTGTTGTTAAGCTCACACCGACTCCCGCTGACGATTCCTTCTTGGAAAAGATTGTCAACTTTCTTAAGACAGTCGGACTGAATATTAAATAATTTTATTTGTGCTGCGTGCAATCCTTGAGATCATCGCAGCCGTGTTTCGCATCATTCCAGGCTGGAAGGAAAAGCGTATTCAAAATATCGAAGGTGAGTGGAGGCATAACCGCAATGCTATTGAGCGTGACCTTCGCGGTGATTCTTGGTGGATGCGCAACAACGACACCAGTAACCCACACAACAGGGATAGTTGAGGAACTGATGAAAGATCCTACCTACATCGAAATCCGCAGGGGTACGCCTGGAACCCGTGAATGGGCTAGGAAGGCATTGAATGCCGTCAACGATCTTTCGTATGAACTTAAAGTGGAGCGCAACAAATGAACGCCAAAGATACTCGCAGAACAGAATACTATTCCAGAATCATTGATTCGCTCAATCAGCGAGAGACATGGGAGAACCGGCAACGGTTGTTTTACCAGGCTCGTTACTTTGGTGTTCGCCGGAAGGTCAAGCCTTGGCCTACAGCCGCCGACCTTCACGTTCAGTTGATTGACACAGCGATTGAGAAGCTGAAGCCATCCTTCGTCAACAGCGCGATCGGCAACGACATTCTTTCCAGCTTTGTTCCAATGCGCCAGCAGTTGGCACCGCTGACTGTTTCCGCCGAGCGTTGGTTTGACTACAACATGCGCGAGCGCACCAATTTCCAGAAAGAGATTGTTTCCGTCATCGACAACATCCTGCTCTACGGGCGTGGAGTTGCGAAGATCATTTGGAACGAGGACAAGAAGCGCATCGACTTCGAGGCTATTGATCCTTTCCACATCATTGTTCCGGCTTACACAAAGGAGTTTAAGGATGCAGATTTCATCGTTCACATCGTCTCGACAAGTGTCGATTCCTATAAGGCAAATCCCCTGTACAAACAGGATGAGGAATTTATCAAAACAATTTCTGGTAAACCCTCCAAATCGGTGGGCTTACGAAGTGAGATTCAGGATGAGATTTATAGACGGGAAGGAATTACTCAAGAAGCTGAAAATGATCGCATCATTCTTTGGGAGATGTACACGCCTTCTGAAGACGGATGGAAGGTCGAGACATACAGCCCGCTTGTCGTAACCGAAGATGTCCGTAAGCCTTTCACTTTGCCGTATCGTCACGGCGAACCTCCTTTCGTAGATTTCCCCTATGAGGTCACAGGGGGCGGTTGGTACAGTCCGAGAGGCGTTGCAGAGATCCTGCTCCCGAACGAGAACCTGCTAAATAAACTAAAGAACTCCCTCTCCGATTACGTTGAACTGGCCAACCGACCCGTTTTTGAGGCACAGAACCCGATCTCGCTGAACACATCGAATCTGAAGATGCAACCTGGTCAGATTCTTCCGCAGGGATTAAAGCCGGTTCAGTTCAGTCAACCTCCTTTTGATTTCCAGAAGCTGATGCTCGAAGAGCGTTTGTTGTCCGAACAGCGCATGGGTAATCCAGACTTCGGTGCTGGATCGCAGTTCCAAGTATCGGATCGCAAGACTGCCACCGAGATCCAAGCATTGCAGTCACAGGCAGCAGCCTCTGGCGATCTTCGCAATCGCATGTTCCGAATGGGTCTTGCTCACCTATTCAAACAATGCTGGTCGCTTTACACGCAGTACAACAAGAAGGATTTGATGTATCGGTATGCCGAAGAAACAGGCTCCATGCCTCCAGATGGCATCCATGATGAATATTCAATCGAACCGAAAGGTGGATTGGACTTTATCAATCGGCAGTTTGCATTGCAGAAGTCGGTAGCTCGGATGCAGATGTTCCAAAATAATCCTTTTGTTAATCAGGGCGAACTGGTTAAATCGGTGCTTGAACAAGATGACCCATCGCTGGTCCGCAGACTCTTCCAAGATCCTAACGCAGCCTCTGGCGATCAGGCTGAAGATCAAGCGACTGAAATTGCAACGATGCTCGCTACTGGATTCCCTGTCGCAATCAAGCCTAGCGATGATCACAAAGCGCACATATCCGTTCTCTTTGCATTTAACCAAGCCGCTCAACAGCGGCAACAAGCGGTCGATCAGAGTGCAATGCAAGTTCTGATGGCACACTTGCAACAGCACTTGGCTGCCTTGGAGCAGATTGACCCCAACACATCCCGCGCGATTCAGAAACAGCTTCGTGATGCAGGCAAGGCTCAAATGCAGCAACAGGGGCAACAGTTGCCTCCTGAAGCCATGCAAGGGCAACAAGCCGGTCCGATGATGGCTTGAAGGTTCCGGTAATGCGGGATGCCTTCCAGCAGGAAGGCTTGGCCGATCTTTGTAAGTGGGCGAATGAACAAGGTGCAAATGGTAAGGCAATTGAGATTGGTGCGTATAGCGGTGAGGGAACAATTGTACTAGCCAAGTATTTCAAAGAAGTTCTTGCTGTAGATCCCTGGCTTAACGGATATGACATTAACGATAGGGCAAGCCAACAATGCCCTATGAAGTTTGTCTTTGAGGCATTTCAAGAGCGCACATGCGAGCTAAAGAACGTGATGTTTAGTCGAGGAAAGAGCCTAGATGCGCTTGAATTTGTAGAAGATGGATCATGTGATCTTGTTTATATTGACGGAGATCATCGCTATGAAGGCGTGCTTGCCGACCTAAAAGGCTGGCGCAAGAAGCTTAAAGACGGCGGGATTATGGCTGGTCACGATTGGAGTTGGGAATCTGTTAAGAAGGCTTTAAAAGAAGAGATTGGGGATAAGGATTATACTTTATTCAATGGTGATTCATGGGCGATAAAGCTGTCTAACAGCCAGGATATGGTAAAATAGCGAAATGAAAAAAGGTCTATATGCCAATATCAATGCTCGCCGTAAGGCTGGCACAAGCCGAAGCAAGAAGAACTCAACCATTAAGCCCAAGATTTGGCGCATGATGAAGGCTAAAAAGGGTGGTTTTTCAGAGTGAGGAAACTAAAAGCAGCATTGGCATTCATCCGCGACCAAGAATGGGTAGATGAGCCTAAATGGGAGGATGAGGATGAGAAGGCTTGGACAGGATTCCTTTCTACGCCAACCGGAAAGCGTCTTAGCCTTATTCTTTTAAACTTAACTTTGCGTCAAAATGGCAATGCCGTGATGAAGAAATCAGAGGCACTTGCAGACGCTTGTGGGTATGCTAAAGGTTTCCGTGGTTGTGTAGCGACCTTAGAATCGCTCGCAACCCAAAAACTTAACTCCGCCGTTCTTGGCTATGAGGACGGATCGGATGATACAATAGCCAACTAACCTTTAGGCAGAATGACTCCCTGCCGACAAGTGTAAAGAAAGGGTCAAAATGGCAGATTCAAATAACCTGACCGAAGCGGATGTATTGGCAATGGCGCAAGCGGCTGACGAGGGACGGGACTTTAGTCCTACTCCCAAGGAAGACGAAAAAGCCAAAGTAGAAACACCTGTTGAGGATAAGGCCAGCGGAGATACCGAGCAGACACCCGCGCCTGCTGAAAAAGCCGAAAAAACAAAACTAGAGGCCTCGGATGAGGCTTCGTCTGCCAAGGAGAAATCCGAGGAAGATAAAAGTTCTTTAACAACGCAACCTTCAGAAGACAAGTCGGAGTCGGCTTCCGAAAAGAAGCCTACCCGTTACGAGAAGGCAAAATCGCGACTTGAGAAAGAGTGGGAAGATGTCCGAGCAGAGAAAGCCAGAATCAAAGCTGAACGAGAGCAGATCGAGGCTGAAAGGGCAAGGAAGACTTCAGAAACTACTCAAAGCGAGACAAAGGCGAGCAATCGCAAGTTTAGCGCGGAAGATTACAGGGAAGCGGCAAAGAGCTACCGTGATGAAGGCCGCGATGATCTTGCAAAACTCGCTGAACAAAAGGCTGGTGAAATCGAAGTTGAAGATAGGCGCGAGATCGAGCAGAAAACTCAAGCAGAATTAAAGTCTGCCTGGGATAAGAATCTGCTCGATGAAGTCGAAGCCAATCCAGAACTCAAGGATTCAAGCAGCACTTTGTATAAAGCCGTATCGGAAATGTTGCAAAACCACGCCATCCTACGCAATTATCCTGCTGGGATCAAGGATGCGGTTGGAATTGCAAAGGTAAAGCTCAAGGCGGAGTCCGCCTCCGATTTGTCCAAAAAGGTTGTAGAGTATGAGCGAGAACTCGCTCAACTCAGAAAAGCGACTACTCCGGCATCTGGACAGCCCAAAGGTCCTGCCAAGACAAAAGCTTTTCACGAACTTTCGCTAGACGAACAGGAACGTGAATTGATGAAACTTGCAGGCGAGGTTGACAGGGTTGGATAGTCATAACAAACAAGGATACTTAATTATATGGTAACTACTGGCTCAGTCTCAGCGCAATTCCAGGCTTACTTCTCAAAAGCACTTCTGGAACGCGCGATCCCGCTCCTCCAAATGGAGCAGTTCGCAATGAAAACCCCCTACCCGACCAAAACTGGCGGAAACAAAACCATTAGGTTTTTCCGCTTTGGCGACCCTAGCATCACTGCTATCTCCGCCTTGTCGGAAGGAACAACCCCATCCTCTGGTGACGAGCGTGATCTCACGCTGTCCTCGGTTGAAGCCACGCTTGTCCAATACGGAAGCAAGATCATCCTCACCGATGTAGTCCTTGCCACCGAATTGTTCTCGCACTTGGCGCAGGCCACGAAACAACTTGGCGAAGATGCCGCCCTCCACGCTGACACACTCTGTCACCGCGCGTTGGTGCAGGATTCCTCGACCAGCACCGGAACCGGTGTAGCCACCAAATCGTATGCCCGTTATGCTCAGAACACGACTAACGGCACGACCTGGGCTACCTCGTCCGTTGCTAACAGCGCGATGACCTCCACCGACTTGCTCGATGGTGCCACCTCGCTGTTCATCGCCCGCGCTCCCAAGATCAAGGACGGCTACGCGCTTGTTGCGCACCCTGCCGTTATCCGTGACTTGCAGCAGGATGATGATTGGTTGAAGGTTTCGAGCTACTCGAACCCCGAAGCCATCTTCAAAGGTGAAATCGGCAAGTTGTTTGGCGTGTCGGTCATTTCTTCGACCAACGTCCAGACCTTCAATACATCCGCCTCCGGCATCGCTGAAAACAGCGTTGGAACAACTGGTGCTAACACCGGATATGCCAACGTCCTCCTCGGTGGTGGCGCGTTCGGCGTTCCTAGCTTGTCCTCCATCGCCGCTTCTGGATCGCCCTTCGCTCCGAAGGTCACGATCTTGGACGCTGCTGACAAGAGCGACCCGTATGGACAGCGCATCGTTGCGTCCTTCAAGACGTTCTACGCTGCCAAGCAACTCGATCCTCGGTTCTTCCGAGTCATCGTTGCGAAATCCAACTACAGCTAATAATTAAATGGGAACCATGCTAGTAATTGGTATGGGACCTCGGAAAGGCGGGGAGGGTGAAACCTCCCCGTCTTCTCCTTCATCTGAAAAACCTATGAAAAAAATGGCGAAAGCTGGAATGGTAATGCTTCCTGTCTCCAAGTTCGAGATGAACGATGGTGGCGAGGATGTTGCACCGGAAGTGGGTGATTCTGTTGAACTCTCTGGAACAATTGACATGATCGAGAATGGTATTGCCCACGTTAATGTGGAACACGCCATGAGCGAGAGTGAATCCAAGGACAAGTCGGAAGACATGGCCGAGGGTGAAAATTCAATGTCCGAAGAGGAAAAGATGATGAAGTTGGCCGAGGAATCGGATAAGAAGAACTATAGCTGATATGCCTGTTTACCAGTACGAGGACACCAGAAATGGGAAAGTTGTCGAACTGGAAAAGGCTGTGGCCGAAAGGGACTCTGTCCCTCGTTATCTTAAACGATTCACCGTCCCGCAAAGATTGAGCCTAGTGGGGGTTGGCGAACCCCTCGACAACCCGCTGGGAGTCAATCAAACAAATTTGATGAAGGGGTACTACCGCCAGGAACAAAAGCTTGGCAGTAGATTTAAAAGCCAATACACGCCAGATAGCATCAAACGTGCGGCTTTAAGGAGAAAAAAATATGGCGAATGAATTTGTACGAAGCGCACGCAAGGCCAAGGGAAAAGCTATCCGCTTTGATACCCAAGGCCAGACAAACGTAATTGAGTTTACGGCAAGCTCCAGCGGTGGCACGGTTAATACTGTTGCAACCTCTCCTGCTTCCTTGAACGTCACGCTCAACGGCACTTCCTACCGGATTGCCCTTCATACCTAATGCGTCTCTTATCCCGCCTTACGCTTGGTAATGCTGGGACAATTATTGCATCGTCAGCTTCCACTAATACTGGAAGCTACGATGCAGTAACTGCTCTTACGCTTTCCACAGCAACACTTGTTATTAGCGGCGCAACAAGCACGGCAACATTTAACGCTGGTGTAACTGTTTATGGTGATATCGACCAGGTTGCACTTACAGGTGGTGCAATGGCAATTTACAATAGAAAAGATTAAGGAATAAAAATATGTCGCGTGCATTAGATAAATTTCAAGGCCAATATGGATTTTCGGTTGGTAGCACAGGCACTGCAACTCCTGGCTATTGGGCAATTCAAATGCTCACAGATACCACGTTTAGCGCAATTAGTGGTAGATATGATGGAACACTTACTGGAATTACTATTGGATCTGGTAATGTTATTTATGGTGAATTTGACAGCTATACGGCTGGTACTGGAACTGTAATCGGATATAAGGCTGGTTAATTATTAGTTAACCACAGGATTAAAATTCCTTGAGGTTAATAGAGATTTAATTATATGCCTCAATTGGGATTAGGTTTATCGCTTTCAAAAATAAGAAAAGCTAAAGGCACAGCTGCGCCATCATCCCTTCTTAATGGATTACTAGCTTACTGGAAATTTGATAATAATGGAAGCGGAGGCGTTTCACTTCTTGATTCATCTGGAAATTCCAGAACGCTTTCAGCACCGAATGGAACTGGCGGAGTGTCTTTGGGGGCTGGAATAATAAATGGAAGTGCAAGTTTTAGTGGAAATAATTCAACATATTTCTCAAGAAGCTGTACATTTCTTAATGGATCAAGAGATGAATACAGCATTTCAGCTTGGGTAAAAACAACAGTAGAGGATGATTTTTTTATAGTTGATCAAAGCACTGGGGCAAATTGGGGCGGGTCAGCAATCCAATTTGATATGTTTTCAGATGGAAGAGTATATGGAACTATTTTTTGGAGTGACACGCCAGATTATGACAGGGCGGAAAGTTCATACACAATAAATGATGGAGATTGGCATCATATCGCAATGACTTGGAAGAGAACAGGTTCAATTAAAGTTTATGTTGATAGTATATTAGATGGTTCAGCTTCTTCTTCTGGAAATTATGCAAATGTTCCAACAGAAAATATTTCAATAAATGGAAATGCTGACGGAAGTTTTGCAGTTGGGAAAGAAGGCTCTATAGATGAAGTTGGAATTTGGAACAGAGAACTATCGGACTCAGAAATAACAGCATTATACAACGCTGGGGATGGGAAGACTTATCCGTTCACATGATCCGTGTAATTCTTATTTCTTTGTTACTGTCTAGTTGCTCGTCACAAAAGCATGCCAATGCAGACCTACCTCGCTATAGCGACATGGGTGCAGCCGAGGATGCTGGTAAAGTCAAATGAGTTCCGACCAAGTAGCTGACTTGAGAGAAAGACTCGCCAGAATGGAGGAGAGACAACTTGCTCTGTATAAAATGGTTGAGACAAGCTTGTCAAACTATGCGGATGTGGTAAATAGATTATCTGCGCTGGAACACCTCCGGACGAGGCTTCTGGCTGTTGCCGGTCTTATTGGGCTAGTATGCTCAATGGCCTGGGATGTCCTTAAAAACCGCTTTAACGGCTAGGAGATTAAATGCCTACACTTGGAACACAGAATATTGCCAGCAGCTATTCACAGCTATTGAAGACATTTGGTCTTGGTGGGCTGCCTACGGCAGGATCGGTTGAGGTTATTACAGATGGAGACAATACCTCATCTGCTCTTTCAATTGGAATTGATGCCGTACAAAGCACCGGATCATTCACAGTTTCAAGCAATAGCAGCCTTTTAGGACCTGTTACTTTTGGAACAAACCTAACAGCATCTACAGGAACAGCAACGATTGGAACTCTATTTGCCTCTGGCCTAGCCACATTTGGAACAAGCCTTACTGCCTCTACAGGAACAGCAACCATTGGAACCCTATCGGCAAGCACAGCTACAATTGGCACTGCTACAATTCCTATTCAGCTTGGTAATATTACTTTTGGATCAAACATTACTTCCTCAACTGGAACGGCTACGATTGGGACTGAATCAGTAAACGTATCAACGATTGCTTCTGCTACATTTGGAACAGCTAGGATTACTGGCTCTACTGGCGGAGTTACAGCATTTAATTATGGCACTGCTGCATTTACTGGAGCGACACTTCAAGACCTTGATTCAGTAACAAGTGGATCAAACATAACAACTGGAACATTTACAGTTTCTGGTGCAGCGATTGGTGATATTGTATTTGGTGGACTTAACTCACTTAGCTCAAGCTCTGGAACCGCTGGAGTACCTACCGCTGGTGCAAGAATGATGAGCCAATTTAGGGTTGAAGGCGCAAATGTTGTTAGATACACAATTCTTAATACAGATACAATTTCACACGGAACAATTCCTGCTGGCACAATTTACGCAACAGCAATAAGGATGGTGGCTTAATATGGCAATCAAATTCAATCGCTCGCAGACATTTGCAACCAATGGAACAGTTACAGCCGCAGGGTTGCACAATCTTATTGATGGAACGGATATTTACCAGGCATTGATTACTGATCAAACAGACCTGTCATCCGTTGCAACAGATGACAAATTGTTGATTGCGGATGCAAGCCTTACTGCTGGCGATGCACCAAGAAGCACAACAGTCCAAAATCTTTTTGATGATGCGCTTACTGGCGGTACATATACAAATGCAAACCTATCTGGAGTTTTTACATTTGGAACTGCCACAGGCAATCGCACAGTTAGCACAAGCGCAACAATCACAACTGGAACAATTCCGAATTTAACATCAAGCACAGCCAATATTACGCTTGGAACAATTCCAACGCTGACTGCTGGAACGACCACATCTACTGCGGCCAATATAACCAATGGAACGATCCAGACGCTGACGGCAAGCACGGCTACGATTACTGGCGGAACCTATTCTGGTGCGATCAATAGTACGCTTGGAACGATTGCTACGCTCAATAGTACTACCGGAACTATTACTGGATTAAGAAGCACCACAGGCACAGTAGCTACACTTAATAGCACTACTGGAACAATTACAAATTTATCCACAACACTTGCTGGTGATTTTACGATTAGCCAGGGGACAGGAACAATTGGTGCATCAAAAGTAACTCCATCCCAATTATCGCAACCATTTACTTCCGCTACTGCCGTTGCATCAACCAGCGGAACAGCCATTGACTTTACTAGTATTCCGAGTTGGGTGAAGAGGATTACAGTAATGTTGAATGGTGTTAGTACAAGCGGGACTTCTTTATTGCAAATTCAAATTGGAAGCGGTAGCATTCAAACATCTGGATATGGTGGATATTATTATCTATCAAACACATTAAAGGGATCATTTAGCAGTGCATTTATTATTGTGGCTCAAAGCTCTGCTGCTTCCATAAATTATGGTAGTGCAACATTAAACTTGTTTGGATCAAATACTTGGGTTGAAACTGGAATTGTTGCTGATTCTGGATTTGCTCTTGCCGTAACACAAAGCGGAGGAGCTACCGCATTATCTGGTTCATTGGATAGGATTCGCTTAACAACTGCAAACGGAACCGACACATTTGACGCTGGCTCCGTCAACATCATGTACGAGTGATAAATATGATTGCAAGAATTGAATCAAATTGTGAGACAAGGGAAGTTAAATATTTTGATGAAAATAACAATGAGATTGACCCATCATCCATTGTGAATCAATCATAAGATAAATGACACTATCTGAAATTGCGCAATACGCCGGTGAGAAGGTCGGGAAGACCGACTCGGATACTCTTACCTTTCTACAGAAAGCAGCAAGTCTGGCCTATCGGCGTGTATGGGACTTTGCCCCTTGGCGCGAGACTGTTACAAATTCGACCTATTCTGTCGGAACAACCCGCCTTATTACTTTAGGTACAAATGTAGAAACACCTCTTTCCGTTGCATACAACGATGCGGAGGTTGATCCAATTGACTTGGCAACAATCATCAGCCAAGACCCAGGATTACTTGACGATGCCCGTACCGGAGATCCGGACACATATCACTTCACGGGGCGCAACAGCAGCGGAGTTGCAGAATTGAATCTTTACCCAAGGCTTGCGACAAGCGGAACTATTCCATTGCGAGTTGTTGAAAAACTTAAATGCCTTACACGCACAAACATCATTGTTGACTTTCCTCCATCTCAAGCTGCCTTGGATGACGAACTTCGCTTGCCTCATGTGCATCACTTGGTTCTTGCACTAACTCATGCCGATGCTCTGGAGCGTGAACGCCAGTATGCCAAGGCACAGGCTATCACGCAGACTGCAAATACAGATCTTGCTGCAATGGCTAATTACGAATTGAGCCAGGTTGGTGGGATAAAGCAGATTACCCCTCAAAGCCTTGGCGAACTAACCATCGAAGAAATGTTCTCGGCCTAAAGGAGTCATTGTGCCGTACTACTCGGACAATTTAGACGATCTTCTGGCGTTTGACGGAATCCGGAGTTTTGCCGGAGGCCAAGCCAGCGGTTT
>Ga0164295_10000386_pt1 | contig 37977 bp, 53 predicted proteins | sample GEODES006metaG_FD_111798 | JGI IMG/M metagenome (GOLD analysis project Ga0164295, IMG submission 111798) | Oligotrophic lake water microbial communities from Sparkling Lake, Wisconsin, USA - GEODES006 metaG | ecosystem: Environmental > Aquatic > Freshwater > Lake | place: USA: Sparkling Lake... | reverse complement strand
TGGCGTCACGCGGCGGCGGTAGCCGTTCCCAACGTCGGCAACTCGCTGGCCAACGCAGAAAGTTGGCACCCACTGTGGCTGGTCGTGGCCAACGTAGGCTTCGTCGCCTTGTTGCAGGATTTCATCCGGCCCCAGTTCTCGCCACCCCTCACCGACGTCTGGCTCATGTCGCTCCCCGCAACACGTCGCCGCGTCGTGTCGCTGATCCGGCGTTTCCGCGACACTCCGTGCAACGTCCACAGCAGTCGCTGCGGCGGCGGCAACGCCGGAGGGCTTCGGCGGTTGTTTCGCGGGGACGGCGACAGGTGCGGCCATATCGGCCCACTGCTTGTCGATCTTTTCCGCCATCGCCGTGAGCATGCGGCGCTGCATCTTCTCGACACGATTCATAAATTCCCGCCACGCTTGGCGGGCTTCTTCGGCTACTTTCGGGTCAAGCACGTTTCGCTCCTTTCGATGCAATACAGCGAGGCCGGAATCGAACCGGCGACCTCTGTCCTACTGGGCCAGACTCTGCCACTGAGCTACTCGCTGTCGCGGTGACAGAGAGGGGGCCGGTTTATCATTTCGGGCCTCGCCGTCACCGCGGTACTCCTAATTTGCTACCTAGTTTTCCTGTTTACTACCTATTTCCGAAGCCAGAAAATGCGGGGGGCAGGACTCGAACCTGCACTTCTAGGATAAGACTCCTGCCTCTGCCTGTTGGGCTACCCCCGCAACAACACCAAACCGCACACTAACACCGGCCATGTTCTAGTGCAGCGGCGGCGGGGTGGCGTCAGACCTTGCTTAATGCTCACCACCCCGCCGCAGCGCCGCCGGTCGTTCGCCCCCCGGCTCTAGACATTCCAGCGGGCTACTTAACCGTTGATCTCCTCTATGACTTGTTGAAAGCAGGTTTTTCTGCTGGCCCCTTCAACCCTTCAGCCACTGGGCCAGACTCAAAGTTAGGAGGCGGCATTACCGGCTGACTGTCGATAATCTCCAGACGGGCGATGTCGAACCACACCAACTCCATAGGCTTGCCGTCTGTGCCACGCCCTGGATTCACGATCGTCTGAACACAGCCGTACAGGTCGAAGCTCACAGAAGTGACAACGCCCTCAAGGCCGGTCACTCGATCCCGAACCCTCATGCCAAGCGTCTGTATGTGCCTCTGAACATTCGTCATCGTCGCTCTCCTTGGTTAAGGTCAATCATCATCGCCGGCCACCTCGGCCAGCACAGCGTCTGCAATCTGCCGCAGAGCGTGCGTCACGGCCCGCCTGGTGATGGCTGCGCTGGCGAAGATCATCGCCACCCCCGCCGCCAGTAGGCCAATGCCAAACGCAACATCCGAGAGCCTCATTTCAGCACCTCCAGCACCGCAGTCAGGATCGGGTGCCGCACAATCGCAGACCCGTCGAATTCGTAGAGGCCGATGCCAGCGATCGGGCGCAACTTCTTCACCACCTGGCCCAAAGCCTGCTGGCTGGCCGGCAGGTCGGACTGCGTCATGTCACCGGTGACGATCAATTGCGATCCCTTCCCGAGCCTGCTGATCACCAGCCGCAGTTGCTGCGAGGTGCAGTTTTGAGCCTCGTCAAGGATCACGATCGCGTCGTCAAATGTCCTGCCCCGCAGGTAGGCAATCGGGGCAATCGTGATCGCTGCATTGAGTTGGTCGCGGCGGCGTCCGACTCTGCCCGCCACCTTCTCGAAAACGTCGTAGATTGGTGCAAGGTAGGGCGCAGCCTTCTCTTCGTATGTCCCCGGCAGGTAGCCCAGCGACTCGCCCGCCTCGACCACCGGACGGGTCAGCACGACTCGCTCCACCTGCGCGTCTGCCACCATGCGGGCGGCGTGTGTGCAGGCGATGTGCGTCTTCCCCGTCCCAGCAGGGCCAACGAGGAACGTGATCACGCACTCGCGGATGAGCCGTGCCGCGGCGTCCTGCTGCCGGTTCAGCGGCGAGGTGGCGGCAAGGTCTTGCATGCAGGCGTCGCTTGCAATGACTGGACGCCTCGGCTTTTTTGTCTTGGTGTGTTTTTTCATGGTTGCCGTGTGTCAGACCCAGCCAGCCAGGCACGCGCTGCGGGAGAGGGCGCTGCTGCATGCCTGGCGGCCGGGCGGGAGAAATCAACGGTAGCGAACGCAGGCATACCAACCGCGGGGGCCGCGAGCAGTGCCGATCTGGATAGCCTTCCGCTGGTTCCAGTAGCAGCAGTTAGCGAGGGCATCGCTGGCCGAGCGGGTAGAGAAACCTACCCCTTCGTAACCTCCGCGGCGGCGGCCGAAGTGGCCGAGGCGGCCAGAGGCAGCCATGCGGTCGGCGTCCTCTTGTGCCGACGTTTCGACGGTCACGACGGTCACCTCGGCGGCGGTGGCGGGGGCTGCGAAACAAGCCAACGCGATCAGAATCAATGCAATCCGATGCATACAAATCCTCCATGAGAAAAGAACACAACAAACCCGAGCAATAAATATGACGCTGTGTAGACTACCAGTCAAGAGCGGTCGCGGTCGCATTTTTCCACGACCGTCTCAGCGTAGAAATATGCACCTCAAGTGCCTCGGCTGCCATCAACGCCGAAAACTGCATGCCGCTACAGCGGCCTTTCTCTTCGGCCCAGACGGCAGCCTCGTTCTTGAGCGCCGCCGCCATCGCTTCCCACTGGATGCAGAGTCGTTCTAGTCCACCGGGCATGCTGTCCACTTCCCTTCGTCGCAAAAGAAATAGGTCGCATCGGTGCAGCCAGCACCTCTTGCAACTTCAAGCATCGTGACCCTGAACACGGCTACAGGCGCATCCAGAACCAGCCAGCCATCGTCAGCCAAGGCTTTCGCCCCAAGCTTCACATTCCCTTGGCTCCGGTGTGCCGGCAGGGTGAAAGCCTCCAGGGTCATGTAGTCGATCTGAGTGCCTGGGTCAGTCCACATCTCCGATCGCGTCCACGACACGATCTCGCCATGCTCAACCACCAGAGCGATCTTGCCTGCCCCCTGAAGGTTGCAATTCTGGATGGCCCGCTGGAAGTCAGACCCGTCTCTGGTCATGTGCTTGGCGATCCAACGTCGCTGTACAGAGTCAAGCGAGTCGGTGAACAGGACGGTTACGGTTGGTGTCATGTCATCCTCACAAACAGAGGGCCGTTCTCGCCGACATACGCGCCGAGCGTGTTGAACTCCAGAAACTCTTCCGCCTCCTCCGCGGTCATGCCGTCACGCCGCACCAGATGGTCGATGCACTTCTGAATGTCGTAGACAGCCACCGCTGGGTGATGGTGGTTCACCGTGAAGCCGATGATCGCCGGCTCGAGGCCGTCAGCCAGGAGGGCGTCGGGGTTGATCTCGCCCAGGCAATCCTTGAATTCGTCGTGCGTCATTTCCCCTCCTCCGGCAGCGGCGGCAGGGGCATCCAGTACAGCGGTTCAGTCGCATATCCGCCGCTTGCGTATCTCCAGCTAAAGCCGCCCGGCTCGTCGTAGTCGCGGATGTATTTCATCACCGCACGGCATTTTTTCCACAGCCCGCCGGCCGTCAGGGCTTCCACGCCAGCCTCCGGCTTACGGTCTGCCGTCTTGATCCACCCATGCTTCGGCGTCTTCAGCGAATCAAGTGCCTTGAGGCCCGCGGTCAGTTCCATGCTCGCCATCTGCGACTCGGCGTCTTTCATTCGCTCGCGGTAGTAGCCGGCGATGATCCGCGCCTCTTCCAGCTTCCGACGCAGGTCGGTCGCCTCGGCCACGATGTCGATGGTGTCTTTTTGGGTCATGTTGTTGCCCTCGGTGGTGGTGGCAGCGGCATCCAGTGGGTCGGCACAAGCCACACGCCATCGGCTCGCCATTTGCCCTGCACAAACATAGTTATGGGGATGTAGTGGCCGGGCCTCATGTCTGGCCCGAATGTCAGAACAAACTCGCCTTCTTCTGGCAGCCGTTCTGCCACCGGCACCCAGGTCATCCTGTGCGTGTTGGCATCTCGCCACCTATCAGCCTCAAACTCAGCAATCTCTTTCTTTGCCTGTGCCAGAGTCCTGCCGCCTTCCTTGGAGCAAAGCCCTTCGGTGGTGTGTTCAAGGCAGCAACGGGCTTGTAGTCCAAGAACATTCAATAGATACCTCCCCGGCAGGTCGCACTTGATGCAGGTGCCGTCGATCGGCGGCGGGAACTTGAACGGGCCTTTCCATGGCTTTGCGGTCATCAGTAGCTCCATGCAAACCTGGAGTATCGTTCTCCGCTGGCCCCGACAACCGAATCAATTTTCTTCGTCAAACACACTACGGCTCCAACTTTTGGGAATAACGCTGGACAACTGACGCCACCATTCTTCGTCAACAACACCAACTTAATCGCATCGCCCTGCGCCATACGGCAAAGAAGCGAAAGCAGGCAAGCCCCGCCTTCTGGCGTAAAAACACAAAACGTAAGCACCAGCCCGTCGGGGTCGGCCGCGGCTGTACTCGGCCCGCCAAGCTGAATGGAAAGCGGCAGCTTAAAGATGCCGTCGTCGCCGAGGTATGACGCCCAAGCGTCCGCAAAGTCAGGAAGCATTATTTCGTCTTCTCCGTAAAACAGATGCGAATCGTCCACTCTGGATAATGCCAACTTGTCTTCGACACTTCGACGTTGCAGTCCAACTCAACCCGAAGAACTTCGATAAGGGTGCGGAATCGCGTGTCGTCCGAATCAAGGTACGGCTCGAAGACGTAGGCCAGCTTGCCGTCAACCTTCGTCCTGCCTTCGTGGTCACGCATCGATGAAAACGACGCAGAAGTCCCCTTCGTTTTGTATTTGCGATCCATCGTCTCAAGAAGCTCAACTAGCGGATAACACGCTCTTGTGTCACCACCTAATCGTTTGATTGCAGCAGCAATCTTTTTCGTTAACCATTGAGGAGGCGACCTATACACAACCTTCGATACCCCCGACTTGACCCTCTTCTCCGCCAGCCCTGGATTATTTGCAGTCATTGTCAATTCCCTTTAGTCCATTGACTTCGCAACCCTGCCCAAAACCCTGGCAGCACCCTGACGACGGCGCTGCGTTGTCTTGAGCGTCCACCCAGCCTGAAGCGACTGGCAGCGCACTCTGATCATTTCCTCAGACGGATCGCCAAGCTGCCTCTCTTGCGCGAAATCCTGCTGTTGCCTATTCCAGACCTTCAATCCGTTGTGGCATGCCTTGCAGTGAGTCATGTGCCGATAAAACTTCGTTGCAGACTTGCATTCTCCGCAGTCGCAACACGTCATCTTCTCAGGCGTCGTGTACTTAATTCTCCTCATGTGTCCCTTCCCACTCACCACACCAGTTGCCCGCCGCCACCACCGGAAAGCGACACGCCTGCTCGCCGTCATCGTCGGTCATGTACTGCGGCGGGAAACGGTGGCAGGCCACGACCTTCTCGCCTTGAGTGCTGGTCTTGCCGGCGATCACGCCAAAGCCGCAGTTAAGGCACGTCGGGGGGCCGTCCTCGGTGGGGGAGATCATTTGCTGTCCTTCGCTGGTATTGGCTTTTCCCATCTCATTCGAGGAGCGACCGCTTGGTCGGTTCTCCCAATTCGAGTTCTCCCGCCGCCGTCATCTTTGCTCCAGCCACGCGAGCGAGACACATACCCATCGGCATGACTCCACCCTGCCGCCTTGTAGATTCCGCCCGTGTGAACTTCGCAGTCTTGGTACGAAATCAAACGAACCACTTCAGGAAATCGTTTCTGTATGTCCCTTGCCATCCATCCAAGCATGCGGCTCGCTGTGTTTCGCGGTGCGTCGTTTGAGATCGCCAAGCGGCGCAGCTCCAGATACTCTCTCTGCGGCAGCAACCTGGCGACGGGGTTTGACCACATAGCCACCGCGTAGGCCGTGCGACCAAACTCTGCGATGTAGTAGACCCGTCCGAAGCTTGCACCAATCAAAGGCAACCGAGAGTGCCACGCAAGGTTTAGCTGCGCAAACATTTCTCGACCGCAAGTGGAAAAAATCAGATCAAGCGCGGAGGTCGGACTTGAACCGCCCCCTCCCTCTTGGAATAGAGGATGTGCCACCCGGTCACCTTCCGCGCGGTTGTTTTTTGTGGAATCCGTGCCGTCCTCGGTGGGGGAGATCATCGTTCCACCACCTCCCTCTTAAACGTGGTGATTACCTCTGACATCTGCCGGATTCGCTCTTCGGTCAGCATGCAGTCGCTTGAAAGGTTGGAGAGATGTGTGCTGACTTTCCCTTGCATCGTCCTGTACTTCACAAGCTCAGAGGTAAGCCGGATGTTCTCTGCCTGAAGACTGTCTCGCTGCTCCTTTAGCTGGGCAATCTCCTGATGCAACTCAGCCTGCCGGTCAAACATCCATGCAAACATGCTCATCGGTTGCACTCCTCAACAAACGCCCGGCAGACCTCAGTCTGATCCAGTTCAGTCAGGTAGTAGCCGCCATCGACGTTGCCATATTTTCTCACGACCCAGCCGGCGTCGGCGGCCGCCTTGGCGAACTGTTGCTCAGTAGAAAAGTCGATGCCCAGCACCCCGAGGTAGCTGGAGAGAAAAGCTACCGAGACATATCCGGTCGGTTCGTGTTTCACGAACTTCGACAGGAACTCGGCAATCGGGCAGGTGGGAGTCAGGTCGGTGACGTTCCAATCCATGGATGGCAGCCAGGCTTGTGTCATTTCACGCCCCCCCGTTGCAGAAGTGGCCGAAGCTCCCGGCTGGTCGCAACAAGCTCAGAGCGAGCGATCTTGACCTCAGATGGGGCGGCGATTCCGAGGGTGACCTTCTTGCCGCTCACTCGAGCGACCATGATCTCAATCGGTTCCTGGCCGGGCGTTTGCAGGATCAGCTTTTCGCCGATCGATCTTGAGATAGACAGTGGCATAGGAGTCCTTTCCAGTTGTGTCGGTGGGCAGTCTAATTGCCGCAATACCCTTCGCATTCATCCTGAAACCCGCTAAACAAATGCTTTTGTCCAGTCTTTTGATCAGCGGGCCTAAGGTCTACTTGGGCCAACGGAAGACACGACTTGTGGAGATACCGATGCAAATCAAGTCCCGTCCCTGTGCGGCAGACGGTATCAATGTGAATCGCCCGCTCCCATCCCTTTTGATCAGTTTCTTTCAGTCGTCGCCACTCGGCGTCCGACTTAAACGGGCAGAAAACACAGGCCGACCGCGGGACTTCGTGAGGAACTCGTTTCTTCAAATATGCAACGCAGTCCTCTCTGGTCATCATCAAGTCCCACAACGGAAACTCGACTTTCCAGTTTGAAGGCTTTGCCATAAACCTCTGTTTGACTCGAATCACCCGCTTGGGTTCGTCGTAGGACAACCCCATGTACTGCACGATCACAATGTCTTTTGAAACAGGTCTGCCTTTCTCAGTGCCGCAAAGACGACGAATCTCACGCTCAATCGGCTTAACCTTGTAGTCCCCAGTGCATTGTCTTTGAATTATCCCTTTGGCACCTGTAGACGGATTCATGGTGTAGGCCGGTATGGAGATAAAATGCGATCCGTCTGGGCATGTGTTGCCGCGGGCGTCCGATCCTGCATCAAGTGCATCGCCTAGGCGTCCGGCCGTCACTCGGAGTATTTTTGGGCCGCCAAGAGAATCAAGCCAGTCAAGGTGCGTATACACATCGTCTGGTTCTTCTTGAACGTCAGCAAAAATCGCGAGTTCAAAAGGATCGATTTCTCCATCAAGTGCCATCAAGTACAGCGCCGTAGACTGAACGCCAGCCCCAAGATTCAAGAAACGTCGTTCAGTCATTTTTGTTCTCCGATCCAAGTTGTCCCTTCATCAGAAACAACCATGAACGACTTTTGCCCCAGTTCTTTGCGAAGGAGGTTGGCGAGGCCGGCAGCCTTCGACGCAAGCGACTCTGCGGTCGAAGGGAACCTGGGGTAGTTCCTGAAGGCCACAACAAAACCAGCCTCCTCACCGCCGGAATAGATGTAGGTCGTAGGGGAGACGGTCACGCATGTTTTTTCGTTCATGCAAAAACGACGCACGATTTGTTTTGCGTGGTCGATATCCCCGGCCATGTACACAGAAACTTCTTCTGAGCCGGAGCGTCTTTCTTGCGATGCCTGCAATCCGTACATGAGCCGAAATCCTTTTCGTTGTGTCGGCCGGTAGTCTACGACCTCTGGCTGTCGGCGTCAAGCCACGCCTGGCATGCTTTTTTCACCGACAGATTCGGATGGCGACTGGCAGCAAACCGCAGATACTCCATCCCGCCGGACTCCTCGGAAACTTCGTCCAAAGTCAATCCTTTGTAGACCCCCTCGCGGAGTTGAAAGCTCTTCGGTTTTTGCTTGATGTAGCCGACGATTGCGTCCACCCATTCTGCCCGCAGGCAGAAGTTGCACTGCACCAGCCACTGCCGACGATCCTCATGCAGGATGTCGTGCGACATCGCCTGACAGCCATCGCAGAGAAACGTGTCCTCAATCCTCCCGATAGCCCTAATAGCCTTCACGGGCCTCGCAGGAGGCTGCGTCTGCGGTTCTGGCTCCACAACCACCTGCGTCGGACGCTTGGCCGCTGTCTTCTTCTTGACTTGGTCGTCCTGCGGGGCGACGGGAAACAGCGTCTCGCTCAAAGTGGCAACCTCATGGTGAAAAGTTCGTCGGTGTCGCACACGACCAGATTCTGCCGGGCGCGGGTCACGGCCACATACTCGATCCTGCACTCCTCGTCGTAGGCGTCGGGGCAGTTTTCTTGTGCCTCCTCTGTTCGCCTGGAGGTGCTGGTGCAGAGGATCACGTCATCGGCTTCCATGCCCTTCGCGCCGTGGATTGTGGACAGTCTGACCTTCGGGGCGGTCGCCATCTCAGGGCCGTGCTTCTTAGCCGCAGCCATCCACTTCTTGCCGCCATCGACCAGCGAACCCCACTCACCATTCTGGATAAGCTCCAGCAGGAGCGGCGTTGCGCCACCCATCGATTCAATCTCCTCTGTGTTCCGCAGGAAGTCGCAGGATTCGTCCATCCGGCCATCTATCCACCTCGCCCGAAAGCCATGCCGCATCAGCGGCTGCTTGTGCATGTCCTTGGTCGGCAGTGCCTCGGCGGCAGCCTTCCACTCCTCGCCGCCAATCGGCATGCCGTGCTGAATATTCCAGAGGGCGTTGTATGCCTTCATCGACTTGTTGTCGGCGAGGGCCGTCACGGCAGCGTGTGGGATTTGCCGATTCGTCAGGATTTCCCTGAACTTCTCCAGCGTAAAGCTACAACGGGCCAGGATCAGCGTGGATCGTGACAAGTCGATCTTCGACACTGCCCGCTCGACAGAGAACTCCTTGCGGATCGTCCCCTCATGGCCGGCGGGTGCGATGCCACGATCGAAGTACCCGTTCTTCATCCGCTTCAAGCACCGCTCTCCAAGCTCCATGATCGGCTTCGGGCAGCGGTAAGACTGCGGCATCGTCCGAACCTCATCCGCCTCCCACCCCATAAAATGCCGATAGTCGGCACCGCCGAAGGCGAAGATGCTCTGGAACGGGTCTGCGGCAATGAGCGTCCACTTCACCTCGTCGCCGCTTGCCAGCCGGCGGCAGACACGATCCACCAGCGCGCTGCTGTCCTGGGCCTCATCGAACACCCACGCTTTCACTGGCGGCATTCCGCCCTCCGGCTCGACCTCTTCCGGGCCGTCCAAACTGAACTGCACCCCTCCATACCGGGCCACGACATCCACGAAGTCAAGCTTGCCCTCCCGCTTCTTGGCTTCCTCATACTTGCGAACGTAGTACTTCACGACGCCCCAGGCGGGCAGCGTCTCTCCCCCCCGCGACATCCGCCGGTGAACGTCCTCCACGGGCAGCATGCGGTTTCTGGCGACATCCCAGACCTGTAAGGACTTGGCCGCCTCATCGTCGTTGATCACGGTGCTGAACCCGCTCCCCTCGATCAGCTTGCGCTTGACCGTAGCCCCAAGCTGTTTGGCAATCCACTTTGCCGACTCTTCGTTGTCGGCCACCAGATCATCCCGGTTCACCTCCAGCATTTTCATGCAGGTGCTGTGAACCGTCCGAAACCACCCTCCCTTGCCCGACAGAACCTCCGGTGCGCAATCAAACGCCTCGGCCACCCGAGCGACCATCTCAGCCCGTGCCGCGACCGTGAACGAGGCAAAACCGATCGCGGTCGGATCGCCACCAAGGTGAGGCAGCATAGCCTCCATACTCCTCTTAAGTTCCGTAGTCTTCCCAGTCCCCGCCCCGCCGATGAGTTTGACTGTCTTCACTGTGCCATTTTCCCTTCTGGTTGACTGACCGCGGCACAACCGCGGCACACTTTTTCTTGACGTAAACTGTTGCCCTGTAGTCATTTATAAAAACACTGAGACAAAACCCCACAAAACCGCGCCACTTTTGAAAAAAACTTTTTTTCAAAACCCCCCCTATATATAGAAGACTGTGGCTCACTATTCCGCCTCTGCCCCTTGGGGGTGGGCAATGGCCTCCAGAGCATCGATGTGGCGCTGTTTCCAGACGATGAACCGGCGTTGGAGTCCGGTTTCGACGCGCACCCGCTTCCCCTGAAACTCCTTCTCGCCGACAGCCTTCAGGATTCGCCGTTTGAGGGCGACCATCTCGCCGTCCATGATGTTCACCTTCCGGCTGCTGCGGATGTCCTCGAAGAGCTTGTTCCACGAAAAGTAGAGGTCATAGCTGCCGTCCTCGTTTCTGATCCACGACGGCTTGCCTGTAGGCTGCGGCCTGTCGTCATCGCGGGGCGCGCCGTCCGCAAAGCCGGTGTTGCTCAACCCGTCCAGCATCCATCCAGCCAGCACGACGTACCGCTGCTGCTCCGGCGGCGGCGTTTCTTCGGTGCGGGCGTCCATAAGCTTGACGTTCAGACCCCGAATTTGCACCGCCTTGCCGTCCTTCTTGACGCTGTAGCCGTTCCAAATCTTGGCCCACGCCTTCGGATTCGGGTCTAGCATGAACAGCGTCCCGGTCACCTCCAGAATCTTCCTTGCCACGGTCAGTGAGGATGACCAGTCGGCCGAGGTGAGGCTGACGTAGACATACATCCTGTCCTCTTCGGCCTCGGCGATCTTCATGGGGATCGCCAGACGGTACTCCCGCGGGTCGCCAAGAATCACTGCCAGCTTCCACAGCCCAGGCCACCATTCGCCGTCCCTCAACTCAAGGCCGCTGGCGGCATGGGGGTTTCGCTTGGCCTGCTCTTTGACCTTATCGTCTGCCTTCTCGTCAGTGCTGGCAATGTTTGTGACGCCAGCCGCTCGAGCCTTCATCCCCCAGCGAAGCTGACCCATCCAGATGGACTTGAGTTCCGCCTCCGGCAGCGGAGGCCGGCAGAACTGCATATTGACTGCCCCCAGCAGCATCATCACGATTTGTTGTTCCTCAGGGTCGTGAGGGTCGCGCATCCGCATGATCTCGCTGCTGGCAACACGCACCATCCCATCGTGCCTTTCGCCCTCCCCCAGCCCCCGATGAACGATCGACATGGCGGGGACTGCGACAGCCGTTTCCTTTTCCAAGCACCCGCCACCCTCGGACTCAATCAGCGCCGCCAGAAATTCTTCAGGCAGGCTCGCCAGCCCCACCTCCTCCGGCGACAGCCCAGGAAGCCACTTGTAGACCGTGCCGCTGGAGTGCCGGCTGGGGGGCAGCAGGCTTTGCGCCCCGCGCTTGTCGCCGCCGATCCGCACCTCCAAGCCACCCAGCTTGGCAACGGCCTTGCGGGGGAGGCGGCTGTCGAACTTCCACAGCCGGTGCTGGCCGCGGGATGATTCGTAGGTCGGCGTGGCGATCTTCGTCAGCCCGAACTTCTCTGCGACCGCCTTGGCATCGGCATTGTCCCACTCAGTATCGACAACCCCCGACTTCGCACCGAACACCAGCCCGATATTCGGCTCGTCGCCGGCCAGGAACCAAGAGGCAATTTCGTCCTCGTTGGTCGTGCCACGCTCCTGCCAGTTACGATCCAGCGGGTGCTTGCCTGGCGTCGAGCATTCTGCCCCGAGGTAGCAGGCGCAGGTGCCGTCGGCGCGAATGCCGGAAACGCGGATGATGTTCCAGCCGATGGCGGCATACTTCGCCGCCGCTTGAAAGATGAGGCTCACAATGCCCTCCATGGTTATGACAAGAAAATCCCTCCCGGCCGGCATTGCTGCCAGCCGGGAGGGGAATAAATTCGCCAGCGAGGGCCAGGGGAATGAGAGAACCTGACTGATCTCGCCGACTTCCTGCCGTTACGACGCCAAAGCAGGCTAGGCTGCGGGCCAGCGGGGCTATGAGCCGCCGGTTTACGGTCGCCCGCCCGACACGAATACAACTAGGAACTGAAGTCGTTGCCCATGAAGGGGGGCTGCGCAAACATGGCTGTCAGCGGGATCGTGTAAAGCTGGTTCGCAATCTCGCCCTCCTCCTCGCTGATCTGACGAGTAACACGTCCGACAATTTGCGAGAATGTCAACCCGCCTTTAGACTTCTGCTTCACCAGACGCAGGCCGATTTCGCACTCGTAGTGAAATGTGGGAAGGCGGCTCATCCACCCACTGAAGTCCTTGATTGACCCGCCGCCGACGTTGACCAGAATCGGAAACATGTCGCCGTCGCGAAGGATTGCCAACATCCGGCTTTCCTTGACCCGCTTGCCGTAACCGCCCCTGGCACTGCCAAAGCCGAACTCCTTAGAGTTCGACATTGCAACCCAGTCATAAGTGCGGTCACCCGTCCGAAACTTCTCAAGGTCTTCGGGATCGATACTTCCGAAATCATCACTGACCCGATAGCCAGTGACCCCGTCGTTGGTGGTCACAACCGGCCTGTCCTCGGTCGGGTCGTCAGACGGCCAGAGGTTGCCGCGCGGGGCGTGCGCCACCAGCAACCCCACGATCTCGTCAAACTGCTCGTTGTTGCCGTTGACGTTGACCGTCCATGACGTTCCGCCGCCTGCGGGAGTCTTGACCTTGACCAAATCCTGCTCCCGCAAGGCATCGCCAACCATGTTGGCTTTGATAATGCGAGAGTGGCGGCTATTCGGCACCAGTGCCGGGTAGCTGACAACCGGGGGCTTCGTGCTAATCGCTGTAGACATGTCGTCTATCTCCTGAAAAAAGAAATCAACCAGTGGTCACATGTCGCAGCGTCGGCTGGACATACTCGGACACCAAACCTTCAAACACCGTCCCCTTGGAGTGCAGTTCACGGCCATCCCTGCCCGCCGCCATCTCCTTCAACAAACTCTTCAGCCCCGCCGTGTTGACCCCGCGGACTGCATCCAGCAGGCCAATCGACTTCGCGGCCTCAAGCAACTCCTCCTGCTTGTCCTTGGGGACGCTGGCGAAGTGGTCATAGGCCACCCGCCACGACCTTCCTGCAACCTTCACACCATCAACCTGGGCCAACTGCATCTCTTCGACCGCCCGTGCCGCATATTGCTCACGGGTAGCCTTTAGGCTAGCGAGGGCATCGCTGGCCTGCTTGATTTCCCCGTCCATCTGCGCCACCTTTTCCAGCAACGCCGCCATCGATCCGCTCTCTGTGAGAGTAGTAGTCGAGGACATAGTCGATCACTTCCTTTCTTTCTGACAAGGCATCGTAAATCCGTCCATCCATCGTTTTGTGGCTGCGTAGTGTAGCAACCAGCGAATAAAAATGCGTGGTCTTTTTCTGGCCGGGACGGTGGAGGCGAGCGACCGCCTGAAGATATTCGGAGAGGGAATAACCAAGGCTGAAGAAGCACCCGTATGAAGCCCTGGTGAGGTCGATGCCGATGCCACCCGATTGAATCTGGGCGATCAGCACCGATGTCTTCCCTAGCTGCCAGTCGGCGAGATCATTCAGTTTACCCGACAACTCGCCGAAGGATCGGCCCATCCGCTCGCACACGGCGCGACACTGGGCAATGTCACTGCGAAACCGTGCAAAGATCACCACCGGCTCCGAATCTTCAAGGCAGTCCAGCATGTCGGCCAGCGCCGCCGCCTTCGGCGACACGTCATCAATCGCCACCGAATGGTCAGTCTCGTCGTAGCGGGCGTAGCCGTTGCAGACCTCAAGTTGCCGCAGCACCTTGGTCAACACATTGCTCGGGGTGATCGTGCCGTCGTCGCAGCCAGCGGCAAAGTCGTCGTCAAGTGAGTCGTAAAGCTTGGCCTGCTTCGGGGTCATGTCGCAGGGAATTTCTTCGTGCAGGATCGGCGGCAAGTCCAAAACATCCTCGGAGCGACGGTGGAATGTCGTCTCCTTGACCTTGGCGGAAAACTCCGGCTCGTTGATCATTTTCTTCGCGTCAAACGCCCCCGGCACCCCTCGCATTGGCAGGAAGTAGCGGGTGCGGAAGCTGGTGACATACTTGCCCCAAGTGGTGCAGTTGGGCGACTCGACCGCCCGCCAGGTGCCAAAGGCGTCCATCGGCGACTGGGAGAGCAGGGTGCCGGAGAGCGCCAGTCGTTTGGCGTCGGGGTTCTTTTTGCCGATCTCGGCCGCCCACTTGGACGCCTTGCCGCCGGGGGACTTGAGCCGGTGGACTTCGTCCCAAACCAGACAGTCCCACTTGACCTTGTCGAGCGATTTCATCCGCCAGAGGGATTCGTAGTTCCCGCAGATGAGGATCGGGCCAGACAGACGCTCCATCGTCTCAAAAACCAAAGTGTCCTTGTCGGCAGAGCTTCCGCCTATCAACGGCAGAACGCGAAGCTCCGGCCACCAGAGGGCGACCTGCTTCGGCCAGTTGGGAACCACCGCCTTGGGGCAGCCCAACAAGAACCGGCCAGCGCGGCCACAGAATTCTTCCTTGAGTGCCTCCAGTGCAATGCGGCTTTTGCCGCATCCCATGCCGAGGTGGAGGATGCAATTCCTTCTTCCACGGCACCACTCAATGGCTTCGCGCTGATGCTTCCATGCGTCTGACATCCATGCCTCCGGTTTCGTGGAGGCACTTTAGCGACCTATTGGCTACACGTCAACACCTGCCCCGCGGGCGTCCAACTTTTTGGCCGGCTGCCTCAACTTTCAGCACCCGAGCCGCCTCCTTCAGGCAGGACTCTCGCGAGAAAATCCACAGCCGGGGTGCGCGGGCCGTGTCGCTCCGCTGGCTCCAGAGCAGACGGCCGATGATGCGGCCAGCCCGTGCCACCCGCGGCGGGAACGACCAATGGATTCCGAGGATGTCGGACACCTCGGCCACGCCGATAGCGTCATTGAACAGGATCGGCTTTTCGATCTTCGCCAGGTACTTCAACACCTTCGGACGGAGGTCTTCGTAGGCCCGCGGGCGGCGGTCGGTCTTGCCGCCGGCGGCGTCCCGCTTCTTTTCGTATTCTTCCCAGTCGCCGTCGCACTCGGCCGCCGAAAACAAGGTGAAGACCCTGGCCGACTCCGAATCGATCGGGGACGGGATGACACGGGACATTATCGCCCCGCTAGCCGCCAAACGCTTGGGCCTGGTGAAATGGACTCCCATCAGCGCGGCCGCCTCGAACGCTCCGACAGCATGATCGACCTTCATGGTTGCACCTCTCCCTTTCCCCCCAATCATTGGGGTGGCTTGTAGGCAAATCAATGCTGAACGGACGATCAGCGATTGTCCCCCGTCTTCAGGGTTGTTTTTTTGCGACAGAACTTGACACAAGGCAGTGGAGGCGGCAACACTCTACATCGCTGGGGACGCACGGCATCCCCCATCGGTTCTCTTTGAATGGAGTTTCCCGCATGGATGCGAACTGGGTTGTGGCGGTTTCGTGGATTGATGGCGACGTTGACGACTGCGACGAGGTGACGGTGGCAGCGCCCACCGAACTCCAGGCAATCGCCAAAGCCCTCCGCGAGTGGCATGCGACCACTAAAGGCGGCAGGGTCACCGGAGCCATCGCCCTGACTCAAGAAAACATCCTGAAATCTATTTGACTACCCGCCAGCATGGCGCATTCTCCTACTGGCGGGGGGAGAAAACACACCATGCTCTGCGTTGAACTGCTGCGGGATTTCTACGCCCCGTTGAAGGGGCTGTCCCCAAGAACTGTTGACCTCTACGGCTATAGCATTGCTGCGATGTCGGCGTTTGTTCGCAGGCCGGCGACCGTAGACGACTTTGACGAACTGATCGTCGCCAGGTTTCTGGCGGCGCGTCGGGCCACGCACAGCGTTGCCACGGTGGCGAAAGACCGCGCGCAGATACGCGCCCTGTGGGAGTTCGCCGCCCGCCGGGGTTTCTGCAAAACCTTCCCGACGATCGCTCTGGTGAAAATCCCAGAGCGGGTGCCGGAGTCGTGGCTGACGTGTGACGTGGAGCGTCTGCTGGAGTCCTGCGCTCAAGAGCAGACCCACATCGCCAGCATCCCCTCGGCTCTGTGGTGGCGGGCCTGCATCCTCGTCTGCTACCAGTCGGCCGAACGCATCAACGCGGTTCTGTCGCTGAAGTGGCAGGACTGCGTCGGATGCTCGCTCCTCTTTCGAGCGGAGGGGCGGAAGGGGCAGACCCGCGACATCCTCCGCGAGGTGACGGTCGAATGCGCCGACGCGATGCTGGCGATCCGCAACGGCCGCCGCGGCGACCAGCACGTCTTCCCATGGGATCGAGGCCGCACCTACCTCTGGAAACGCATGGGCATCATCCTTGAGCGGGCGGGACTGCCGGCCACCAGGAGGGACAAATTCCACAAACTGAGACGCACTTGCGCCTCTTTTTTCGCTGCGGCCGGAGGCGATGCCCAGCGGCTGCTTGATCACGCCGATCCTGCAACGACGAGGCGATACATAGACCCGAGGATCGCAAAAACTCCGCAGGCTTGCGACCTTATTCCGAAGGTCGGCTAGCCTCGGCCAGTTTCCTGCGATAGGCGGCACAGTCTTCGACGACTCTTTTGTTAACCCGTAGCCAAGACATGAGATGACCGTGGACGATGTGACACGGGTCGGCGCACAGCGTGATCAGATTGAGAGGATCAAGTTCGCCACCGCCGTCTTGCAGGGGCTGGATGTGATGCACCTCCAGCGTCTTGCTCCTGCCGCACGCCTGGCACTCTGGCTGTCGCGCCAGATGCTCACGCCTGACGCGGGGCCATTGGCCGGAGCGTGGTGCGCCGTAATCGTCTGGGCGGCGGTTGAGCAGCCAGCCCAACATTACAAGGATGCCGCTTCAATGAACGCAGCATCAATCGCTCCCTCGTCCATGCCGAACGATTGTGCCATCGCAACCAGCGTACTGCTCACCCTGCGGACAGTGACGCTGTACTCCCACTCGATCCGCGTGGCCTCGCGTGTCTCGTCGGGGAGGGCTGCAATCGCTGCGTCCACCTGCTCCAGGCTGATTCCATGAGCCACCAGCCAGAGGCGAATCTGTACGGCGGTGAGTGAGTCGGGGACGGATGGCGGATCGTTTGGCAACGACTGCCGCAGACCGGCATATTTGCCCTCCGCATCTAACAGCCGCCATGTCTGCATGCCATCCACGACTCCGACATACTCTTCGGTTGTTCCGCTCATGTGAGCCTCGACCATATCTGTGAGACATTGTTGGCGCTAAAGACAGTTCCGGTTGTCGGTATGCTCGTCTGGCTGGCGCGATACCCGCTCGCTCGCGGAGACAGTGCATGCACCTGCGCATTAATCGCGGCACCAGTAAGCGTAGGGAAGGCAGACCCCTGCATCCACACGCCCACGCCATACCTCACACCCTTCTGTAGTGTGTATGTCGCAGGGTATCCGGTAGCAGTGTCGAATGGTTTTGTGTATAGCGTTGAAACGACATTAAACAGCGTTGTGTCGCTCGCTGTTCTTGCCACCATAGTGTAGGTCGTCTCGTCGAAAGTATAGAGAGCCAGAATAACAGCCGTCAGCGATGTGCTGGCAATGCTGCCTGTACACATGCTAATGTTTCCAACTGTCAAGGTAACTTGCGGTGTGAAGAACGTCCAGAAAATAGTATTGTTGGCCGTGCCTTGGTACGCTGCCGCGACAATGTTTCGCGGCACAGTGTCGATGCCAGTTGCCGAGCCATGGTTCATCGCGGCGACGGTCGCCGCAAGCGCCACGTTTGCACTGAGCCGAGCATCGGAGAGCGTGCCGGTAGTTAGCGACGAAGCATCCGTCGATCCGCCAGAGACGGTCGCCCACGTCTGGTCGCCTCGCAGGTAAGTGGTGCTGCCTGCTGTCCCGGTTGCCAGCCTCGCCGTATCAAGGATGCCACTTGTGACATCTGCTGCGGCAATCACGACTGCCCCGGTGCGACCTGCCACGCTGGTCACCGGCGGCGCTGCGTATCCGCTCACATCGGAGGTGCTGATCACGACCGCGCCGGTGCGGCCAGCCACCGATTGGACGGGGGCCGCGGCCGACGCTGCTGCGTTCAGGCCACTCACGTCGCCTGCGGCAATCACGACCGCTCCGGTGCGACCTGCCACGCTGGTCACCGGCGGTGCGGCATACCCGCTCACGTCGCCTGTGCTGATCACGACCGCTCCGGTGCGACCTGCCACCGACTGGACGGGGGCCGCGGCCGACGCTGCTGCGGTCAGGCCGCTCACGTCGCCTGCGGCAATCACGACCGCTCCAGTGCGACCGGCCACGCTGGTCACCGGCGGTGCGGCATACCCGCTCACGTCGCTTGTGCTGATCACGACCGCTCCAGTGCGACCTGCCACCGACTGGACGGGGGCCGCTGCGGCAACGCCGCTCACGTCAGCGGCTGCAAGCACCACCGCACCCGTCCTGCCTGCAACGCTGGTGACGGCGGGGGCGACGTATCCACTGATATCGGAGGTGGTGAGCGCAATCGCCCCGGTGCGACCCGCGACCGAACTGACTTGACCCTGCGAACTCAAGACCCCGCCGGCCGTCACCGACAGACCGCTGCCGACGATAATGACACCCAAGGCGGTCGTCGTTGCCGGGGATGTGGTTCCAGCCGGCCCTGCGGCACCCTGCGGGCCAATGCCGCCGCTGGCGATCACACTGACGGCCGTGCCGGGGGCGGTGACGGTCACGTTCTGGTCGTTGACCGTGACGCTGACGGGGTTGTTTGCGACGGTGATGTTCACCGGGTGACCTCGAGTATGCCGGAAAGCCCAGTCCTCTGGACGCTGCCAGCCTGGTTCCACACCTGCCGCCAGCCGTAGGTTCCGACAGGCAGGGCGGCCGTCTGCGTCTCTGTCATGCTGATAAACGCCGTGCTGACGCCGCCGGCCACCACCAGCGTCGTGGTCATCGTCGCGACGTTAGCGCCGGTGACCTGGGAGTAGACGGTCGAGGTGGCCGTCGTGCCTGTGAGGTCAAGGCCGATGCCGGGGGCAACGCCTAGCTCGTCGCCCCCGCGGACGATGAGGTTCAGCGTCCCTGGGACGTTTGAGTAGGTCGCCATGGTCAGTTTGCCCCGGCGGTGTCTGGGATGCGGTCAACGGCATGCTGGAGGTCGCGCTGGCCGATCGCGATCTCTTGGAGGGTCTGCTGTGATGCCTTTTGTGTCTCTTCGATGCCTTCGAGCGTCTTCTGGGTGGTCTGGAGGAACTCGACGTGGCCGCGGACGACCGGCTCCACGACTGAACTGTGCAGCGTCACTGCGGCGTCCCGCAGGAACCACAGCATGACGGCAAGAATAAGCACGGGGACGCCGAAGCGTTCCCCGATGCGCAGCAGAGTGTCTGTAAGTGGCTTTGGTTCGCTCACCATTCACCCTCATGCATAAGGGCGTAACAAAAAAGGCCGAACGGAACGAGAGTCCCGCCGACAACAACACCGACGATGAAATAAATCATGGTGGCCTCCATGCCTTATCTCATTTTACACCCTCAACCGACGCCGCGGTAAGCACACATGACCTCCCCGCGGAACTCATCAACACCGCTGGAATTCAAGACTGTTTTGTCGATGTAGCTCTCAGGGATTCCGGCCTCGCTGACATGCTCCAGAACTTCGGCGGTGCCGGGCCGGATGATGTGCCAAATCTCGCCACCCATCTCCTTGATCATTTTGGCCTCATTCTCAAACCGCACGTCGGTGATAACGATGTCGCGTTCGACTCCGTTCCACCATTCCATGTGGTCAATCCGCCGCTTGAGAATGTCCACCCAGAAGTTCTCGCCGACCAGCTTCCGCCCCCACTCAGTGCCGAGGGTCTGGAGCAGATACCGGGGCGACTTCCCGATCCAAGGCACGACCTCTTCCTTGAAGTCACGGTCTTGAAACTGCGTGACGCCGACCTTCGTGATCACAGAAATCGCTTCGTAGAGCGGTTCAGCGAACGCCATCCGGTGAGCCGTGACCTCCTGCCGAAGGATCGTCGCCGCCGTGTCCTTGCCGCATCCTGCCTTGCCGTACAGACCAATGATCTTCTTCACAGAAAAACTGCCTTTCCATCAAACATGATTGTCACGCCCATTTTCTCGTTCACCCACCGCAGGTTCACGCCGGCGTCAGTCAGCATCTCGTCAGCCGTCTCAATCGGTTCCCTCCACTTCTCGGCCGTCAGGTCGCGAAGCATGCACAGCCCCACCACCTCCTTGATTCCGGCGAGAATGATGGCTCTTGCGCAGTCGGGGCAGGCAAACCAAGGGGCATACATGACGCACCCACTGGTTGCGACTCCATGGCGGGCGCAGGAGTAGATCGCCGCGCGCTCCGCATGCTCCATGAAGTCCCACTTGCGGGTTTGGTTCTGCGGGCAGCCCGCAGGGAAGTGGTTGACTCCCCAAGCCAGCTTGTCTTCATCCAAGTTCACGATCAGTGCGGCGCATTGCGTTCTGGCGTCGTGTGACTGCCCCCTCGCCGTGGTGCAAGCCAAGCGGAGCAACTGAGTCTCTGTCATCATTTCGCGTCCTCCTCGGGGCCAGCGAACAACATGCCCGCCAGGCCACCCTCGGGGCGGTAGAAAAACGTCTCCATCCCCCGGCGGCTGCCGACGAACCCATGGGCCGCATGCCAGTCGTCTGGTGGGCAGATGGCGGGGTGCGTCCGAACGACCACCGACGAGATCGTGTCGATGGCTGCCTGGCTGTGAAAATGGCCGGTGTGCATCTCGCGGTAGTGGCAGGCCGACCATTTGTCGGCGGCCTCATACGCCATCAGTTCCGCCAGCTTCTTCTTCGCTGTGTTGCCGTGCGTGATGCCGATCAAATTCTTGCCGTGGCTGGTGTATGCCCGGTGGGTGTAGGAGTCGGCCACCGTCACCCGCCTGTCCTTGGCGAAATGCATCAAGAGGATGCGATGGAGCGCCCACGACAGGGCTTCGTCGTGGTTCCCGGCCACCAGTAGCACGTCGGTCTGGCATGTCTCGGCCGACCGATGGATCAGATTCAAGATCGCTTCGGTGCCGACCTCAAGCATCTTCTGAATGCGGCCGTCACGATCCAGCATTGTCCCGCCGGTGGTTTGCCCCGCGGGGGAGTCGTAGTGGAATATGTCCCCGCAGAGGCAGATCGTCCGACGCTCGGGGCGAAACACCGTATCGCCGTCATCTATCAGTCTGGTGGACGCCTCCCGCAGCAGCCGCTCTGCGATCGCCAGATCGTAGTCGTCGCCGCCGGTCGATCTTCCCCAGCAGTATTTCCCAAAATGTGGATCGGCCACCACCAGCACCTGCCAGATGCCCGCAGGACGCCTCTTGTGCCGTTTTGCCGGCCGGTAGACAACAGACCGCCTCGCGCCCTCCAGAATCGCCTCAACGGCCTCCCGCTGGCCCATTCCGCCCTTGGGTCGGAGTCTGACGAACACCCGGTGCAGGTCGGTGACGGTCACCTGCCCCGTGGCGTGGTCTTTCGCGCCGACCGCCCATTTGGTTGCCTCGCTCCGCTCGACCTCAAAGCGGGTCATGTCGGCACCGATGTGCCGCAGGAGGTCTTCGACGGTGCGGATCGACTCCGACACCGTGCAATGCTCGCGGGCCTCGCCGTCCTGCTTTTCGACCACCTGGGGGGCGTCTGCGGGGATGGGCAGTGCAGCGGCGACCTTGGCTACTAGGCTCTTTTTAGCCACACGGCAACCCTGTCTGGGCCGATGGTCGCGACGTTCTCTTCGGAGAGCGTCTTGGAGATCGCGGTGGCCGCGGGCTTGAGGTGCGGGCCGAACGTGCCGGCCAGCCACGCTTCACGCAGGCCGGCGAGAAGCTCTGCGTGTTCTGGCTCGACCTTTTCCCACCATGACGGGTTTCGCTTCACCGCCGAGAGCTTTGCCAGCACCTTCTCGAGGAGCGGGTTTTTCTTGGACGCCATCCTTGCCCTCCAGCCAGACCATGCCGTCATCGTCGGGAATGCCGCCGCCCGCGGGCGTGTCGTCGTCGGTATCCAGATCGCCGAACGAACGCATGATAGTCTAGCTCGGTAGCCTAGAGGGATCAACACCTATCCCTATTTTAGCACCCCACTCATTCAGAACCCGCTGCCTGGCTGCACACCCCCCGCAGTCCCCCGTAATTGCCGCAACACGCTCCTGCGTGATGCCGATGGCGTCCAAACCAGCCTTGACCATGTCGCCGAGGCCCATGGGGGGCGGCGGTTCGCCGGGGCATTCGCGATTGGCGTCACCGGAGGCGTAGCGGGCCAGCCGCAGGCAGACTGTGCAGCGTCCGTACTTGCGGTTCACTGGGGCGAGCGGGCATTTCATGTGGGTGTCCACCAGATTTGGAGGCTTGTCAGGACGTTGTAGTCGCCTGGATCGCCCAGCGTGATCACGTCGCCAACGGAGACTGTGAAGGTGTTCGTGATCGATCCGGTGTTGCCGCCTTCATCGGGCGTATCGTCGCTGCCGTACTCGATGACTTTGGTTGCCCCGCGAAACACTCGCCACCAGAAATCGTAGTAGACGTTGTCGGCGCTGATGTGAATGACTCCGGCAATGTTTGCCTGTATCGTCGGCCTCTTGTTGAGGTAACCCTCGATGGTAACGCTCGCAACGCTGAACTTCGATTGATCTGTGCCACTCCCAGCAAAACCGCAGGCAGTCCAATACGAATTCGCCCACACAAACGGCTCTGGGTAGCCGAGTACCGACTTTGATGAAACGTGACTTCCAGAGTAAATCCTTCCGGTCGTGCCGACATGATTGAATGCCGCTGGCCCACCATACAGCCCAGGAACTGGCTCTACGTTGTCACTGTGAACTACGATGAATCCATCGTTTCTAAGGTCGCAGTCAGACGAATTCTCGATGATGACAGAACTTGGGTACTGAAATACAGTCATAAGCGCGTTTGGCATTAAATAGTGCGCCTTGCCGTTTGACGTGATCATCGGAACTCCAAAAACAGTCCTTTGCTCGTCCACTTCTCGAACCAGATACCACAAAAAGGACGAATTATATGGAGTCACGTTAGACACTAAATTCACATATGGGGTGCCGCCGGTAAAAAGCGCGCAACTAGAACCAGCAAACTCCGAAACGGCCGGCGTGTATCCACCAAGCATGACTATGTAAAACCGATTGCTAGCATAGCTTTCTGGAGCGCCCATAGCCTGAAGAGTTGCCGCAGAAAGACTGAAGTAGTTTTCTTCTTTAAAGCCTTGGCTGTTTCTTAGGTTATTTGCGTTGCTGTATATGGCGTCGGGGCTGTACGAAAAAACGTCCCCCGGCCTGTACCGAACCGCGATGTTTACTGCCTCCTCGACGCGGCTCGCAAGTTCCTGCGGGTGCGTCGACGTGGCTGTTGCCGTGTAGTCAAATTCTATGACATAGTTTTTGGGGTCAGGCAAGTGACACCCAATCGGTTCGCATCCGTTGCAATTGTTTACGAGGGTGTAGTCGCGAACGCCTTCACTAAATTCATATCCCTGCTGAGAGTAGGTGAAGAACAGCCTTGGCTCTGAAGCGCAGTCTGTGCATGTGTAGTCTGGGCCTCTTACCATCTTAAATCTTACGACAGAAGCATCTCTTGTGCCGGCGGGCTTAAAGGCGTAGTCTTGAATGTTTGTCTTCTCATACAGCACCACCCCTGGCGCGTTTCCTGCGCCCAAGATTCTTGAAAGCTCAAGGTAGGAGGAGGTCGCTGGGTTCCAGACACTCAGTGTGTAGTCGTACACCTCGCCATCAATAGATTCCCAGTAAGAACCTGGGCCTGTGTTGCCGCCGCCGTTCTTGACTTGTATCGTGCATCCGCTAGGCCCGCAGCAAAAGCACCCAGGTATAAACATGCCGTTCTCCTATCCGCACTGCGCCGCGATCAGATACCAAGCCGTGCCATCTTTCGCGATGCCGCAGTTGCGCGATGAGCTTGCCGTCGCGATCGACGCAAACAAATTGGTCGCCGATACCGTCGTCACCACCGTTGACCCCGACACCGGCAGCGTGACGACCTTGCTCGCGTTGAGCGCCCACGCCCCCGTGAACGTGCCGATGCGGAAAATCTTCTGCTGCGGGGACTGGACTTCCTCGAACCGCGTTTCGATGCGGGTCGGCTTCATGTTGTTCAGCCCCAGGCTGTCAACAGCGTCGATCGTCTTGCGGATGTTGCCCAGCAGGTCTGGGCCAATGAGGTAGCCTTCGGCCATTATGGGAGCCTCAATCCAAGGACTGCGACAAGATCAAGCGGCGGCTGCACGTCGTAAAGCTGAAGCAGTGGGTATTTGTTGTTGGCTGGGTCAATCTTTCGTGGCGTTCCGTTGTAGTTCAACGCAATCGGGCTTGATGAAGGCCGCTGCGCCCAGCCGCCGGTCGGGCATGGGAAGCCAACCATGGCCCGCATTCGCTTGCCTTGCGTGTTTGCCGCATAGTCCAGCGGCTGCACCAGAGGGAAGTTGTACTTGACCTTGAAGTCTTCGTGTTCCAGCGTCAGCCCCTGCTCGTCAACGTCTGCATTTCCCAACCCATCGTTGATAACATTGAAGCCCTCCAGCGGTTGCAGCCTTCGCCATCCAACGATCTCCAGTACTGGAACTCCATTTGCGTTTGGGTATCTGCACTCATTTCGCTTGTAGACAAAGTCGTAGGTGACAATCCACCCTCGAATGGTCAGATTGCGAAACGTCTCGACGTGAGGTCTTTGTGATGCACCCCTAAAAAGAACTGTTCTTGACTCAAGCAACTTTGATCCGAACTGCAACGGGAACTCATTTACAGCGCCGACGTAATTAAGGCATGCAAGGGGGTCGAACGCCTCAAACTGACTGACCTTGATATTCGTAACAGGCACTTGTTTGGTAACGCCATCATACCTTTCGCCCAAAGGGTTTATCGGCGTCTGCCACACGCCGCCCTGTGGTAGCCAAGTGTCGGCTGGAACCTCCATCAGCGAAGTTTCTGTCGTCCATTGGCACTTGCGTTCAAACGGAGGTCTTTGGTACGGGTCGGTCTGCCCGCTTGATGCCTCGTTGCTGGCGTAGCTTTGGTACTTGAAAGTGACCAGATTGACCATGCGGCTTTCGCCGTCATACTTCGCCGAAAAAGACCGGCACGTCAGGTCGTTGTTGAGGGGGTGCGCAGAGCCGATGTAGACGTTGCAGAAGTCCTGCGGGTTGTAGACTTCGTTGGGGGAGGAGAGAAGCACCTTGAACACGCGATCAAACGTGTCGCTCTGAGAGCCTTCGCCGTCCGCACTGCGGGAGAACGCCTGCCCTTGGGCTAGCTCACTTGATGCAATCGGCATGTTCAGCCCTCCGTAATGTCGATGCGGAGCCTAGTGCCGGCAGTCCCCGTGGCCTGGTAGGTGGCACCAGCCGAAAGCCGAAGAATCGCCGGCTCGCCGGCCCGCAGGTTGGCAAACGGGACAAACGTGCCGCCGGTGAGCAGGCCGATCGCGGCAGTTGCCGCCGTGTTGGTGGACAGGTTTCGCATGAACGCCATCCCGACCGCCGTCAGGTTGGCCGTGCTGATGCCAACGGCCGACCCCGAGAGCAGGAGTGTCTGGCTTTGGAAGCCAGCATTGTTCATGGTTGCCGTCGCGCCGGAGACGCTGACGCTGTTGCTCAGATTATCCTTGCCGATTGAATAAGAGCATCCGAAATTCAAGTCTGCCATGGTTTTCCTTAATTGACGATGATGCCGGTGGCGTCTCTGATGCCGTCTCTGATCTCGGCCAGCAGTTCCGATTGGTGTTTCATTTCGGCGAAGTTCACGTCCTTGCTGGCGTCGTCGCCGCGGAGGAGGCGGTTGAGTTCGCTTGAGCCGGCCGACGTGGTCACGTCGGAGGCGTTGAGTGCCGCCCGCGAAGGCCCGCCCATGATCGCGTTGGTTCGTTCGTCTTCGTATCCCTTGAGCGTGGTCTGGATTTCCTGCTTCTTGTTGTTGAAGTAGTCCTGCACAAACTGCGACCGCTTGCCAGCGTCGGTGATCTCGGCCGCCGCACCGCCAACAAGTTCAGCCTCGTCGGTCGCTGCCTTCTTCCGCCTTTGCGACTCTGTCTTCACCAGTTCCTTGCCGGCTTTTACCCGCTCCTTCTCATTGTCAACGCTCTGTTGCCGGCGACCTTCGTAGGCGATGTCCTGGGCGATCTTGTCGGCAGCCCTTGCCGCACCTGACCCATAAAGCTCTTCGCGCACCTTGGTTTTGCGGGCGGCGTCGATTGATGCCTCCTCGTTGCGGAGGTCTTCGATTTTATCTTGGACATTCGGCAGGGGTTGACCAAATCTAGCGCCTTCTTCAAGCTCCAAGATTTTTTTGCGGATTTGCTCAGAACGCTGGTTGTACGTTTTTACCTCTGGGTCTTGTTCTGCCGCAGCCCTCGCTTTCGAGAGAGCGTTGTTTGCGATTGCGATCTTCTCTTCGTCTTCAATTAATCTCTTCTCTGCTTTGGTTTTGGCTGTCCTATTTTCCTGAGTTGGGGCGTCCGTATATCTCTTCTGCGCGGCATCTGCGTTGCTTGTTGACGCAGAGAGGGCGTCTCCCAGAACTTTTCTTACTCTGCTTGTGGCCTCCTCAACAGCCATCGCGGCCTCGGCGAGTGCGGCGGCAAACTCGGACGCAGCCTGGGCGGCCTCAAGCTCTTTCTCTGCCTTCTTTACCTCGGCTTCTGCCGCGGCCGTCTGCGCTCCAGCGGTAATGGCCGCAGCGATCTGTTCGTCTCTTGCAGCCTGAACGGCCGCTTTGGCCGCCTCTACTGCTGCTTGGGCCTCCCGCACATCCTTCTCATACATGTTTTCCCACGGGTCTGGGATGATGATGTTTTCTCGCGGGTTGTCCCTTTGCGCTTGCTCCTTTGCCGCCAAATCCTCTTCGGCAATCTGCTGCGCCTTTCTCATCTCTCTTGTCTTGGTTGCCGCGTTGCGCATGTTTTCGTCTGCGGCGGCAGCAGCGGCAGCAGCGGCGCTTGTCTTGGAGGCAAAGTTTTCTTGAGCGAATTGCTCGTCAACAACTGTCCGCTGAAGTCGTGCGGTCTTTCCTGCGGACTCGTTCCGCATGTTGAAGTCACCCTGGATGTCGGCCAGCGCACTCGTTGCGCGTTCGCCTCCGATTCCGTTTTTCAGTCGCATGGACTTTGAACGGCCCTGCAAGAAAGTCGTTGCGTTAGTGGCTGATCGGTATTGCTGCTGCGCTTGCTGTGTGAGCGCAGCCTTTACGTCTGGGTCTGTTTCAAGGGCAGCGTCGTGCAATGCCATCATCGCGTTGGAGAGCGCGCGGCCAGCGGCGTCAAGTTCAAACTGGAAAGCGGCAGCGCCCTTGACGCCCTTCTTTATTGCGTCGGCAACAGATGACTGCGCCGCTGAAATTTTGTCGCTCGCAGACAACGATGCGATAACGATGTTACGGGCAAGCCGGTCGGCACCTTCTGAAACAGAGTCCTCAAACTTCTTGATGATCGCATCAAGTTGTGCAAGTTCTTTCTCACCCTGAATGCGGTTTTTTCTGTCGGCGTAGGTGTTGTCAAGCCCTGTTGCCTCCTTGAACCTAGCAGAGAATGAGTTTGTCAGGTAGTTTGATATTGCGGCCCTGTCTCGCCGCACCTGCTGCAATTCGGATGCGTCGATTGTCGGAACGCCCGCCGAAGCACCCACCCTTGCCACGCCCTCACGCGCCCGCGAAGACTCCATCTCCATCTGTAGCGAGATCGCGCGGCCTGGGCTGTAAGCGGTCTTCATCCTTCTGGAAAGTGACTCTTGCAGGGTTGTCTCGTTCATCACGCCTTCGGATAAATCGCCGGATCGCTGCCGCCTGGTGGTTCTGCGGAGTTCTTCGAGCTTTTCGATCTTCGCAGCCCTATCTACGCCCTTGCCAGCGTCTGCCGACCTAGCCATCTCTTTAGCAAGTCCTGCATATGCGTCGGCAAGTTCCTTGACTGTATTCTTCTGCTTGTCAAGAGCGTCGTTGAGAACTTTAGAGGTGTCTTCGGCAGCTTTTCCTCCAGTCGAGAACTTGTACAAAGCAATTGCGACCTGGGTAGCAATTACTGCGCCCAACGCAATCATCAGCCCTTTTGTCTCGCCGATCACAAAGCCAAGCTGAGTGATGTTGTTTGATACAGCACGAAGTCTTTGCTCAATCCCGCCAGTAGCCGACATGAAGTCGTCCACGGCGTAGGCCGCTTGATTCAACCCCAGGGCGAACTTGTCTGCGCCGCCTCGGCCAACGTCGCCAAAGTTCTTTTTCAGGCCGGTCAAGAACGATGCGGCCTGCCCCTTGTTGAGAAGTCCTTCTGCCTGCGCAGCCTTGGCTATGGATGCTGCGAGTTGCTCCATCTGGTCGCGGACTGCCTTGGTGCCGAGGGTGCCGGATGCCGAAGCATCAGAGAGAGCCTCCCTGTATTTGTTGATGGCAGACGCCGTTGGCCCGCCGGCCGCTGCTCCGAGAGCCAAGAATCGCTGCTGAATCGATGCAAGCTGTGCTTCGTATGCCTTGCCTGAATTCTGGTCAATGAAGTCGCTGAAATCACCGTCAAACTTCATCGCCTGCGAAAGGCGGCCTATCCGCTTTTCAAGCGATTCGGCTTCCTGGGAGGCTTGCCTCAACTGGTCGGCGGTAGGATTGTTGCCCATATCCACGAACATTTTTTGCACTCGAGCAATTGCCGGTGCCAGACTTGATTGGATCGGCATAGGAAGCTTCTCAAGTTGGCCGCCAACTGAGATGATCTTCGTCTTCAGTTGGTCAAGATTGCGTTCCGCAGACCCGAACGCATCGCCAAAAATGTCTACCACCTGCTTCTCGTTTGCAAACTTAGACACGTCGCCAGCGTTGCTCGCCACCTTGCTGATCGCACCAGCCTTTGCCGCCGCGTCACCGGGCATTCCCTGGACGGTGGTGACTTGCCCCTGAAGCTGCGTTAGGGCGGCCTGCCCTATAGCTTTCCTTGCCGGGTCTTTCATCTTCTCAACGTCGGCAGTGGCCTTCTTCACCGCGGCGTCAAGTTCATCGATCGGGTCTGCTGGGCGACCGATCGACTTGGCGATGTCTCGCAGCTTGTCGTTTAGGGCCGTGACGGCGGCATCTAGCTTCTTGGCACTCTTCGTGTCTTCTTCAAACATGTCAACCGCTCTGCCAGCAGACGCCAGGTCAAGCTGTGCGTCCGCCAACTGCTGCGGCGACATCGCACCATCCGGCCCATCGGGGCGGGCGATGCTGTTACCAACGTTTGCCAGGGAACTGCCGTGCGTGGCCTGAAGCTGCGCCCGCTGTGCGTCGGTGAGCTTCTCGATTCGTGAGATCAGCGTCCCGTAGGCCGAACTGACTTGATCGACGTTCTGGGCCTGCCCCGTGAAGGCTTGCGCGAGTGCGTCTGCGAGCCTGCGTTGTGCAGATGCCGCTTTCTCTGTCACTTGCGCTAGCTTTTCGTTGTCCGCGATTGTCGCTTTTGCCGCAGCGTCCAGAGACTTCTGATATTCAAGAATCTGACGCAACTCGTCAATTTCTTTCTTGAGGTCAGGCAGGTTGTCTTCATTCTTGCTGGCGATGAATCCTGCCGCGGCCCTCTGCGGGCCTTCGGACTTTGCTGCGGCAAACTCACGACTGCCAGCAGGAAGCCTGCTGATCTCAGCGATGATCTGCTCATACTGCTGCGTTGCCTGCTTGAGGTTGTTGGCCTCGCCAGACAAAGCAAAGTCGGCAGCGTCATTCATCTCGCTGAAGTGCTTTATGACCTCTTGAACCTTCGCGTCTTTTCTCGCGAGGTCGTCGTTGGTCTGCTTGATGGCGGCGCTCTCGGCATTTTGCTGGTCAACCACCTGCTGCATCTGGCCGATGTAGGTGAGCATGTCGGGCAGCTTGGTTTCGTCGCCGCTCGCCATGATCCCGCGAATGCCCTTGTCGCTGGCCTCGACTTTGGCGCTGGCAAACGCCCGCATTGCCGGAGACATCTTGCTGATTTCAGACAGAAGCTGGCTGTACTGCTGCGAGGCTTGCTTGATGTTCTGGGCCTGCCCAGTGAACACAAACTTGGACGTTTGACCCAAATCGGTATAGGTGCTGATGATCTTTTCGATGCTCTGCTGGAGTCGTTCCGTTTCGGCGGCGGCCTCCTTTGCATCGATGTCAATCTTGTGCATGCTGGCGATTTGTGCATCGATCTCGGCAATGAGCTTCAGCGCTTTGCCTAGCTGCGACTCCTGCTCTGAGGTGACAGCACCCGCAAGGCTGTCAACCGCAAAACCTCCAGACGTGCCTGGGGCAAAAGCTCTCTTCTGTTCTGCGGACAACTTGCCGAGGGACACGACGATCTGGTCGTACTTTGCCTTCGCTTGGTCAAGGTTCTGCGGCAGGCCGCTCAACGCGGTCGCGGCGGAAGACCGAAGCTGGTCGAAGGCAACGCTCGTCCTCTTGATCGTGGCCGCCTGCGCGTCAAGCTTGTCGTAGACAGCGATCTGGCGGTTGATCTCCTCGGTTACCTCCCGCAACGCAGCAACACGCGCGTTCAACGCGGCCTGCGCTTCTGCGGACGGGCTGGCCTGAAGGGCAGCGTTGTACTGCGCCACAGCATCTGCTGCGGCCTTTTGCTCTTGAATAAGCTTGACCAGCGACGGGGTCATTCGGTTTGCTGGCAGTGCTGTTACGCTTGCGTCTGCCGTCGATGCCCGGCTCAACTCGTCATACGCGACCGGCTGGGAGAACCGAAAACCCTTGCCTGACGACAGCTTGCCGGCCATCTGCGCCGCTTCGCCGAGGTTTCTGAATGCATCGGCCAGCCGCTCGACTTGCTTTTCCCCCTCAAGAAGTTCGCCCTGCGTTACTGTCTGCCCCACTTCTGAAAGCTTGTCACGAAGCCTCTCGGCCTCGGCCTGTGCCTTGATCAAGGCTGGAGCAAACGCTTCACGCATAGACGCAGACATCGTCTCTGTCTGCTTTGCGATCTGGGCGATCGGTGCCGTCATTGAGAAGGCAACCGACTCCATCTTCCGCATGCTGGCGGCGGCTTCTTCCAGCGTCTTGCCAGGGAAGTTCTTCAGCCCAGAAAAGTCCAGCTTGCCAGATGTCGCCGCCCGCAGCATTCGCTCGAAACGCTGCGCCTTCGTGTACATCTGATCGAACGACGCGCCGGTCTGCCCGCTTGTGGCCGCCAGCGAACGAACGACCTTGTTGGAGAAGTTCGTGACTTCGCTGGCGCAACGATTCAGCTTCGACTCAAAGTCGCCCGTGCTGACGCCCACTACCGCAGAGATTTTGCCGAGGTAAGCCATCAAGTCACCTTTGGAGCTTCATTAGCTCGGCCACGATCTGCTCTTCTGTCTGCCCTGGCTTCCGGCTGGATGGGATGAATGCGTCTTCGTCGGGGATGTCGTTCTTCTTGTAATTCCCGCTGGCACACATCACGATGCGAGCCAGGCGGGCTGTCTGTTGCCAAGGATCGGGGAGCGGCCACCTCTGGTCGAAGGCGTACCACTCCGCGATCTCTTGGCTGTCGATTTCTTCCAACAACTGCTTGACCGTCTTGCCGAGGGCCAGAGCTAGGCGGAAATAGAACCGTCGCTCGGGGCGCTCGGCGAATCTTTTCCCATGGCTTCAACGTCCTCCGGCCGGAAGTAGTTGAGCGCCCACGCGGCATCAAACAGCCGATTCAGTACGACGCTGTTCTTGTCGCCGAGGGCGGCGATGTCAGCGTCGGACGTGAACAGCCGCTTGCCGATGTCGTCGCACAACGTCAGGACGAGGAACTTGGATCGAATCGGCTTGTCCTTCTCCTTCTGGAGGCTTTCCTCGAAGATGTCGCGGTCGGTGCCGCGGAGGACGCGGACGTAAACGTCGCCGTTCCACTCTGGGACGTTGACAAGCTCCAGCTTGGCATCGTTGGCGGCGAGAATGGCTTTTGCATCAAGAACTGGCATCAAACACCTGCAACTAGGAGGGGTAATAATCAGTCAAACGAAACTTCAAAGACCCTCGCACCAACTCTGCGGTGCGAACGTCAACAGACGCAGACTCAAGGATGACTTGGCGGGCGACAGTCAGGCCGCTTGAACCAAAGTTCAACTGCCCAACTTGCCTGACGACAGTCTGCATGTCGGTGCCGCCAGCGTCGGCGATGTAATCCACGTTGACGCTGCCGCCCGACCATGCTCCGGTCGGGACGAGGACATTACTTCCGGCAGGGTCATAGACACTGGTCATGTCGGTGATCTCCGCAACGGGGGACTCAACCGACATGCCAGTGACTTTCGCCACGATCCCGTTGAACGAGAACGTAGCGCCGTGAGCAATGAATCCAGCCATGCAGCACCTTTACGCAACGCGGAAGGTGAGACTGCCTTTGATGAGGTCGCCGATGGAACCACCCACGTTGCTGGAAACGATCGTGGCGTTGCCGCTGAAGGACAGTGGGCCGGAGATCGTGAGAGCGCCAGACGTGCCAGCGGTCGAGAGAACCGTGGTGATAACGTCGCACGACACTTCCCGCATCGTAGCGAACCCACCGACGTACTCACGCCGGCCGTTGGGGGCGATCCCCAGGTGGCTGCCGTCGATGAGGTCTTGGCTGTCGCTGACATTGACGCTGGTGATGATGAGAGTGTTGGTGACTGCGGTCGTCGGGAACGTGAACGTCAGTCCCTGTGCGGAAATACCTGCCATCGTTGCGCCTCCTTGCGCTGGTTGTGTTACCCGGTAGCCTCTTGCCACCGAATATGGTAAAGCTGCCTAACTTCGTATGCTGGTGGAAGCTGCGATCCGTACATGGTGGGGTCAAGGAAATCGTCCACCTCGGACACCAGCCTCATATCTTGTATTGTAACCCCTGCCAGCGTCCCAGTGTGACCATCCAGAGCGAGGCGAACTTCGTCGCCAAGTTCCCGCACAGTGTCGTATGTCAACGCCCAGGCGGCGATCTGGAGACTCACCAGCGGCATGAAGGTTGGCCCAGACATGTGGGAATCCCGGCTGATGTTCGCCCGCTTGTAGACGATGTATGGGAGGGCGGCGTCTGTCCGCGGCACGGCAATCGGGTAAACCTGGAAGCCGACAAACCTCGCCACCGCGGGGGTGGTGACGAGCCGCATGTAGACGTGTTTTTCGGGGGTGAGGATCATTGGTATTTCCTGACTGCCGCCGAAAGCATGCTTTCAAGCGTCCGCAGCACGTCGGCTTGGCATTCGGAGATCGTGTCTCGCATGAGATGCATGGCTGGCATCGGGGCGATTGTCTCGCCCGGCTTGAGCGTGATCGGATGCTGCTTCCTGCCGTCGCCGTTTGGGCCGCTGCCTGCAAAATCCCTTGAGTACGAACTGCCTGGGCCTCGCTCGCGAAGACTGCCCATGAGAAAGTAGTAGCCAGCGCCAGCGTTGGCGAACTGCTTGTCGTTCATGCTCCTGCCGCGCGCAGGCCGCATCTTCCCGTTCACCAACTGATGCACGTTGACGTAGGTGCGGCGGTTCTCGGTTCCCGGCCGGCGTGGCCCACTGCCGAACTCGACCAGCCAGGCATGGTTGCCCGATTCTTGGCCTTTCTGCGAGCCGATGTTTCCGGTTTGCCTCGGGCCAACTACATCGACAACCGCCTTGCTTCCGTTGTCGTTCTTGTAGACACGCGGGACGGTCGTGACGGAATTCGCGAGGTTGCCGGTTGCCACATGCTGGCGGGCTTTGCTCCTGTACGTTTCTTCGACAATCTTGGATGCGGTGCGAACGGCATGCTTCAGAATCTGAGTCGAGAGCGTTTCGCCGGCCATCTTGTCAAGTTGTTCGTAAAGTTGACGAACGCCCGAAGTTCTGATGGTGACGAACTGATTGAGTTGCTGAAGTGCCGTCGATCCGTTGATATCCCGCGGCGTGGCGTTGTGCCTGTAAAGTGCCATCACTCCACCTCCCTTGCCAGGATTTCGTGCATGGTGCGATTGTCCCTCTCGACAACGCTGGCGATCTCCATCGTCCTGCCACGCCAGAGCAGGCGGTGCTGGTGGGTGATGCCGGTGAAGAAGCGAATCCGAATCTTGTAGGTCACCAGCGCGTTGGCCTGCATCCCCATCATCACTTCGCGGCTGCTCAGACCGTTGACGCTGGCCCAGACCGTGCCGACCGTCCCCCAGCCGATCGTTGACTCACCAAGCGCATTGCGCACCGTCGTCGGTGCTTGGACGGTCACCCGCTCGCTCAGTGGGCCGGCTGTCTGCATGTCACCCCACCCACACGGCTGTGTAGCTCGAGGCCACGGCGGGTGCGGTTACCGTGATCGTCGCCGTCACCGGCAGGACAGCGACCCGCCCCGCCGCGAAATCCATCCCTGCGACTCGCAGGACGCCGTTTCCCGTGTTCTTGAGAGCCAGGGTGGAGATTGACGCCGGGGCGGCCAATGTCACCGCAGAAGTCCCCACAGTGCCGCTGGTGGAGGAGCAGTAGAGCGGCGTGAGCCTCAGATGCTCCGACTGGACGCCCACCGTCAGGGTCGTGCCGTCGTTGTCTTGGTAGACGACATCGGTGTCGATTCGGGCCTCAATGCTCATCGGTAGGCTCCCCAGTCCGCGGCGGCCCGCAGGGTGTCGAACGTCATCGGGATCGCCCCGTAGTTGCCGATGCCAACCGCCTCACGATTGACGTACCAGTGGCCGACCAAGAGCAGGATTTGATTCCGGTGCAGCCGGGGGACGCTGTCCCCGCTCGGCCCGTAGCCGGCCTGCCAGTTGACGATGACGCTGTTCTCGTCCCCTCGCACCGGCGGCCAGTAGTTGGCGTAGAGCGGGTAGATGCGGCCGGGGACGGTATGCCGATCGACCTGAAACTGGCCGGCAGTGCTGGTGATCGACTGCAAAGCGCCCTCTTGGTCGCGGTAGGTGACCGTGATCGGGGCATCCAGCATCGGCAGGCGTGGCAGCACAAGCTCCCACAGCGGGAAGCAGTAGTAGCGGGCCTCCCAGGTGGACGTGATCAGCGTCACGTCGTGGATTTCCTCCACATACTCGCGAGCAGTGCTGATCAGACCTTGGATATAGGCATCGTCGTCTTCGGTATCAACGCGGCAGTGGGCCTTCGCCTCAAGCAGGCTGACCGGCTCGACGGTTGGCTGCACAACTCGGGCAAGACTCCGATACGGAGTGATCGTCGGCGAGGAGTTTCTGGGCAAGCCGAACAAGACAGTCGTCATTACTGACGGGCTTTGCGGCGCAGAGTAATCGATGGAACTCATTTCCTTCTCCGCACTTTGGTGTCTGGCATGTCTGCTCGTTCAAGCCCACGCTCCTCGGCGGCCTCGGCTGTCTCGATCCGCTCTTCAGGGAACTCTTCGATCAGCCCTTGCTTGATCAATTCGATCGCCATCCCGCGATCCCAGTCGAATACGCTGCCCACTGGGTAAGCAGCAAAGCCGACCAGAACACGAATGCGAATTGCCCCTTCTCGGACTGCACTCATCGAACGATCCCCCATGCTTCTTTCGGGCCTGCGCCGCCCTTCCAATACTCGGTTGTGTGCTGCTGCACCTTGCCCGTGCCGGTTTCGCGACTGGGCCAGGTGATCATCGGCTCAATGTGGCCGATGGAGATTGCCGTGGCGATGCCAAGCTTGTTACCGGCGGCCTTCCACTGGTTCCAGAAGAAGATGTCTTCGTCAACGTGGTCGGGAGCCTCCCAGGTGCCGTCCGCGCCGGCGGCGGCGAGGAACCATGGCTTCGGCAGCCTCTTGAGTGCCGACACCCGAATCAGCGTCAGTCCGAAGTGGGCGGTGTCCACAAGCTGCACCGACTTCTTAAACCATTCGTCATCGACATCCTTCTTCTCCTCAGGGCCGACGCCCGGCAGAGAGAGCATGATTGTGTTGGCCTCCCGCTTGGTCTGGAGCGGGGCGATGGCATCGACGCCAGAGTGGCAAAAGAGGGCCACCAACGCCTCAAAAGTCTTGGTCGAGAAGACGCTGTCGTAATCTATGGTCAGGATTACGTCGTTGTCGTCCATGCAATACTGCATGGCTCGCTCAAGGCACTGCCCCCAGAACGCGCCAGTGACGCGATACGGCGCGATGCCGTGTGGGGCAAGTGCCTGAGAGACACAGAACATGTTGTCGCTGAACGCCAGCCGCGGGGTGGACATCACCGCCGCGATCTTCAGTTCCGCTTCAATGTTCCCAGTACGAATCAGCATCGAATCGCTCCTTGTAGGGAGCGGGCGCGCGTCCCTGCGCCTATTCGGCCATCCTTGGCCGTCCCGCAATATGGGACTTAACCGTTTACCACTGCCAGCACCCCAGCCGCCGTGGCGGAATCGGGGGCAACACGACCGCGACTCAGGCGAGCCTCGATGGCGACGTTGACGGCCGTCGAGGGCGTCACCAGCACCTTCAGGTATCGCTTCAGTTCACGGCAGTCGATGGACAGCTTCACCGCCGACACGCTGCCCGTGCTGGTAACGGTGGGGATCGTAAATCCGCCGGTGCCGCCACCAACGAACGCCGTGATGTCGGTGTAGGCAGAGTTGTCGTCAGACTCCTGCACCTTCAGGACGGTGGCGAACGTGGTGCTGGCATTGCTGGCCCGTGCCACCACAATGTCGGCGTGGTCATAGTCGAGCCGGTCGATCACCAGGTTGGCCGTGCCGCTGGAAGCGGTGGTCGAGGTTTCGAGGCCGAACAGTACCTTGGTATTCTGTGCGTGGATCATCGAGTGCTGCTCCTAGAATCAAGAGGCGGCAGTCTTGAGGGCGACCACAGGGCCGACCTCCGACGTGCTGCCGAGGGAGTGATGGTTGATATCGAACCGCATGGTGCCTTGCAGGAGAAGCTGATCGGTGGTCGCGTAGACCTGATCGTAAAGCTTCACGCTGAAGTCACGCCGCTTGGCGAGGATCGAGGAGAGCTTCATGTTTCCGAAGATCACCTTGACGGCCGAAGGATCGCTGGTCAGGGTGCTGTTCATCACATGCACAAGGTTGACCTTGTAGCCCAGGAACTCCAAGCCGGCATCGCCACCGATCTGCTGCACGGAGTTGCCGCCGGCAGAGTACTTGAGGCGAGCCATCGAAGCAGCGAAGCCTGCTGGCGAGACATACCACTCAGCACCCTGGCGGGCGTAGAGCGGAACCTTGCCCATGACGTTGAGGAAGTCGTTGAGCGTCAGGCTGCCGAAAGCAGTCCCACCGGTGGCTGCGGTAACAACTGAGGCGGTGTGGTTTCCGCTGTTGATCTTCGGGACGATACCGTAGATGCCGCCGAACGTCTGGGTGCCATCGCCAAGCCATCCGCATTGGTCAATTTTCAGGGCCAGGCTGGTACTAAATTCTGTAGTCACCTGGTCGGCCAAGTTCACCAGCGCGTCTTCCATCACCTCCGTAGAGAGACGGCAAGAGCAGGCCAGCTTGCGGGCGACCAACTGCACGTTGCCGTAGGTCGGCTCCGACTCGTTGATGCTGTTACCTTCGCCCACAAAGTAGGCGCTGGTGCCAGTGAGCCGCTTGGGGATGACGAGCGTATCGCGGGTCATCGTCTGGGATTCGGCGGCGGGCGGGAAGGTTCCAAATGTTTCCACCAACCGAATCACGCGATCCGCGAGTACGTCGGGGACGAGGCTTCCGCCGGCGGAATTGACTGCCTCGTTGAGGGCGCGGCTTTCGACGCCGTGTTCGCTGCACCACCGGAGGTCTTCTTCCTTGCGGAAGATCGACGCCCGCAGCCAGCGGCCGACCTTGTAAGCATCTTCGACGGCCGCGGGGCTGTCGTTGAATGCCGACAGCGAGCGGTAGTCGATCCTGGCGACCTGAGCGGGGAGCTTCC
>Ga0164295_10000385_pt1 | contig 38007 bp, 29 predicted proteins | sample GEODES006metaG_FD_111798 | JGI IMG/M metagenome (GOLD analysis project Ga0164295, IMG submission 111798) | Oligotrophic lake water microbial communities from Sparkling Lake, Wisconsin, USA - GEODES006 metaG | ecosystem: Environmental > Aquatic > Freshwater > Lake | place: USA: Sparkling Lake... | reverse complement strand
GGGCGTGGAACCGCCGGTGTTGGTGGCGGTGACGGTGTAGTTGGCGGCGGCAGTGAGGGCCGTCGGCGTGCCGCTGATGATACCGGTGGAAGTGTTCAGCGTGAGGCCCGCAGGAAGAGCGGGTGAGACCGCGTAGGAAACCACGGCCCCACCGCTGTTGGTGGGCGTGTTGTTAGTGATCACCGAGTCTTTGGTATACGTGGCGGGGTTGCTGGAGTAGCTAAGCGCCGAGGGTGCAACGGCGATCGGCGCGGTGGTCTGCAGTGACAGTCTCCATCCTCCGCTGATGCTGCCGGTGTTGATTCCTCGGTCATCCACCACATAGAGGCTCCAGGTGCCCGCAGGATTCGTTCCATTGAAAACCGACAAGGTTAAGTCATACGGCGCAGCGGGAGCAGGCGCTGAGAAGGCATCGGGATTTCCCCCGCTATCAGTGGGTTTGTAGGTTCCGGTGGTAATGGGAACTGCATCGGTCGTTAGGGAAGTTGCGGCTGCATCATCGAACGTCAGATTCACATTTGCTACAGACACACCCGCACCAACATCCGACATCAGCAACACCCTCTGCCCGAGTGGCCCGACAAGCAGAATGTCCAGATCGTTTTGCCGTGCGTGAGTGAGGCCATAAATCGTAACCGTAACCTTGGTGACTGTTCCGGCCGTTGTTGGCACGACGATCGCGGATGGGTAGGGCGAGGCCGCTGCATTGTCATTGATCGTGATGAACGCGGAGTTACGGTAGCCGCCTTCTTCGACTGCAATGTTCAGCTGGGCAGTCGTCGAGCCGCCCGTGTTGGTGGCGGTGATCGTGTAGTTGGCGCTGGTAGAAAGTGCCGTCGGCGTGCCGCTAATGATGCCGGTGGTGGTGTTCAAAGCCAGACCGGCTGGTAGGGCGGGCGAGATCGCGTAAGAAACCACGGCTCCACCACTGTTGGTGGGAGCATTCAAAGTGATCGCCTGTTCTATTCGATAGGTTGCGGGATTGCTGGAATAGGTCAGTGCGGAGGGGGCTATATCGATGACCGTGATGTTGAGTGAGGTGGTGCTCGAACCGTCAGGATTGGTGGCCGTGATGGTGTAGGCGGTCGCCGGTGTTGGTGCCAAAGGTGTGCCACTGATAAGGCCAGTGATGCTGTTCAGCCTCAAGCCACTTGGTAATTTGGGCGTAGCCGTATACCTCACCACGCCACCGCCACTGGTGGAGGGGGAGAGATTGTTGATCACCGTGCCCTTGGTGTAAACGGGAGGGCTGGAGTAGCTCAGCCCCGAGGGTGGATTAGGGCCAGGCGCGGTGACTTCGATCAGCAGAATCGCCGTGTCCGTGCCGCCGGAGCTACTGACCTGCGCGGTCCATCGATTGAGGCCCAGATCGGCGAGCTGCGGTGTTCCTGAGAGCGTCCCGTTGGCGGCGATGCTAAGCCAAGAGGGGCCGGAAATCCTGGAGAAGGTCAGCAGTTGCCCGTTCGGATCGCTGGCATTTCCCGATAGGGTTCCCGAGTAGACCCCATTGACCGGGGCAGCCGTCTTGCCGATCGGATCAGTGCTGAAAAGAGGCACGCTACTCGGAGGGGTGGCCGAAATCCGAGCAAAGGTTGCCGTGACCCGCGAGTCTTTGGTTGGGAAAAGAAACGGGCGGGCGCTGGTCCCGGTCAACTCGCCGCTCCATCCGGTGAATTTCCATCCTGAAGCAGGAGTCACCGTCAATTCCAAGCGCTGGCTTTCGGCGAAGTCGTCACCAACGACCGGCAAGTAAGCCGTGGCATCCGTGCGACCGCTCACCGTGCCTAAGCCGACGGTGCCGATTTGGACATTGGCCAGCTTGGTCACTTCCAGCTTGTGAAAAATATCATCATCTGAATCCAGATTGACGAGAGTGAGGTCGGAGCCGCTTGGCCCTTGGTTCCTAAAGGCCCAGTCCGTGACTATCGCCGAGGCTGTCTTCCAAGTATTGGTGTTAGTCTTAGCGACCGTAACCGCAGTCTTCTGGTTATTCCCCGCAGCATCGTATTTAAGGGCAAACTGGCCGGTGCCACGGTCCAGATAGTCCACGGAAATCCTCACCCGCTGGCCCGCTGAAGGCAGCAGGTTGTCATTGATATCGAAAACCATCGTATTCCTGCCGGAGGCACTGTCGAAACCACGCGCGAAGCGGTCATACGGATGCGAGCTACTCGTCAAAGTTCCGTTGACGCGCCAGAGTCCCTTGCTGGTGGAGTCCGGGTTCAGCTGAGTGATAAACCGTTCATAGTTCCCAGGCCAAATCCCCCAACCGGAATCGTTGAATCCATTCTGCACCCTGCGTTGTGCCACCTGTCCCAAGGTGGCCCCGTTCAGGTCGTCCATCTTGGCACCCTGGCTGGCATAGGCCGCGCAGATCGCCGTGTAGCGGGCGGTATTGGTCTTGTTTGCCGGCGATCCATAGATTGCGCTAGGGAACTTAACTGTATCTTCCGAAGCGAGTCCTTCATGAAAGATGCAGAATCCGCCACGGGCCGTTGGCGGGTCGAGTTCCGCCGCCCAGGTGTTGAAAAACTCGGCACTCGAGACAATGTCATTGGCCGCCGCACCCTCCATCACCGAACCGCTCCAATCCCATATCGTCATACCGGCGTTGAGTTGTTCCACCGCGCTCCAATACATGGCCAATTTGAGATTGAGCTGGAAATAGGGTTTTTCCCAAGTCTGATCCATCTCGTTAACGGAGAAAAACCTGAAGGGTGTATCCATGGAAAGGGCCTTGAACGAGTCCGGTACGTTTCTGGAATCCGACAAATGGTGCCCGCGAACCTGTCCGCCATATTTCGCCCCGAATCCGGACGTTACATTGGCCATCACCCAGTTCTGCTCGATCTGATAGGCAGGCACCTCGATATTCTGGAAGAGCAGCGGGATTTGAGATCCCGCGCCATGCTGAAAGGCCTGGTCATAAACATTGAAAGCCCACAGCCTGTAATTCCGCCACTCCTCGGAGCTAATTTGATACTGTGCCGGAACGAAGCTAACGTCCGTGTTTTCATACGGTTCTTCGTCGCCCGTGGTGCCGGTATCCACGCGAACGAAAGAGACGTTATTCGCCAGATGAGCCGGAATGTCCTCGCGCAGATGTTTGGCAAGCGCCTGCACCATTTCTTCAAAGTAGATCTTAAATTCAGGATCCAGATAGTACCCGTAGGTATAGGTGGGGCAAATGATTTGCGGAACGCCTGCGGTGAAAATCCAAGGCGGCATGGTCGTCGCAGAGACGGGCTGGATCTTGACGAAAAACCTCTGGTTTTGATCGTAGGCCAACTGCAACAGGCTATCCAGCGCTGCCCAGTCAAAGGTGTTCCGGGCTGGATTGATAGCCGTCCACTCCGCCGCATATTCCTGCCCCCGGGCATAGGGATATTGGCTGACAGGATGCCCGCCTTCCCGGTCCCACACACCATAGGCTTCTCGGGGTAGTCCCAGATCCGCATGAGACTGCATCGAGCCGCCGGTGAGAGCTGCGGCGGCAAGGATCAGGCGGAATAACCCGCAGAAGCTATGCGGGACTCCGGCGGCTGCTTGGTGGCAAGGCATGGTGATGCTTGGAATTGGGTTTAGTGGGTTTCTTGAGCTTAGGAAATCGAAAGGCCACCCGCCGGGAATCCGGGAAATCGGGTTTTGGTTACGAAGAGCATGAGCGCTGGCGGGTCACGGTCAACGCAGGGAGCTGGTTTTGTTAATTGGATCTTTCGAAGCGAGTGGTTCATGCGGATAGGCTACTTCTGAACGGCCGGATTCTTGGCTTCGACAGGGGATGGACGGGTGATTTCCACCATGTGGAAAATGTCATCTTCGGCATCCACATTGACGAGGGAAAGGTCTGATCCGCTCCATCCGGCCTTGCCGAAATTTGCATCCTTCAGAGTGAAGATCTTTTCCATCCATTTTCCGGTGTCGGTCTTGGTGACAATATCCGCCTTCTTGTTAGGATCGCCGACCGCATCGTAATGCAGCGCCCACTGTCCTTTCCCTTTGTCGAAGTAAACCACCCGGACGGTGACCGGATAGGCACCCTTGAGGGTCTTGTTTCCGAAGAACGAATCCTTCAGGGCGAAGCCCATCGTGTTCTTGCCGGACGCGTGCTCGAATCCCCGCGCGAAGCGTCCATAGACGGGGCTGTTGGCCGTGATCTCACCCCCGACACGCCACCAGCCAACGCTGGTCTTGTCGGGATCGATCTGATGAAGGAACCGCTCGTAGTTCCCTGGAAACACCTCGAACCCCACATCGTTGAGCCCTTCTTGGTTTCTGCGCTGGTGCATCATGCCCTTGTCCACGCCACCGACGTCCTCCATCTTCGCTCCATAAGCGGCGCGGGAAGCACAAATGGCCAGCAAGCGTTTGGCGTCCTTACCGGAAACCTCGCCGTAAACGGACTCGGGGAATTTCTTGGCATCGGCAGCGTCCAGCCCTTCGCGCAGCGCGCAGAAAGCGCCCGTCGCCTCGGCGGCCCGCGTCTGGCCCGCGTATTTGTTGAAGAACTTGAAATCCTCCCAGTAGCCGGTTTTCTGATGCCACCTGATGGCCGTAGGCGTGATGTTCCACATCGACAGGCCGCTATGGACTGCCGACAGGCTCGTCCAGTAGAACGCCTGGTGGATGTTGCGGGCGAAAATCCCCTCCTGCCAGCCCTGGTCCATCTCGCAGCGGGTAAACAACTCGAAAGCTCCAGGTGCCGGATCGACCGAGTGGCGGAGAACCGGCTGGGTCCTCCACGTCTCACCATTCAGTTGATAGCCCTGTCCAGTGCCATTCATCTTGGTCCCCCATGCCACCTTGACGTTGGCAGTGATCCACTTCAGCAGTTCCGGGTATCTCTCCGGATCCGCGGCACTGGCAAACATCAGCGGGATGACCGGTCCCGGGCCCTGTTGAAAAGCGACATGGTATTTTTGGAACGCCGCGAGTCGGAATTCGGTCCATTGCGGGTCGGTGATCGCATATCGAGCATCCCGCAAGTTTCCTTTGTAGGGCGATTCATCACCCGTGGCTCCTGTCTTGACCTGCACGTAGGCGATTCTCTCCAACAGCCGCGGCGGAAGGCTGCGGGCGTGCCGGCCGAACTCTTCGATCAGGCGGTGATAGGATGCCACATGCCGCGGATCGGGGTAAAACGGATAGGGTCCTGCATGCCGATGACCAGTGGTCATTGCCTTGGGAATCCCTTTCTCATACAGCCACTTCGGGCTGTCTGGACCGACGTTCACGCTGAGCAAAACGTGAAGCCCCTCATCCGCCGCCTTGCTGAGCGAGGCATCCAGTTCCTTCCAATCAAACACCCCTTCCTTGGGCTCGATCTCAGCCCACTTCCCATCGAACTCGATGCCCTTGAACGGGAACGCGCTCGTGTCTGCGTTGCCCCCCCGGGCCCAGACTCCATACCAGTCATGGCTCTTCGCCATGAGCTTGGTCGCCGGAGAAGCCAGCGCGACTATTGCCAGGGCGCTGGAAAAACGGCGAAGCGAGAGGGTGAGCGAAACCGCAGCCGTGAGGATTTTCTTATTACGAAATGCGTTTGTCATGATTTTTTTGATGTCGGTTCCTGATGCCAGCTTCTCGTCTCGGGCGTTACTCCCCATTAGCTTCACCGGATGGCACGCGGAAAGTGGACGCGTCATTGCACGATGCAGAGACAGACGGGATCTCAGCACCGTCTTCCTCACCCATGATGGACACGGCCCGGGAACTTTTTCACTCCACCCCGGCGAGACGCGAAACCCGCTGAGAAAACGCGAAGTTTTTTGAAATACATTGAAACAAAACCGAGGTTCTTGAGTTTAACGGGTGCAGTAGTTCCTAACACTTGTTAGGAGTGCTCCAGAATCCACTAACTACGAAAAAAGACATGAAAAGCAGCATCCAAATCCTCAGCATCATCGCTCTCGCCACCTCGCTTTCCTTCGGTGAAGAGAAAGCTCCCAAGGAGAAAAAGGCCCCAAATCCTGAGAAGGCGTTCGCGAAAATCGATGCCGACAAAAGCGGCTCAATCACCCTTGAAGAGTACAAGGCCTCTCCGATGGGTACCAAGTTGGCTGACAAGGCGGAACCCAAGTTCAAGAAACTTGATACCGACGGCAACGGAAGCGTGAACCTTGACGAGTTCAAGGCCGGTTCCACTGGTGGCAAAGCCAAGGGAGAAGACAAACCCAAGGAGGAAAAGAAAGAGGATGCCGGAGCCGGCGAGGAGTAGTTCCCCGCCTGCTTGATCCGATCACCCGTCCGCAACCGGCACATCCGGTTGCGGATTTTTTTTGGGGCACTCCGGGCCTTATATTAGGTCTGCCGCAGCGCGCGCCGGACGGATGCACCTGTCGAGCTTGCCCGTTTTTTTCCCGCTTTTTCCGTTGGCGACCTCTCCCGGGTTGCAGATTTCACTTCAAATCGGCTGCCATCAGGCGGGTCAACTCCGCGAACTTGAGATTGCCGGTGTAGGGCAGCACCTTGGAGTGGCGCCCGGCGAGGGATACGAGGCCATCCTTTTGGAAATGGCCGAGGGCGTATTGCTTTGGTTTGTCGGCCCAGTTGAAGACCCCGAGATAGATCTTGTTGCCCGCGCGGGCGAGGATCCATTCGAACCCGTCGGACTTCTCCTTGCCGTGGCGCCAGAAGTCGAGGGGCACGGTTTCATCCATGGCGGGGAAATCCAGGACCTCCTTGACGAGGGCCTGACGTTCCGGACGAAGCGTCATCAGGTTGTCGCTGTTCAGGCGGCAGGTGCCAAAGAGCTTGTTGAAATCGGCCCAGGTTTGCGCCTCGTTCATGGTCATGCTGCCGCCGTGTTTGACATCCTCCTGCGAGACGGTTTCGTCTTCGTCGGCAGCCTCACGGTAGACCAGATAGTCGGCATCGCCGTTGAAGACCTTGCCGCTCAGATAGTAGTTGCTGAGGTTGGCGAGGCAGCGCTCGGGGAAGGCTTCGTAATGCGGGTGGATGTCACCGCCGGTGCGCATGCCGTCCACGAAGCCGATGCAGGGGCCGAAGACCGCCGAACAACCGAGGAAATAGTTGTCCGGGCCGATGGCATCGCGGATAGCTTTCATCCCGAGACGGAAGCGCTCGACACCGCTGATCGATGGGTCGTGTGCCTTGAAGGATTTGACGTGCTTGTTCTTGACCTTGATGTCGTTCTCTAGGCCGTAGCGCATGAAGTCCACCTTGAAGTAGCGGACACCCCAGTCCTCTTTCATGGTGCGGATGCACTCGGCGATGTGAGCCCTCGCGCCGGGATGCGAGTAGTCAAAGAAGGTGTAGTTCATGACCCGCTCGGCTTTCGGATTCGTCTCGACGATCAGCTTTCCGTCCTGGTCGTGCAGGAAATACTCGGGGTGCTTCTTGCAGATCTCCGCCGCGGCATCGCCGCGGAAACCGTCGAAGTGCAGGCCGGGCGTCTTGCCCTCGGCCACGATGCGCGAGACGATGGCCTTGATCCCGCCGGGCAGCAGGTCCGGGCGGATGGTGGTGTAGTCGCCGCGCTCGGTCCACCAGCCACCGTCGATCTGGATCATGTTGGCGTCCGGAGCGAGCTTGTTGAGCGCGTCCATGTTGCCGAAAATGTCCTTGGCGGTGAAGACCCGGCCGTAGTAGTCCCACGTCGCCCAGCCCTTGTAATCGGCAGGCTTGAGGGCGGTGATGCCGTTTTCTGCGGCGATGGCGGTGCCGAACTTGTCGAGCACGTCGAGCCAGTTCTTCCCGCGCTTGAGGACGATCTGTTCATACTGGATGGTCTCGCCCGGCTTGAGTTGCTTGCCTTCGCCATTGGACCAGATCACCAACGAGTCGTCCTGTTGCGTGAAGTTCGGCAGGAAGATGCGCCATGACAGGGAGCCCGCGAAGACATAACTGTCGTCCGCGAGGCGAATCATCTCATACATGTGGCTGCCACTCGGCCTGCTCTTCTTGCCGGTGTTCTCGCTCTTCGTGCCGACGTTCTGGAGCAGCATGGGCGTGCGACCCATGCAGCTTCCGCCGAAGACCATCTGCATCTCATCGGACAAGGATTCCGTGAGCGGAATCGTGATGTTGATCTTCTCGATCTTTAGAGGTTGGGTCCCCTTGTTCGAAAGCTGAATGGACAGACGCTGGAATCCATCCGCCTGTTCTATTAGCTTTTGTTCCGAGGTGACGGGGTGATCGGCCTTCACCCCGACCTTGATGCTAGACCATGCAGGTGGAGCTTCTGTGGCGGCAATGACGGGTAGTAGACACAGCACTGAGGCTGACAACGCGTTGGTTAGTAGATGGTTCATAAATTTTAGATGACGGTGAAATTGCGGAAATACGGAAAGATTATTCTTGGATCAGGCCGGCGAGGATGCAGACCTTGAGGAAGGCGGCGGCGGACCAGAGCTGGCGGCCGGAGCCGTCGATCTTGCCGGAGGGGAGATTGATTTTTTCGTGAAACGAGCCGAGCGCGGTTCCCCAGTCCTTGCCGTCGGTTTTCCGTTTCTTCGGGAGATCTTCGAAGGCGGTGCCAAGCGAGCGGGCGAGGATTGCGGCGTTGTAGGCCGAGTAGTCCTCGCCATACGCGAGGCTCTTGCCCCAGAAGTAGAACGACACGGTAAACGGCCAGACCGCCTGATTGTGCGGCCCCTTGTTGCCGGGAATGAAGGGCGAGAAGAGCGGAACCCCGAGGTCGGACTCCGGGTAGCCCGCGTAGGCGGCCTTGGCGGCATCGCCATCGACTACCCCGAGAATCACGGCGAAGGCGATGCCGAGAATGTCGCGGTTGGGCATGACCACGCCGTGGCGGTCCTTGTAATAGGCCAGCGTCCCGTCGGCGTTGGTGAACTCTTTGACGATCACTTTCTTGAGCGCGGCGGCCCGTGAAAGCCACTCCTGTTTTTCCGCTTCCTGCAGACCGATCGTGGTGGAGGCATCCGCCATGGATAGCATCGCCTTGTAGTAAAGGCAGTTGGTGGTGAGGGATTTGAGTAGCACGCAGTCGGCGATGGTCATGCCTTTCGGATAGGCCGAGTTCGTGATGTCGTGAAACAGCGGCTGGCCGCGGTAGAGGCCATCCGAGGCATCAAACCACGGCCCGTAGAAATCTTTGAAAAACTCGCTGCCGTTTTGATGAAACCATTTCCAGTCGGCCAGTTCCGGATGCAAGGTGAAGAGGTCGTGAGCGGCCCACATCCAGACCACATCGTCCGTCCGGCGCGTATAGGAGTTGGTCTTGAACTCGGCCATGATCTCCTTGTCCTCTTCGGCAATGACCTTCCAGGGAGCGTCGATCTCAGAAACGAGGTGAGATTTTGAGACCTGATAACCTAGGGCCTTCATGTTCACCCGGGTAAGCATCAGCGAGTCCTTCATTTGCTTCGGGTAGAAGCGGTTCGCTCCGAGGATCCCGGCGATCGAGATGTCGCGGGTGTAGATCCGGTCGGTGTAGCGGGTGCCCGCCGCGAAGTAGGTGCCGTGTTCGTTGGTGACGAGGTTGTGTTCGAGATCGTCCAGCGCGATCGCCCACATGCGGCGGGTCAGTGGTGTCGTGACATCCGTTAACTTCGCTTGGCATTTCGGCTGAGGGTCTGGCAACTGGGCGAGAGTGAAGGCGCCGAGCGCGTCGCAAAATGAATCCGCTGTCATCACTAAGCGCTCCTTCGAATAGAGAAACCTCGGCGTGGCTGCATCAGCGCCTTGAAGCAGAATAACCGCTGCGATGTTTACATATAGGAAATGGAGTTTCATGTTTCTATAAACCTATCTCTGACGCCTCGTACTGCGTTCTTATTGAAATTTATAAGGTCGGTTAGGTGGCGATTCAGGTATATAGACCTTCTTTATTTTTGTTAGAAAGGGCCGCTGACTTTTGATCAGCGACCCCTTGAATCCAGAGGCAATCCAATAACTTCCGGAAAGTTGTTCAGGAATCTCTGCGGCGGCGCAACAGTGCAAGCACTCCCAGCCCACCGAGCAGTGCAGCAGCGGGCTCGGGGATGGCGCTGATGGTCACGTAGTTCGTGCCGGTACCACCATTTAAGCCCGCGGTGCTATCGTCGTATTTGATTTGCCAAGGATTGGAGAGGTCATCTAGGAATGTAGTATTGTTCTCAAGCCCGTTGAAGTTTCCGGTAAGCGCTCCGTCGTATGCGAACAGGGTGAATTTGTTACCCACAGTGTATGTTCCCAGTTCGACCAGATCCAGAATCGATGAGGTATTGATGGCCAAGGTGCCAATGACATATCCAAGGTCAGCTGATCCGGCAATTGGGGTCACCCCACCGGTCATCTGATAGATGAAGGATGTAGTGCTACCCAAGCTGAGGCTGCTGAAATTCATGGTTCCGAGACCGCCATTGAAACTACCAATCGCGAGATTGCCGCTTGAGACGGTGGTTGCTCCGACAGTCCCTATGCCCGCAAGGGTGCCGGCATTGGAGGTGACCGCCACGGTGGAGCTGTTCCCGCTCAAAGCCAAGGTGCCTGCACCCGCCTTGGTGATGCTGCCGTTGGTGATGCCGCCACTGAATGTTGCTCCGCTGCCGGTTGCGGTGGTCAGGGTGCGGGTAACTCCGCCGAGGCTGGCATCCGCGCTGAAGATGACGGTGCCGGTGTTCGTCGCGTCGCCCAAGGTGACATTGCCACCGATGGTGACCGCATTCAGGATCGTACGGTTGTTTGCAGTCGCGGAGGAAATCGTGCCGCCGTTGAGTGCGAGAGAGCCGGTGCCGATCGCACTGCCGGTAATCGCTCCGACCGAACCCGCGCTGGCGACGTCAATCTGGAGGGTGCCGGCGGTGAGGGTGGTGCCGCCGCTATAGGTGCTAAGGCGGCCGAGCGATACCGTTCCACCAGTTGTCTTGGTTGCGCCCGCCGCACCAGCGAGAATCGCCGTGTTGGTGCCGCTTTGAAGATCAAAGGCGGTCGTGGCGCTTAAACTAGAAGTGCTGTTTCCACCGATGATGTTACCACCGGTGAGCTTTACGGTGGCTACGGTCTCGTTAAGTCCGTTGCCAATCGTGAGGCTGCCATAGGAAACTTCAACCGTGGCGGTGTCGGCGATTTGTGTGCCCGCAACGGTGACGCTCACGTTGCCGCCGTTGACGAACAGATTGCCTGCGATGGCATCACCTGCGGTTTTGGCGAGGGTTAGCCCGCCTGCGCTCACCGTGGTGAGGCCGGTGTAAGTGTTGGCGGCGGTGCCGCTAAACGTTAGGGAGCCAGCACCGATCTTGGTGATGCCGCCATTGCTCACGACGCCTGAGAACACTGTGCCGCTGCCGCTCGCAGTGATCAGTGTGCGGGTGCCTCCCGTGAGTCCCACCGTCGTATCGAAGGTCAGTAGGCCGTTGTTGATGGCGTCACCCAAGGTGACGTTGCCGCCGATGGTGGTCGTATTAAAAACCGAGCGGGCTGCGCCGCTACCGGAGGAAAGCGTGCCGCCATTGAGGGTAAGGCTGCCGGTGCCCAATGTGCTGCCTGTGGGCACTCCCGATGTGCCAGTGCTCGAGCCGCCCATCTGCAGGAGGCCTGCGGTCAGGGTGGTGCCGCCGGAGTAGGTGCTACTGTTAGCGAAGTTCGTCGCCCCACCGGTTGAATTGATGATAACCGCCAGCTTGCGACTGGCATCGGCAGCATTGTTCAAGTCCGCAAGGTTGTTCGAAACCGTAACGCCGCCAGTTCCTGACCCGTTGACTGTCAAAGTGTAAGTGCCTGTCGCCGCCGCATCATCGACCGCCACACGAGATGCCGAGAGCAAACTAGTAGAGTTGTTCGTCCACGTCTGATTGGAGGTGACGTTGATACCCTGCGTTGTTGCGGCTCCGAGAATCACCGCGCCCGAACCAGAGCTCATCTGAATACCGCTAGACCCCACATTCAGGCGGTTGTTGCTTGTCCCGGATGTGATCGTAAGTGGTCCCGTGTTACTCGCGCCGAAGCTCAAGCCGCCAATGAAATAGTTGCTTACCGCGGTCGGCGCGAAGGAGTAGGCGCTCGAATTAAAAGTGACGATGTCGGGGTTCGCGGCGGTGCCACCGGGAATGGTGCCACCCGACCAGTTGGTGCCCGTGGCCCACAATACCGAAGTGCCGCCGGTCCAAGTGCCGTCGGCGGCGTAGACAGCGGGCAGAGCGGCGAGCAAGCTGAGGGTGATGGCGCAAGGGAAGGTCTTGCTGAGGAAAGTGGAGCGGATGGATTTCGATTTCATGGGGTTTCCGTAGGTGGTTTTTGTGGATATGAGTTCGAAGCGGTTCAAAGAGAGACGAAATGCACCTGATGCTCTCTTTAAATCACCGCGCAGGCTGGGAGTCATGGACACGGGATTTAATTTTTTTTCGCAGAGTGAACTTTCTAGGGATTCTCTCGCCTGCCGGGCCCCGGAGTGCGCGAAGCTCTGCTCGCGCCGACGGCAGCGCGGCTCTGCCGACCTTAAAAAGGTAGGGCTGACCCGCCGTGGTCCGCCCACTTGTCGCCATCGGCGTGAATTGTTACGAAACGCAGAAGAAAATTTCCAAAGAAGTCACATTCCATCTCACCTCACCCGCAGGGCCAAAGACGGCCGACCACGGAGGGTCAGCCCTACCGCTTACCATCTTCCCTTCAAAAATCAAAATTCAACAAACATCAATCGACAATTCTTCCTCCGCCACGCCGTTGGCGACAAGTCGGCGGGGTGCGGCGACCCAGCCCTATTGGGTGCGTTACCAGTCACAAGGTCAAAGCTAGTTTCGCCGGCACTCAACTTCACCAACCCGTTGATATATTCCATCCGGTTGGGTCCAACCAATTAAAAGTGTAAGACCAATAAACAGGTTTCATTGTTGCGGTTTGTATCCCCGTTGTTTGTCTGAGAAAAAGAAGTGGCGTTCGCCGTGCTGGGCCTCGACTGGATTTCGCCGACAAAATTTCTAGAGCAATAATATTTTGATTATATCTGTCTCTCATCATTTTAAGCCTCAACCCATCCGGCCCGCCGGAGCGGCAAATTGCCTCGCCAACTCGAAAATGAGAACATTCTCGCGAATCCGGGGTTTAGATTTACGCCGTGAATGACAATACTCGAAAAAAGCCCGTGCGAAGCACCACGACACACGCCGCGATGCCCTTCACGAATGCCTGAAATCACTGACCGACCACCAGCGCCGCACGCTTCACCTCCGCGATCAGGATGAACTTCCGGTAGCCATGATCGTCCATCCCCATCGCCCATCCCCATGATCTTACGCACTCTCCTCAGCTCCCTGACGCTTGCTTTCACTATTCACGCGGCGGAAACCAGCGTCCCACAGCATCCTAACATCATCCTGTTGCTCTCGGACGACCAGGACTGGAACGGACTTTCCGTTCCGATGCATCCGGACATGCCAGGCTCGCGCAGCGATTACTACGAAACACCGCGCCTCGCGAAGTTCGCCGCCGAAAGCATGCGCTTCAGCAATGGCTATTCGCCCGCCCCCGTTTGCTCGCCAACCCGCATCAGCCTGCAGACTGGCATGACCCCGGCCCGCCTCGGCTGGACCAAGGCGGCGCCGCCGGAATCAAATCACAAGCTGATAGAAGGTGATTCGCGCAAGGCCATCCGTGAGGACGAGACTACCTTCGCAGAGCTCCTTCATCGCGCCGGATACGCCACCGCCCATTTTGGGAAATGGCATCTAACCGGCGGCGGGCCGGAGCGCCACGGCTTCGACGTCAGCGACGGCGACACCGGAAACCGCGATGCGGATCCGCACACCGACCCGAATCCCGTGGACATCTTCGGCATGACCGACCGCGCCAAGGTTTTCATGGAGAAAAACACCAAAGCCGGCAAACCCTTCTACCTCCAGATGTCCTATCACGCGCTCCATGTGCCGGAGAATGCCATGAAATCCAGCCTCGCCCACTTCCGGACGAAGCCTGCCGGTCAACTGCACCGCGATCCCGCCCGCGCCGCCATCACCCTCGATCTCGACACTGGTGTGGGCTGGCTGCTCGATGCCATCAATGCCCTCGGACTCGAAAAAACCACCTATGTCATCTACATGGCGGATAACGGCGGCGGGGGAGGGGGCAAGGGTGGAAAAAGCAGGACGATCTCCCTCCGCGGCGGCAAGGGCGACTTGGGCGAAGGCGGCATCCGCGTGCCATTTATCGTCCGCGGACCTGGCATCACCCCTAACTCCTGGTGCCATCAACCGGTCGTCGGCTACGACTGGTTTCCCACCTTCTGCCACTGGGCCGGAGTGAAGGAACCGCTGCCGGGAAACCTCGACGGAGGCGATCTAACACCTCTGCTGCTCGGGCAAAGCCAACCGGTCAAACGCCGCGACGCCGCCCTGCTCTTCCATTTCCCTCACTATCAGGGCGATACTCCGCAGTCCGCCCTGCGCGATGGCGACCTCAAGCTGGTCCTCTACCACGAGGGCAACACCCGGCAGCTCTTCGATCTATCCAAAGATCCGGCCGAACAGAATGATCTGGCAAAAACCCGCAAGGAGGACGCCGACCGCCTCGAAGCCAAACTCCGCGCCCGGCTCGTCGAAGCCGCCGCCAAGATGCCGAACCCCAATCCTTCCTTCGATCCCGCCAAAGCGCCAGCCCCTCGCAAAGCTGGCAAGGGCGGCGGGAAGAGCCATGAACCCACGGAGTCATGAAAGCACTGATTTTTTGCCTGGCCACCACCCTTGCCCAAGCCACGGCGGCAATGAAACCCAACTTCATCCTCATCCTCGCCGATGACATGGGCTGGAATGACGCCGGCTTCAGTGGCAGCAAATTCATCGACACGCCGAATCTCAACCGCATGGCGAAAGAGGGCATGATTTTCGCACAAGCTTGTGCCAGTGCGCCGAACTGCGCACCCACCCGCGCCTGTTTGCTCACCGGCCAATATCCGCCGCGGCACGGCGTTTACACGGTGGTCGACGACCGGCACGCCCCGGGTTCTCGACAGCACAAAGTTCTAGCAGCGGAAAGCCGCGAATCGTTGCCGGAGGAATCGGTCACTCTGGCAGAAGCACTGAAGCCGGCGGGATATGCCACCGGGATGTTCGGCATGTGGAATCTCGGTCGCGGCCGCAGCGGACCCACCACGCCCACCGGCCAGGGATTTGATGTTTTCACCGAGCCGAAGCAGCTGGGATTCGAAAAGGATGCCTACCGCGATGCTGCAGGACGATACTCGCCCGATGCCCTGACCGACGCCGCCCTGAAGTGGATGGAGTCGGTGAAGGATCAGCCGTTTTTTCTCTATCTGCCATTCCACGATGTCCACGCTCCGTACGATCCCAAACCTGAGCTCCTCGCGAAATACAAAGCCCGCAGCGGCGCGACCGATCCCGCGCAAGCCGCCACGGTCGAGGCGATGGACGCGAATGTGGGACGGGTGCTGGCAGCCCTGGAGAAGTCCGGCACCGCACAGCAGACCTATGTCATCTTCACCTCCGACAACGGCGGCACCCGGCAATGCGTGGCTCCGTTGCGCGGCGGAAAAGGCACGCTCTATCAGGGCGGCCTGCGGGTTCCGGCCGCCATCCGCGGTCCCGGAATCAAACCCGGACAAACCTCCCAAGCCACCACGCTGAGCATGGACTGGTTTCCCACCGTGATGGAACTCGCCGGGCTAACCATCCCCGGGACGGTGCAAATGGACGGAAAAAGCCTCACACCCTTGCTCGGTGGAAAGTCCACCACGCTCGACCGGGATGTCTTCTGGCATTTCCCGTGTTACATCGGCGGTGGCGGGCCGTGCAGTGCTATCCGCAGCGGTGAATGGAAGCTCATCGAGTTCTTTGAAACCAAAACCAGCGAGCTTTATCATCTCACCGCTGACCCCGGTGAAACTAAGGACCTATCGGCGAACGATCCGCAACGCGCCGCCGAGTTGCTGGCGAAACTGCACACCTGGCAGACCGCGACCCAAGCACCCCGCCCGCTTCAACCGAACCCCGCCTACGATCCATCCGCCGCCCCGAAACGCGGTCGCGACGAGCGTGGCAAATCCTCAACAAAATCCAGCTCATGAAAATCATCCTTCCCATCACCATCACGCTGCTCGGCTGTTTTCAGCTCTACGCTCACGACCTGTCAGATCCGGACGGCCAGGGGCCGCATGCCCACGACAAGCCGCCGCAGCCAACTCAGGTTGGCGCACCAGCGCCAAAATCCGCACCGCCGCAGGCCGCGGCTTTCGCGATGTTCGCACCGGCCGTGAACACGCGGTGGGATGAGAAATTCCTTTACGTCGAAAGCAACGGACTGCCGTCGCACAACATGATGGTCGGCATCACCACTTGGCAACAGCAGGTGCCACTGCCGCAGGCCTATTCCGGTGACAACGCGTGGCGCATCCCGCTGCACCCGGTGCCAGCCAAGGAACCCCAGGTGATTGAAGGGCATTTCTTGCGCGGTGCCATCGCTCTCGCGGCCAACGGAATTCCGATTTTCAATCCGCAGAACAATCGCGGTGAGGTGTCCGCGGAAATCGGCGAGCTTGACCAGTGGGGCGGCCACTGCGGCCGCGCGGACGATTATCACTATCACATCGCACCGCTTCACTTGCAGCGCGTACTCGGCAAAAGCAAACCGATCGCCTGGGCGCTTGATGGCTATCCGGTTTACGGCCTAACCGAGCCGGATGGATCACCTGTTGGCACTTTAGACAAATGCCATGGCCACGAAACTCCGGCGCTCGGCTATCACTACCATGCCGCGACACGGCGGCCGTATTTGCAAAGCGCCTTTCACGGCGAGGTCGTGGAGCGCGAGGGTCAGGTTGATCCCCAACCACGGGCACAGGGCGTGCGGGAGGCAAAGCCACCGTTGCGCGGAGCGGAAATCACCGCGTTCACCAGCACCGGGGCGAACAGCTACAAACTCGACTACACGGTGAATGGCGACAAGCGCTCCATTTCCTACAGCAGCAATCCGGATGGAACCTATCCGTTCGTATTCGACAACGGCAGCGATGGTACGATGAACGAAGTTCACTCCCAACGTGCCGGTGGCGGCCAGAGGGACAAAGGCGGACCCGGCAAAGACCGGCGACCGGGTGAGAATCCGCCGCCAGCCGATGAAGGAAAACGTCCGCAAGCGGCGGTTAGAACAGCAAGTGCCAGCAGCTCGTTCACCTTGCGCAGCCCTGATGTCGAAAACGGCGGCGCGCTGCCCATCGATTACACCGGCGACGGCAGCGGTGCGACTCTGCCGCTTGAATGGAGTGGCGCTCCTGCCGGCACGAAAAACTACGCACTCATCATGCATCACCTCGATCCGGAAGGCGCCACGAAGGGGTATTGGACGCTCTATGATATCCCCGCAAACATCACGGGCCTTCCGAAGAATGTGAAAGGCATCGGCAAGATTGGCATCGGTTTCAAGGGGCAGGTCGGCTATGAGCCGCCCCACTCGAAGGGTCCGGGCGCCAAGACCTACACGCTCACTCTTTACGCTCTATCAGCTCCGGCGAAAATCACGATGCCGCCTTCCCAGGTCAATCACGAGGTCCTGCTCGCCGCCATCCAGCGCAGCATCCTTGCGAGTTCCGATTTGAATGTCGTCTATACCCGGAACGGGACGGATGGTGATTCACCACCAGAAAATCGTCCGCGCCCTCCCCGTCAGGAGGGCGGCCCGGGTCAAACTCCACCAAGCACGGCACCCAGTTCACCAGCGGCACCAAACGGCGGCAAAGGCGGCGCTGACAACCATGGCCTCGTCAAGCCCGCCATCACCGACACAATCCAAGCCAGCATCTATGCCGACAACTGGTTCAAGCTCTACATCAATGGCAAGCTCGTCGCGGTGGATCCGATCGATTTCCTGCCGCACAACGTGGTGAACTTGGAAATTCTGCCAGAGTATCCCATGACCATCGCCGTGATGGCCATGGACAACGCCAATCCGAAGACCGGCATGGAATACGGAAATCACATCGGCGACGGTGGCTTCATCATCAAGTTCTCCGACGGCACGATTTCCAACGCCAAGTGGAAGGCGAAGAGTTTTTTCAAAGGTCCGCTGAACCATGAGACCTCCAACCCGAAGGTCGAACATACGTCGATTCCCGCAAACTGGTTTGCCGTGAATTTCGACGATAGTAAATGGCCGAACGCGACTGAATACACCGAACAACGCGTGAACCCGAAGGAACCGTTCTACAAAGCGGATTTCGCAGGAGCCAAGTTCATTTGGACCGAAGACCTGGACCTCGACAACACGATCCTCTTCCGCGCGAAGATCGATAAGCCCGGCTGGAAACCACGCTGGAACTCCAAGCCCGATCTCGATGTGATCGAAGGTCAACCGAATTGAAAATCGATGGGATTCTTGCTCCAATCCAACAGGAGGTGAGCTCGCCAAAGACGAGATCCGCAGCTTTCACACCCAACGGGCGGCATCGTCCCCATCCACCTTCGACATTCAGGATCATGCACGGCTCCCTTCCTCAAAGGCAGAATGAATTCCGCACCCTGCCTGAGGAGCTTGGATCAGTCGCTGACGGAGAACTGGTAGATGGTCCGGGTTTGGTAGGTTTGGCCGGGTTTGAGAATGGTGCTGGGGAAGTTCGGGCGGTTCGGGCTGTCCGGAAAATGCTGGGTTTCTAGGCAGAGGGCGCATCGCTTGGCGTAGGGGCGGCCGGATTTCCCGGTCAGAGAGCCGTTGAGGAAGTTCGCGGTGTAGAGCTGGATTCCGGGTTCTTCAGTGAAGACCTTCATGATGCGGCCGCTGGTTTTCTCTGAGAGGGTGGCGGCGAGCTGGAGCGGGGGGCCGGGTCTTTTGTTGAGGACGTAGGTGTGATCGTAGCCGTTGCCACGGGTGAGTTGCTCGTTTTTCTGGTCGATGTCCCGCCCGACGGTCTTGGACTTGGAAAAGTCGAACGGGGTGTCGGCGACGGGCGCGAGATCACCGGTGGGGATCGAGGTTTCGTCGATCAACAGCATGCGGTCGGCATGGATGACGAGCTCGTGGTCGAGCACCGAGTCGGAGCCTTCGCCGGCTAGATTGAAATAGCTGTGGTTGGAGAGGTTGACGGGAGTCGCTCGGTCGGTGGTGGCCTGGTAGTCGATGATGAGTTCGTTTTGCTCCGTGAGCGTGTAGGTCACGCTGGCGTCGAGGTTTCCGGGGTAGCCTTCCTCGCCATCGGGGGAAAGATGGTGAAACCGCACGCTGTTTGCGGTTTGCGTCGCGTCCCAGAGGACCTTGTCGAAGCCGGTGGTGCCGCCATGGTTGTGGTTCGGGCCATTGTTTTTTGCGAGTTGGTGGGTGACGCCATCGAGGGTGAATTTTCCGCTGGCGATGCGGCCGGCATAGCGTCCGAGGGTGACGCCGAGGTAGGGCTTCTTCTCCGCCGTGCGGTAAGAATTCACGGCGTCGTAGCCGAGCACGACATCCGCCAGGGTTCCGGCGCGATCCGGCACCTTAAGGGCGGTGATCCGTGCGCCGTAAGCGGCGAGGCGGACTTCCATGCCGTTGGCATTTTTCAGGGTGAATTGCGCGTTCGGATCGGATTCGGCATTTGCAGGGAAAATGAATGCTCCGAGCGCAAGGGTGATGGCGATCCCCCCCCATCCGATCCGGGCTGGCTTACAGCCACCCAGCTGCTGGCGTGTGTCATCGGCGTGCGGAAGACGTTTCATAAAATTTACAAATGATTGAGTGATAACGGCAGATCCGGAAAGGAGATCCACGACGCTGGAAAAAAGCCCGCTGGACCTGTCGGGGGTCCAGCGGGCTTTGACAGAACTTCACGACTTGGGCCCGGTTCTGAATGCCCTGGAGTCGTTACTCCGCTGAGACGCGTAGGAAGAGTTTGGCATCCGTGAGTGGTGCTCCGGGCAGGGTAACGACCACGGTTTGATTGCCATTTCCATCAACAGCTCCTGCGGCTTGGCTTGCACTTGCCGATGACCAACTGCCAGCGGCCAGAGTGGTGGACTTGAGGATGGTGTAGGTGAGTCCAGTGTCCGAGCGGCGTTGATAGCTGAACTGGCCGGTGGTTTTGTCCAACTGCACGAGGATCGGATTGACCGAAGAGCCGCTGAGCGGGTTGAGTCCGTAGGCGAATTCCTGCTGGTTGACGAGGCCGTCGCCATCGTTGTCGCCAGCGGGGTTGGAGACATCCGCAGGCGCGAAGGTGGCCGCCCAGGTGTCGTAGGGACTCGCTGGTGGTGTGCCACCGACAGTGAGGGTGCCGCCGCCGGTGATGCGTCCGGATGGATTCGAGGAACTGTAAACTCCGTCGGGCTGTGCCACGCCATTGATGGTGAGGGACGCCACGTATTCCGTGCCAACGAAGTTGAGGTTCAGGATGGCCGTCGAGTCGCTGCCGATGACGACGCCGGAGGAATTCGCTAGCGTGTTGTTGGTGGTGAGGCTGAGAGTGCCCTTGTTGATGATCGTGTTGCCGGTGTAGCTGTTGGTGCCGCCGAGTTTGATAATGCCGGTGCCGGACTTGGTGAGGCCGGTGCTGCCAGCGGTGGAGTTGGCGATGGTGGAATTGATCGTCAGGGAGCCGGCTCCATTGTTGATCACGACGAGGTCCTTGTTCGCGACGATTGCGGCGCTCTTGACGGTGCCGCCGGTGATGGTCAGGCCATTGGCGGCGGTGACGGCTGAGCCAACGAGAACACCACCGGTGGTGATGGTGAAGCCGCTGGCCGTGATGGTGCGGGCTTCGTCAAGGTTGCTCTTCATGGTGACGGGGGACGAATCGGCGGCGAGCACTGTGTCAATCAGGGTGGCTGCGGAGCTATTGGGAGCACCGAGGATCGTGGCGTCGTTCAAGTCGATGGAAGCACTCTCGATCCAGGTGTTGGTGGCATCCTTCGCTGCCCAGTTGTTAGCACCGGCGGTGGCGAAGGCCACGCCGCTGTCGAGCAGGGTCGTCGAAGTGCTGCCGTTGCTGGTGAGGATCCCGTTGGTGGCGGAAAGCGTGCCGCTGGAGTTCAACTGGACTGTGGATCCGACGGCGCGGATGATGGCCCCGAGGTCAACCTTTACTCCAGTGCCGTTGTTCAGTGAGGCGGTGATGGTGGAAGCTCCGCTGGTGAGAGCGGTGCTGGCGAAAGTCTGTGCGCTGGAGGGATTGAAGGTGACCAGTGCAAAGTCCGTGCCGGTGGCGGCGGGCGGGGTGCTGGAAGCGACGATGATGGTTTTTCCATCGATCCTGACCACGTAGGCACCGTTGAGGCCGGTGGCGGTGACCGACTGACCCGGGGTCACGGCGATCGATGATGCGAAGGTCAATTGATACTGTCCTGCAGGGAGGCCGGTGGTGGTCGCTGCCGACCATGACGAGGTGATGACGGAGGAAGCAAAATCCGTGCCGGTGGCTGCCGGAGTGCCCGATGTCACATCAATCGTCACCGTGTTGAGGGTGGTACTGATTGCCTGCACAATCCCGCCGGTGATGCCGGTGCCAGTGACGGGCTGGCCCACGGCCACTGCGGGGAGGGCTGTAAAGGTCAAGTCGTATCGATTGGTTACGGTTGCGCTTGGCGTAACGGCGGTCCATGCCGTGTTGGGAACCACAGCCCACGCTGGGCGGTTGTTGCCACTGGATACCGAAACCGTTCCACCGCCGACTTCCAGCGGGGAAGAGGCGGGTGCTTTGTTGCTCTGGCTCCCCGAAGACTGGGCGACGCTGTTAGTTCCGAAATCGATCTGCAGAGTGCCTTCACGGACGATGGTCTTGCCCACGTAGCTGTTGAAATTGCCGAGGCTAAGGGTTCCGCTGCCGGCCTTGGTGAGGTCGCCGGTGCCGGAGATCACACTGTTCACGCTGGGGATGCCAGCACCGCTGACGGTCACCGTTCTGTTGCCGGTCATGTTGACGGTGGAGACACCGGCAGTCCAGTTGTTCGCACCGCCGAAGGTCCAGTCACCGCCCCAGACTTGGGGATTGGCGGAGATGCGGGAGCTGGCGGCCGAGGTGATTGTGCCGCCATTGATGGTGAAGGTTCCTGTGCCCAGCGCCGAGTTATTGTCAACTGTCAGAGTGCCCGCGCTGAGGGTCATGCCGCCTGTGAAAGTGTTTGCCGCCGTCAGTAAGACTGTTCCAGCGCCGTTCGTGTTGACGATCATTGACAGGACACCTGCGCCGCCGCTTGAATTTTCAATTTTGCCCAATGAATAACCGCCAGTGCCCGAACCGGACAGGGTGAGCACGGGGTTCGCCGACGAACCATTATCGACAGCAAGCGAACCCACGGTGAGGAGGCTGCTGGAGTTGTTTTGCCAAGTCTGGTTGGCAACGATCGTCACCCCCTGCGACCCAGCGGCACCGAAGTTGAAGGTGCCAGAATTCGCATTCATGACGATGCCATCGCCGCCGACCACGGGGCGACTGTTACCCGTGCCGGTGGTTAAGGTGGTGGTAACGGTGGCAGTGCTCCCATCGCCAATCTGGACCCCCTTGAGCAAGGTGTTGGCGCTGGTCAAGGTGATCGGGCCAGAGCCGGTCCTATTGAAGCGCAGTGACAGAACGCCTGCTACTTGAGGGGCTGTGACGGTTGAAGCTTCGATTTTGCCGAATGAATAACCACCAGCGCCCGAACCGGACAGGGTGATCACGGGGTTCGCCGACGAATCATTATCGACGGCAAGCGCATTCACGGTGAAGAGACTGGCCGAATTGTTTACCCAGGCCTGGTCGGCAAGGATCGTCACTCCCTGCGACCCACCGCTACCGAGGGTGAAGTTGCCGGAATTGGCAGATATGACGACGCCGCTGTTGCCAAGATTTAAGAGGCCCTTGCCCGTGCCGGTGGATAGGGTGAGAGCAGCGGTAACAGTGGTCCCATCACCAATCTGGATACCGTTGATTTCTCCGGATGTAACAGCTGGAATTGCTGGTGGTCCGGGAATTGCAGCAACCGCAACTGTAGCTTGTGGCTGAAAAGCGTATGAGGTCTGGTTGAAGCGCGCGATGTCCGTTGTAAGGTCTTTGACCGGGGCGACGTCGCCGACCCAGTTGGTGCCCGTGGCCCATGTGACGCTTCCAGCGTTTGATTTCCAATCGATGACGGCCGCGTGTGCGGAGGACAGGGCGATCAGGGAGGCTGCGGCGGTGTATTGGAGAGTGTTACCGAGGAGGGAAACGCGGTTGAGAAGGCGGTTTTTCAGGTTAGTTTTCACAATGGATTTGATGGGGATTTGTGTTGCGGTGATTGAATGAGAGAAGACGATTTTCTATCCTTCCCAGACAAATTCACCGTGGCAAATCAAGGGGTAGGACAAGGAATTCAAATTTTTTGAAATGAGCGGTCTCTAGGAGTCGTAGGTAGCGAGGCTGAGGTGTTGCGGTCGATGCAGAGCGGGCTTTTCCTCGTTACATGCCGGGAAGTTGGACCATATTGGAAAAATTGTAGGAATTCTTGGCGAGGAATTCTGCTTTGGCTTTATCATTGGGGAAGGTGCGCTTTCCTTCCTGGATTTGGTCCACGGCGAGGTCCGAAAGGACGGTGAGGGAAATCATCGCCGCCGTGACGCGACCTGATAGCACCTCGTCTTTGTAGGGACCCGAGTAGTCCGTCAAGATACCCGTACCGAGGACTCTGAAACTTGTGGTTCCATTGCTACCCATGGCCACCGGCACCGTCCTCACGATGGGGGCAGTCCCTGAGGAATCCGTCACCTGCACCTGAAAGGTGATGGAAAACTGGTAGATGTTCTCGCTGGTGTAGTTCGCTGAGTTCGAAATAGTGCCCAAATCATAGTTGTCAGACGCAGTGAAAACTTTGTCCAGCGAGTTGGTGGAAGACGTTACCCCGAGCAATGGTTTGAATTTTGCGTTGCCGGAGAAGGTTAAATCTGGGTCTACCAACTTACGGTTGAGGATAAATGTCTTGAACTTGGAAGCGCCCACTTGGACCGGTCTCTTCCAGTCGAGCGTGTAAGCAACGCAGCAAACATCGCCACCGTTATCCAAGTTGGGGATTCCGGCATTTCCATCGTAGCGGTCGGTTGGCGCAGTGAAAAAAATAAGTCTCGAAGCACCGGTGCTTTTTAAGCTGGAGGAACCAATTTTACTGAGTTCAGGATCTACAATCGCCGAGAGCCATTCATTGGAATTGCCGCGGCGTGTGACCAAGGATTCGAGGTCGCGGGTCATGGAATCGATCATCATGTTGCCCATGCGGGAGGCGCGCAACTCGGAACGACTGCGGTTCCAAGTGTCCAGGGCGCTGGAAGTGATGGACACCAGCACGGTGACGATGATGCTGGTGATGGCCATGGCCACCATCAACTCCATGAGGGTGAATCCGCGCCGACGAGTGAGATGGGGTGCTTTCATGGATTAGAATTCCGATCCTACTTTTAAGGAGTTGAAGGCGCTTCCTGTCTGGTCCGGATTTCGGAAGACCGAAGTCAATCCGTTCTTCCAGACAATGAAGCCTCCAAAATCCTTCTTGCCGGACGCGGTGACCTTGGGTGGCGCGTCTTTGGAGGACTTCGAGGCGGCGCGGGCCCCGCTGCCGATGACGAAGCTGGAGCCGCCCTCGAATCCCCTCGCGCCCAGCGGGTCGGCGGCGAGCCCCTGAGAGTTAAACACATAAATGTAGTATTCACCCTCATAAGAGGATTTCACGCCCTTGATCTTGGTGGACTGGATCGTGTCGATGGAGACTGACGAGCCCTTCTCGTTGCCTGTTTTGTTGCTCAACTTCGCACTGAAAAACGTCTGATCGGGGAGCAGGGCACCCCGACTGGAAAGTTCCCAACTCGGGCTAATACCAGTCGGATCCTTGGCCTGGCCGGTGGTTGCATCCACTTCTTCAGTGGCGACAAGAATTCGGCGGAGGTCATCGGCGGGAGCGTTATTGAGGGTCTTGGCGACCAGAACGCAGCTCCGCAGGCTCCGCCCGACCGCCGTGGCACGAGCTTCGGCAAACAATGCCTCTGCGGTGGCCACCCCGCTGGTCACGCCCTTGCCACCCAAGTTGCCAAGCCCGATGGCCCCTGCGGTCATCAAGACCGACATGATGGCAATGACGACCAGCATTTCCACCAAGGTGAATGCCCGGCGATGCCGCGGTTGTAGTTGGGTTTCAAGATTCATGGAGCGTATTAGGTTTTTCCCGTGCGAGACGGAATAACGTCGTACTTACATAACAACATCTTATTCACCGTCCAGTAGAAGATATGTGGACAATAGAATGCCTTAATGGCCGGATTTTATCCAAGCGACTTAAAACCAATGAATAAATCCCTCGTTTCCCAATTTGGCGGGACCTCCGCGGTTAGCAATCAGAGCGTTGGACTATTCAACGACCACTTCGATGTCTCGACGCACTTCTTCGAGTTGGGTTTCTGGAAAGCGGCCGGGTGAAACGATCAATTTCTTGAGGTACTTCATGTTCTTAAGCAATTCCAGATTCCCAACGTTGGTCTGACGGATATCCAAAGTTTCGATATTCAAGACCATGATGTCCTGCAGATTGAAAAAGCCGCTTCCATGCAGGTCAAGCACCCGCAAGTTGAGCGTGCGCAGTGCGGACTTGGCTGTGTTTGGTCCGGTGGTCAATACCATGAGGCCGGGTCCGGAGAGAGCTAGACTCCGTGTGGTGGGGTTGTATTCAAAACCGCGGGCGTCCCAGTCCGGATTGAGCGTCTGGATCAAAGATTTCACGACCAGCAGGTGTTCGCTACGGTCTGTGCGGGCGGAGGAATCGTACATCATCAGTCTGTCCCGCATCGCAGGCTGGTCCGTGCGGTCGACCAATTCGGCGAGTTGTGCCCCAGACAATAGGGCGGCATCTGGTTTTAAGGCTGCAAACTGCCGAGCGAGGCGAGGCAAATTCCCCGTGCGATCGGTGCGGAGATAACACTCCGCAGCAGCTTTGAACTGCTGCATCATATAGTGGGTAGTTGCCTTTTTCGCCCACGCTTCTTTGTTGGTCGGATCTTTTTTTACGGCACTATCGATTTTCGCCAACGCCTCCACAAACTCGGAATTGATGGTGAAGGAGCGATTCACATCGATCAAATCGGCCATGTATTCTCGTGTAACTTCTGCGGAGTGCTTTTTTTCCGCCTCGTAGAGCGCCAAGGTCTTTTCCGCTCTCTCTCGCGCTTCGGTGGCCAGTTGTTCCTTCATTCTTAACTGGCGCATCGAGAGGATGGTGACAACGGCTACGGCCAACAGGCCGATCCCTAATGTGAGACAGAATCTACGGTTACGCCGGTAGAGAAGCTTCAGTTGCTTGCCGAGGCCGGCGCGCTCAGCAGCAGTGGCAAAACCGGAAATGTAATGACGCACCTCCCCCGATAATTCATCCGCAGTGGCATAGCGCTCGGAAGGATCCCGTGCCAAGGCCTTCATGGAAACCGCATTCAGGGCTTCCGGAATATCCAACGTGGGAAAACGAAGGCACGGTGGCAGAATTTCCCCTTTGCGGGTTTTTTCAAAAATCTCGTCTTTGTCGCCATCGAGTGGCGCATGGTGGCAGAGGATGTTGTAAAGAATCGCGCCAAGGGCGTAGATGTCGGTGCGCTTGGTGCTTTCCAAATCATCCACCTGTTCCGGTGCCATAAAGCCAGGTGTGCCACGGATCGTTCCGCTCAGGGTCAGGTTGTTGAGCAGGTCGGGATTGAGCAGCAATTCGTCGAATTTGACTTCCGCTTCCGAGCCAATAATTTCGCCCAAGCCCCAGTCACAGAGGATCACCTCGCCGAAGTCGCCCACCTGGATATTGTCCGGTTTGAGATCCAGGTGCAGAACGTGCCGTGAATGGGCAAAGGCGACGGCATCGCAGATTTTGATGAAAATCACCAACAGGCTCCTGAAATCATACCGGGCGAGGTATTCGGCATTGCCCAATCCCAGTTGCTTGATGACTTCACCCAGTGAGTCGCCCGTCTTGAGCTCCATTGTGAAATAGGGCAAGCCTTCAGTGCCGACACCGATGTCGTGGACAGCGATGATATACGGATGCTCGAGAAGAGCCGTCAACCGGGCTTCACGTAGGAACGGCTCATACATTTCCTGGGGCGCGTCGGGGAGCAGCTTGGCCATGGCCACGTTCCGTCCCGTGCTGAGATCGAACACCCGCAGGATCTGCTTGAGTCCGCCCCTGGCGATGACTTGAGGCTTGGTGTAACGGCTCGCCAGTCCCTGAAGCTCATCGAATATTGGCGAGTACGGGCTCACTGTCGCTTCCTGAGACTCGGCATAAAACTGGGTAAGCCGGTAGTCCGGCTCGAGGGCCTGGTGTTCCGTGTCAGTCATTCCAAATTCTCCCGAATGCGTTGGATTTCCTCGATCAGCCGGTTTTTAACGCGGTTTTTGAGCTTGTGCACGGAGTTCTCCTCGATTCCATAACGCTCGGAAATGGTCTTGGTGTCCGCTCCGTCGAGCAGCAGGGAGAATATCTCAATGGCTCGCTCCGAGAACAGAGTCTTGATGTTCTTCATTGCAAGATTGACCACGTAGGCCTCCCACTCCTTTTGAATGACCTCGTCCACTTCGGTTTCCGAAACCGAATGGAGAAACTTCGGCATCACGTTGCGGTTGTCTTCCATCGACTGCTGCTTCTCGAAGGCACCCTTGCGCTGGTTGATATGGTTGATCACGAGGTTGCGGATCATCGTGCTCAGCCACGTGCGGAATTTGGCGCGTTCGTCGTCCACCTTGAAGCGGTCGATGTTTTTCCAGATTTTCAAGAAGCTGGCCTGGACCAGATCATCCGAATCCGGATGCTTGATGCCCATCTTGTGAACCACCATGTAGATAAAATCCCGGTAATAGCCGGTGAACTCCGCCCAAGCGGCCTGATCACCACGGTCACGGGCGCGATGGAGAAGGGTGTGTCTGGTTGGGTACGCGCTCATAGGGCTCGATCAAATCCTGTATTTACAAGCGGTATTCCAAGGGTTGATAATCACAAGCTCAATACTCTCCATTTGGATCAGCGTGTGGTCCAGCCCATGTTGCGAAAAGTTCAGGTAATGTGAAGTGGTCTCCTTACCGTTGCCAGTAAATTCTTTGATTTGTCGTTCTGGGGTGGTTTGTTTGGGAGAGGGGCGGGCGTGGTCAAGCTGACGTCAGCTTGCGGGGTGTGGGGCGCGTAGCCCCATGTCGCGGTCAGGCTACTTGGGGTAAGGCGGTGGCTGCCTCGTAGAGCGACCATGGGGTGTGGTAGCCGAGGTGCTGGTGTTTGTCTTGGTGGTTGCAGTAGCTCATCCATTCCGCAACGTGGGCTTTGAGTTCGCCGACCGTCCCATAGCGGTAGAGACGGATGCGTTCGTATTTGAGGCTCCGCCAGAGTCGCTCGATGAAGACGTTATCCATCCAGCGGCCATTGCCGTCCATGCTGATGCGTATGCCGTTTGACTCCAGCTCCCCGATCCAGTCCAGCCCGGTGAACTGGCTGCCTTGGTCGGTGCTGAAGATGCCGGGCTTGGCTGCTAGGAATTTGCTTTCTGCGGGAGGTTTTTGAAACGTAAGCGTAGTCCCAAGCGCCTTTGATAGAACTTTGCTACGGCGGTTTCATAGGTGTCATCGTTTGCAGATCGATGACACTTATGAAGTCAGGCCGCCTTACAAACGCTTTTCCCACTGCGGGCTTTGAGCCAGTTGGCTGGGCTGCTAGGAATTTGCTTTCTGCGGGAGGCCCCTGAAAGAGCCATTGGTCCGGGCCGGAGGGCGGGGAAATGGGGGTTGGCTTTCTGCGGGAGGCCCCTGAAAGAGCCATTGGTCCGGGCCGGAGGGCGGGGAAATGGGGGTTATGTGGTTGAGGAGGGTGGTTTTTCCGGCACCGAGGAAGCCGGAGAGGACGGTGACGGGGAGTTTGCGGTCGGCATTCATGTTAGGAGGTGTGTTGGAGTTTCAAAGAGAGAGTTTGAATGGTGAGACGCGGGTTTCATCTCGGAAGCTGGCGAGCAGGGATTTCTCGTTGAGTCCCGGGCCAATAAAAACGGCGGCAGGTTCCATGCCTTCCTGCGCGCGGACCTTGATGATTCTGGGTGATTCGAATGGATCGTCGGTGCGGTTGAAGTAACACATTTCCCGGTCGGAAATGCGGGCTAGTCCCTTCACACGGAGGATGTCCCGTGGGAGTGCCTGGAGCCATTGGCGGAGGCCTTCCTCGCTCATCAAGGGAGGCTCCAAGTGCACGGCCACATGGTGGTGGGCGTGTGGAATGGGATCGCTGGTGTTCGGCGTTGGCAGGGTTTCCGCAGCAGTTTCATGCAGCAGGAGATCGATGAAGGAGTCCGTGTCGAGCCGTGGGGCGCGGGGATTCAGTTCTAGCAGGTCGTCGCGGAGGCGTTGTTTTTGTTTGTTGGTGGCGGTTTCGCTGCGGTTCGTTAGGATGGCACTGGCGGTGCGGACTTGGGCGCGTTCGGTGTGTTTGTCTCCGGGGAGCCAGCGTTTACCCCAGCGGGATTCGTTGATGACGGTGACCTGGAGAATGGAACCGAGGACATCACGCAGGGCGGCGGTGAGCGTGAGGGTTTCGATGAGGCGATAGGGATCGGTGGTGCCATTGGCTTCGATGATGATGAGCGAGCGGATGGACACGGGCACGCGGAGGATGGCGTCAATCAGACTCCCGGTGTCATCGCAACAGACGCAGCCTGCGGCGAGGCCTTGAATTTCCGCGCCGAGGCCTTTGAGGGTGAAAGCGTCGATGGCTGCGTTGAGAAAATCATTGAGGAGGACATAGGGAGCGCGTGGGCCGGGGATGAGTCGCGGGATCAGCTCGCGGATGAATGTGGTTTTCCCGGCACCGAGGAAACCAGCAACGATGAGGACGGGAATGCGCTCGGAGGACGAGGTCATGTGGTTAGGCTTCTCAATGGACGGATGAGATGAATGAGCTGGCAGACGGCCAAGGCGGCGACGTGGACGAGGACAATGCAGGGGCCTGTGGGGAGGTTGAGCGTGGCGGAGGCGGCGATGCCTACGGGAGGGGCGGCAATACCTAGCAGAAGTGCAACCAGGATGAGGTTTCGAAAGCTGGAAGACGCGATGCGGGCAGCGGCGGCGGGCATGACGATGAGGGCGCTGAGCAGGAGGGCACCGAGCATTTTGAGGCCGACGGCCACGGTGGCGGCGACAAGCAGGGAGAATGCGTAATGGAGCAACGCGGGCCTGATGTCGCGGGAGCGCGCAAGTTCGGGATCGAGAGTGGCGAGAGTGAGCGGGCGGAGTTGGGTGAGGAAAAACACGAGCACTGCGGCAGCGAGGATGGCTTGGTGGACGATGTCGGCGGGGCCGTTCGCGTAGATGCTGCCGAAGAGCAAACCTTCGAGCATGCGGTGTTTCCCGAGCAGAGAAATAAGGATCACTCCGAGGGCGACGCTGCCAGTGAAGGTGAAAGCGGTGATGGTATCGCGGGAAAGCGGCGTGCGCTGGGACAGCCAGCCCATGCCGAGCGCAATCAGGCAGGAGAAGATGAGGACATAGATCGTGGGATCTATTTTCCAGCCGGTCCAGGCGTCGATCATGAATCCGAGGGCGACTCCGGTGAGGGCGGAGTGGGCGAGTGCATCACTGAAAAAAGCCATGCCGCGCAGGTTGACGAATACACCGAGCAGGGCGCAGGTGGGACCTAATAGAAGACCTGACACCAGCGCGTAGCGAATGAAGTCGTAACGGAACAGCTCGATGAAGTGCATGAGGATGTGTCTCAGGCTACCGCGAGCAGCGGAGCGTCAAGCGTGAGACGGCGGGTGGACAGGCCGTCGAGGAAGGATTCGTCGTGGGAAACGACGATGAGGGTGAGCGAGTGCTCTTGGTGAAGATGAAGCAGGAGTTGCTTGAGGCTGGCGGCGGCGGCAGGATCGAGGTGGTTGGAGGGCTCGTCTAACAATAGAAGTGCCGGATCATCGAGAAGAGAGGCGGCGATGCGGACGCGCTGGAGTTCGCCTCCGGAGAGCTTGCCGAGCGGGCGGGCGGCGAGGTGGGAGATCCCGAGGCAGTCGAGCTTTCCGCAGATGCCATGGCGGAGCTTGCGCGGGATGCCGCCGATCCATGGGATGCGGCTGTGGCAGTTGATCGCGAGAAACTCGGAGGCGGTGAGCGGGAAACTCCGATCAATCGGCGCGTGTTGCGGGACGTAGCCGGGTTTCCGGGCGAGTCGGTGGCGCACGATGCTGCCGCAGACGGGGCGATGGATGCCGACGAGGGCCTTGAGCAAGGTGGTTTTCCCGCAGCCGTTCGGCCCGCTGATGCCTAACAGTTCGCCGCGATGAATGGCGCAAGAAAAAGCGGTGAGCACCTGGCGCGTGCCGTGGCGCAAGGTGAGCGAGTGGGATTCGAGAAGCGGTGAATCGGTAGTCATGGGGCGAAGGCGGCGCGCAGGGATTCGAGGTTTTTTCTCATGCCCTTGAGGTAGGCATCCGGGCGGGCTTGGCCGACTTCCAGAGTATCAAGCGTGGAAACGCGCGCACCTGCTTCGGTAGCCACGCGCTGGAGCAAAGCTGGCTCGTATCCGGTCTCGGCGAAGAGGACTTTCACGCCGGCGGCATGGATGCGCTCGATGAGTGCGGCGATCTCCGCCGGAGCGGGATCGCGCTCGGGAAACTCGGCAATGTAGCCGATAGATTCCAGTCCGTAGCGTTTCGCGAGATAGGGAAAGGCATCGTGGAAGGTAACGATTTTCTTGGACGCTAGCGGACCGAGGACGCGTTGGAAATCGGCGTTGAGTTCGCGGAGCTTGGCGATGTAATCGGCGGCGTTTTTTTGATAGGTTCCGGCACCCTCCGGATCCGCGGCGACGAGTGCGTCGCGCAGGGTTTCCACCTGGCGCATGGCGATGACGGGATCAAGCCAGAGATGCGGGTTCGGTTCGCCGGAGGATGAATCGGACGCGCCGAAAACAGGCGGGTTGGCCATGAGTTCGACGCCGATTGATAGATCGACCTTCTTCAGATCCTTCTTCGCGGAATGGCGGACAAGATCATCAAGCCACGGTTCCATGCCCGCGCCGTTTAAGACAAGGACATCGGCCTTGGCGATGCGTTCCATGTCCGCCGGGCGCGGAGAGAAGCCGTGGGCGCCGACATCACCTGAGACGATGGATTCCACGATGGCAAGATCCCCGGCGATGGAGGCGGCGTGGGCGTGGACGGGGAGGAAGGTGGCGAGGACACGGAGTTTCCCGGATTCATCGTTTTTGTTAGATAAATCATCCGGCTTGCAGGCAGCGAACAAAACGATGGCTGGGAGGCAAAGGAAGAGGCGGCGTTTCATCTTGTTGCTTCGGGGTTGAGTGAATGGATGGAGATCTTGCCTGATGCGGTTCCATAGGTGAGGTGGAGGCCGTCCGGGGACCAGCGCACGGCGGTGATTTCCTGATCTTCGCGCGCGATCAGAGCGGGTCCATCCGAGTGGTGCGGGAGCCAGAGGAGGACGAAGCCGTCGCGCGCGCCGGAGGCGAGGTAGGGACCGTCCTTGGGGAAATCGAGGGCGGTGACTTCTTTGAGGTGGCCGTAGAGTTGGTGTGGCTTCGCACCGCGCGGGCCGTTTTTTCCATAACATGGCCAGACGGTGATGACCGGGCTGCCGCTGAGGGCGAGCCATGGGAGATCAGGGGTGCCGCCGTTTTGCCAGGCAAAGGCTTTGATCTTGGTCTCGAAGCCTTGGATGTAGAGTGGATCGCGTTTTTTCAGATCGTAAAGGTGGACCGAGGGAGTCTGGTCGCTGGTGACGACCCAGCGACCATCGGGACTCCAGGTGGTGAGCACGGCGGCGACGCCATCGTCGATGCGGGCGAAGGGTTTCGTTTCGCCAAGCCGCCACATGCGTGCGCCGCCGTCGCTGGCGGTGGCGAGTTGATCTAACAAAACAGGATGCCAGATGAGATCGGTGACCGTAGAGCGGTGATCGTCGATGATGCGATTGGTTTCGAGCGTGGTGGCATCGATGACATGCACGTTCTTGCCGACGGCGGCTGCGATGAGCGAGCCATTGGCATTCCATGCACAACGCTCGGTCCAGCCGCGTGGGAGTTGGAGTTCGCGGGAATTGCCGCTGGGAATTTCGTGGAGGCGTAGCATGCCGTCTTGGCCGAAGGTGGCGAGAGTGTGGCCTCGCGGATGCCATGCGAGGCTGCCGTTGCCGCCGAGGTGGAACGGGAGGTCGATGATCTCGCCTTCTGCTAGATCGAACAGCTGGGGTTTGCCGGTGCTTGGTAAAGCGGCGAGGTGGGTGCCGTCGGGCGACCAGCGGAGGTCGAGGGCGTATTCGGCGAGGTCTGCCGTCCAAGCGAGTGGCAGCAGGTCGGCGGCGGAGCGGATTTCGATTTCCTCCTCTTCCAGTGCATCGGGGTCGGTCAGGCGAGGCATTTGCGGAAGGATTGGTTGAGTGAGTCGCGGTCGAGATCACGGCCGATGAAGACGAGGGAGGTGCGGCGCGGTTTGTTTCCCCATGGGCCGCCGTCTGCGGGATCAAGCAGCATGTGGACGCCTTGGAAAATGAAGCGGTTCGGGTTTCCACGGATTGCGAAGACACCTTTCATCCGGTAGATGTCGGTGCCCCGCTCGCGGAGAAGTTTGGAGAGCCAGGCATCGAGTTTTTTAGCATCGCACTCGCCATCGACCTCGATGCCGACGGAGCTGACGGCTTCGTCGTGGGTATGGTCCGGTTTGTAGGATGCGGCGATGGGCGGATGGAGCTCCTCAGAGCCTGCTAGAAATTTCAGTCCAAGTTCCTCCGGGTAGTGCTGGGTGAAGATGGCGAGAGGACCGGATGCATCGACCTTGCAAGTCCATTGCATGGGACCGTCGTTGAGAACGAGGTCGTAAGGGATACGATCCGCAGATAGAACGCTGCCGCTGGCCGCTTCGATGGCTTTGTGAGAGAACGCGCGAACGGCGATTTCACGGGCGAACGCGAGTGATTCGTCGTCGGTTCCGTTCACGGGAATGATGACCGCCGTCATGGATGGGTCCGGATTTTGCGAAGCGGCGAGGGTGAGCGTGCCGGCGGGTGCCTCAAGGATGCCGCCCCATTCGAAGGGGTATTCGGGATCGAGGAAACGCGCATCAATGCCGATGGCGCGGTCGAGATTGAAGCCGCCTATGTCGAGCACGCTGGCAATCGGGACGTTCGCGTTCTGGCAGCGCTGGAGTTTCGCGACGCCGTTGATGGCTTTGATGCGAGCTTCGAGCGCATCGAGTTCGGCGGCGGTGACGAGGTCGGTTTTGTTGAGCAGGATGGAATCGGCGAAGGCGATTTGTTTGACCGCCTCTTCGCTGGAATCGAGATGGAGTGGGATGTGGCGGGCATCGACGAGTGCGACGATGGCGTTGAGAGTGAGCTTGTCCTTCATTTCGTCATCGACGAAGAAGGTCTGAATGACAGGGCCGGGATCGGCGAGGCCGGTGGTTTCTATCAGGATGTGATCGAACTGGTCGCGGCGTTTCATCAGGCTACCGATGATGCGGATGAGGTCGCCGCGCACGGTGCAGCAGATGCAGCCGTTGTTCATTTCGAAGATCTCCTCGTCGGCGTTGATGACGAGCTCGTGATCGATGCCGATCTCGCCGAATTCGTTTTCGATCACGGCGATACGGAGGCCGTGGTTTTCGGTAAGGATGCGGTTGAGCAGGGTGGTCTTGCCGGAGCCGAGGAAGCCGGTAAGGACGGTAACGGGGAGCTTGGATGTCATGATTTAACGAGTAGTTTCGGACGTGGAGGATTGCCGACAGCGGCAAGTTCCCACCACTTCAGCGCGAGAGTGGGTGGCAGCCAGGGTTTGCCTTTTGGTAGGTGCTTGAGGGCACGCCAGCAGCCGTAGCGCCATTCGGCACCGTGGGTTTCGAGAATCCATTGCTCGTAGGCGATCAGCCAGCGGAGGAACGGGAGGAATGGGAGGAATGCCTGCCAGCGCTCCTCTACCGTTCCAGCCTCCCCATGTTCGTGACCGGGAACGGGAGACTGCGAGCCACTCCAGAGCTCGATTCGACCGCGGTCGCGGCAGAACACGCTGCCGGTCACGCCCGGCGGCGGGGCCCATGAGGCGACGGCCCCGTGGAGTTCGATCAAGCCGCTTTCCCATGGCTTCGAGTAGCAACTTGTGCCGGTCAGCCCGGGCGACGGGCTGCGTTTCAGACCGAAGTGCACCAGCAGATTCCCTTGGGGATGGCGGACATCATGCCCCCAGAACACCATCTGCTGCGCGATACCGCGGGCGGCGTCGTTCAGGATCACAGGAGGTAGGATGGACGTTGCAGGCATGCGTCCATTTTTTTCAATAGCAAATTAAGTGCAAGATAAATAAAGTTTTTCTTGCATATGATTTGCATTATGTGGAATTCGTTTCGGCGTCCACACTACCATGAAACTAAAATCACTACTGACCCTTGGATTGATCCTTCCCATTTCCGCGCAAGCGGCCTCGCTCCTCACCGGTGGCCACATGGACGGCCCGGCATTCGGCTACGTGTCGAATGCCGACGTCTTACTGGATCCGCTGCTCACTCAGGGCTTCGAGCCCCACTACCACAACCACGGTGACCCGGACGCGGCAGTGGTGGACGGCGTGGCGCAATCTGCCGAATCGGAATACGCGCCGGGCGATTTGATCGTCGTGGTGCCCGAGTCTTCCGTGACGACTTCGGGTTCGGTCAGCTACTACTTGCTGCCGGAAACGGAACAGTATGCATCGGAAAATGGCACGCCGTTCCTTGGTATCGGCATTGAAGAGTTGGCCCCTGGTGATTGGGTTGGCGGGACGGTGAGTTTGAAACTGCTGAGCATCAGCGGCCCCGGCGACTTCCTTCTGTGGCAGGACGATGGATTCGGCGGAGCCAACATGTTTTTCGATTCCGCAGGAGATTCCTTCACCCTCGCCGCAGGTTCCCACACTCACTACAACTGGGGTTTCACGGAAAAAGGAATCTACGAGCTGGAGTTCGAAATTTCCGGCAACCACGTCGATGACGATTTCCAGAGCGCATCCGGACTTTATACCTTCCAAGTCATCCCGGAGCCGACAACGACACTGCTTGGTGCTTTTGGAGCATTGGCACTGCTGCGCCGCCGTCGCTGATTTCCCAAAACAGCCCTTGGATGCGTCCGATGACATGCCGGCCATCGAGTTTTTCAAGCCGCTGGTTTCCGACTTGGCACTCTTCAACGCGGACTGGAATCCAGCCGTGTTGAGTGTCAGCAGTGCGGTGAGCTTGGCCATCTGGCACTGGATGACTTGTCAATCGAAGCCGGACTTCCCCTTCACGTTGGCGAAGAAATAGAGCAGCCGTTTTTCCATGGAACGGGTCTGCACACGGAGAGCTGCATTCACCCGCGCCCGCAGACCATTCACCTTGGCGGCCCACTCGACGGCATTGGTGATCGACGCGCTGATCTCCCCGTCACTCACCTTGATGTCGGTGATACCGGGGGCGGCGTGGCGGGACACCCATGCGGGCACTCGGATTTTTCCAACACTCTGTGCCGCCGTCGCCCACGCCGATGCCAGGTAGCCAACCCGCGCCTTCTTCGCCTTGCTGCTAGGAATTTGCTTTCTGCGGGAGGCCCCTGAAAGAGCCATTGGTCCGGGCCGGAGGGCGGGGAAATTGGGGATTTGGGGGATGATCTGCGGGCCGATTCGCGGAATTCCATTTTACCGGCGCTTGATTGATTGCTCGTTCGGAGTCTCCGGTGCGATCCCGTTCTGGTGGCCACGGCGGCTCACGCGGCGGCTGGAGTCGATTGAATGAAGCGATCTACTGACCGGAGGTAGCTGGCTCGTCCGCGGATTCGACAATCCCATGTGGCTGCGAGAAAATCGCGGTCGCGACATTGCAATAAAGCAAACGGGCTGTCCATCTGAGTGCGGCGACCCCTACGGGTTGTATTTTCGCCATGGGTGGAGTGTTTTCGGATTGAACTCCAGCGAAGTCGGCGCCACCCGATGATTGATCGGCGGCTGAGGTTTGCTGCTCTTGGGAGTTGGGTTTGCGACCAGAGAGCGGTAGGTAATTGGCTCGACGCGAAGCGCCTGTTCGAGAAGACGCCGAAAGAGGAGGCCTCGAAACTCCGACCGACGCCTGTTGAAGCGGAAGGCAAACTCGTCCAGATACCCCTGAAGGTGGTCCGCCTCCACGGCTCCCTGATGGGTTCCGAGCAACCAACGCTTCAGCAAGCACGCGACGCGATGAACGCCTGGGAGGGACACATGGGGCAGATCGCCGGAACGGGCCACCGCACGGGGCTGGTGCAGATAGTCCTTCATGGTGGCAGGCGGGTAGGATCGCCAGCCGTCGGTGACGACCCGAGAGCCCGGTGCAATGCAGGCGAGCAGGAATGAGCGTAGCGACGGCCCTTGGGCATTGGGAATGATGCGCAGACGACACCGTCCAAAACCTTTGGGACTGAGGATCTCCACGGCCACCGCCACGAGGGTCTTGCCAGCAGCGCCCCTTTCCCCGCTTTCCGGACTTGATGCCACCGATGAAAGTCTCATCGACCTCAACCACCCCGGTGAGTTGATCATGGTCTGGCCTCACCATGGCCGTGCGGAAGCGGTGCAGCATGGCCCAAGCCGTCTGATAGGAACCGAACCCGAGAAGCCGGTGCAGGGTCTTGGCCGAAACCCCGTTCTTCGCCGAAGTGGTGCCCCAAGCAGCCTCGAACCAGATCGTCAAAGGGGTGCGGGTGCGGTGGAAAATCGTCCCGGTTGTCACGGATATCCGTCGCCGACAGCCCGCGCACCAGAACCGCCCGTCGCCCATCCGCCAATGGCCGGGCATCCTGCACTGCGGGCAAACGAAACCGCCCGGCCAGCGAAGCCACTCCAGATAATCGAGACACGCGGCATCATCGGGAAACCATGCCCGCATCTCCTTGTAGTTGGACGGATAGTCGTGCCCAGCTTTGAGGCGCGAGGCTGGTGGTTGCGTCGTAAGCGTAGTCCCAAGCGCCTTTGATAGAACTTTGCTACGGCGGTATCATAGGTGTCATCGTTTGCAGATCGATGACAATTATGAAGTCAGGCTACCTTACAAACGCTTTTCCCACTGCGGGCTTTGAGCCAGTTGGCTGGGGTCAGCGTGATGGCGTCTTTGGCCAGCATGCCGGGCAGACGGGTGAGAACGTCGGTGAGG
>Ga0164295_10000384_pt1 | contig 38018 bp, 27 predicted proteins | sample GEODES006metaG_FD_111798 | JGI IMG/M metagenome (GOLD analysis project Ga0164295, IMG submission 111798) | Oligotrophic lake water microbial communities from Sparkling Lake, Wisconsin, USA - GEODES006 metaG | ecosystem: Environmental > Aquatic > Freshwater > Lake | place: USA: Sparkling Lake... | reverse complement strand
TTTCCTTTTTCCGATTTTCCGAATTTCGAGCCATCTGCTTTTGTAATTAACGGGCAAGTCATCGCGAACGCTTTTCCTTCCGTTTCAGAATCTACGTTCATTCTACGAATTAATTCTGTACCTGTAGTTATATTTCCCCATTGGTCGCTTCCACCCATTTGTAATTTACAATTGTGGTGTTTGTGCAAATGATAAAAATCGTATCCTTGAATTAATTGGTACGTAAATTCTGTAAAACTCATGCCTTCGCCTTCACCAGACAATCTTTTTTTCACAGAATCTTTACTCATCATGTAGTTAACCGTAATGCGTTTTCCTACTTCACGAACAAAATCAATGAATGAAAAATCTTTCATCCAATCGTAATTGTTTACTAAAACGGGGGCTTGTGCATCGGTAGCATGGAAATCTAAAAAGCGAGACAACACCCCTTTAATTCCTTCTACATTGTGATTTAAAGTGGCTTCATCTAATAAATTTCTTTCGTTAGATTTTCCTGAGGGATCACCAATCATTCCTGTGGCACCACCCACTAAAGCAAATGGTTTATGTCCGAATTTTCGTAAATGCATCAATAGAATAATAGGCACCAAACTTCCAATATGTAACGAATCTGAAGTAGGATCAAAGCCAATATAAACCGCTGTTGGCTCTTTTAAAAGTTGCTCTTCTGTTCCTGGCATGGCATCGTGAACCAGACCTCTCCATTGTAATTCTTCAATTAAATTCTTCATGTTGTTTTATTTTTCTTCAACCACAGCATCTGGGTCATCATCATTTTCTAAAATATCTATTCTTGGTTCTTTTAATTCTTGCGCATTGGCTAAACTTCTATTTAAGGATAAAACCAAACTTGGTAATAAAATTAAATTGGTTAACATTCCGAATAATAACGTAATGGAAACCAAACCTCCTAAAGCCACAGTTCCTCCGAAATCGGATAAGGTAAACACCGAAAATCCGAACAACAACACGAAAGAAGTGTAAAACATACTTGGTCCTTCTTCGTTTAATGTGGCGAAAATTGATTTTCTTATTTTCCAGTTATTTCTAACTAATTCTTGTCGGTATTGTGCTAAAAATCGAATGGTATCATCTACGGAAAGTCCAAACGCAATTCCAAAAACCAAAATAGTTGAGGGTTTAATTGGAATGCCTAAATATCCCATCAATCCAGCTGTAGCTAATAATGGTAATAAATTCGGAATCAAAGCTACAAAAATCATTTTCACCGAACGGAATAAGAAAAAGATTAAAGCAGCTGTTAATGCTAAAGCGAATAATAACGATTCAATTAAGTTTTCTAATAAATAACTGGTTCCTTTTTGAAACAACAACGCTTTTCCAGTAATGGTAACTGTAAAACGTTCTTTTGGGAATAATTTATTGATTCGGTCATTTAATTTTTCTTCCACTTTTACCATTTCGTCTGTGCTGACTTCTCGCATAAATGTTGAAATTCTAGCGTATCGACCAGTGTCATCTACATAACTTTTTAGTGGATTATTTTTGCTGTCTTTCGACGAATTTTTCAAATAAGGTAAAATAAAAGCTTGCTCTTGCGAATCGGGTAAATCGTAAAAAGCAGGATTTCCGTTGTAATACGCTTGTTTCGAAAACTTTACTAAATTGACAATAGAAACCGGTTTTGAAAGTTCAGGAATCGCTTCAATTTCCGATTGCAATTCGTCCATTTTCTTTAAGGTTGAAATTTTCATCACGCCTTTTTTACGTTTGGTATCAATCAAGATTTCTACAGGTAAAACCCCTTTAAATTCTTTTTCGAAGAAACGAATGTCTTCAAAAAAAGGCGTACTTTTTGGCATATCTTCTAAAATGCTTCCAGAAATATTTATTTTATAAACGCCAATAATTCCTAAAATTAAAATACCAACTGCAACCGAATACACACGAACATTATGAAATTTTACTTGGTTGATAATCCAGTTTTTAAAATTCACTAAATAGCCGCGTTCCAAATGTTCCAAATGTTTCGCTTTTGGAATCGGCATAAAACTGAAGAAAATTGGAATTACAAATAAACTCAGCACAAAAAGCGCCATAATATTTATGGAGGTTACGATACCAAATTCTTGTAATAATTTATTATCAGTAATAATGAATGTAGCAAAACCTACCGCAGTTGTAACATTTGTAATGAAAGTTGCGGTTCCGACTTTGGTTAAAACACGTTGTAAACCTTTCGCTTTATTTCCGTGAATTCGCGTTTCTTGGTGGTATTTATTGGTTAAGAAAATACAATTAGGAATTCCAATAATGACAATTAATGAAGGCACTAAAGCAGTTAAAACTGTAATTTCGTAACGCAATAATCCTAAAAATCCGAAAGACCACATTACGCCAATTATCACCACAAAAAGCGCCATCATGGTTGTGCGAAACGAACGGAAAAAGAAATAAAAGATTAATGAGGTTACCAATAAAGTAGCGCCAATAAACAAACCAATTTCGCTAATAATAGCTTTGGCATTCATAGTTCTAATATAAGGCATTCCCGAAACTTTGATAGCTATTTTGGTTGTTTCTTTAAACGATTCAATAGACGGAATAAGTTTTTTTAAAACAAATTCTTTTCTTTCGGGTTTGTTTACTATATCTTTTTTCAGGTAAATGACACTTCTAACCACGCCGCTTTTTTTATTAAACAATAAGCTTTCGTAAAAAGGCATTTTGTTTAATAAATCTTGTTTTTTGGTATTCAAATAAGCGGCATCAGCGACTTTGTTTTGATCTATAAAAGGTTGTACTTGAAAGGTTTGTAAGGAATCATTTTTTACTAAATCTCGAATTTCATTGAATGACAACACGGCATCTACTTCTTTGTTTTTAGCAATAGCAGCCATCATGTTATTCCAAGCTTTAAACGTTTCTGGTTTAAAAACATCGGAACTTTTAACGGCAAAAATGATGACATTTCCTTCTTCACCAAATTTCTTTAAAAAATCGGTGTAAGCTATATTTTCTTTATGGTCTTTGGGTAATAAATTGGCTTCAGTTTGTGTAAAACGAATATATTTCCATTGCATCGCCATAAAAATAGTAAACAAAGCAATGCATAAAAGCACCCAATGTCTATTTCTTAAAAGCGTTCGCGATACAAAATTCCAAAAACTGGTGTTTAACCACTTCGTCATGATATGATTTTAGGGTGCAAAGGTAAGAATTATGGTGAATTATATCCCCAAATTCAACGTAAAAGATAATTTTATGGCAATATTTTGATCAAATTTTTCTAATTGATACGGGCCATATCTATAATAAGTGGACAAACCAAAGCCTTTAAAAATATTTTGAAGTTCAAATCCACTTTCATAAAAACCTTTTTCCATAGTTTTGAATGTGATACCTTGATGGTTTTCAGGATTTGAAAAACCTCCAAATGCCACTTTACTGCCAACCACTAAAATAGGTTTAATGCTTTTTGAAATTTGAAATTTATTAAAGTAATGTTTCAATTGAAAAAGTGAATACCTGTCTGAAAAAAATTCATTAAAATACATGGTTTCAAAAGACGTTTTATTTGCAAATGTAATTCGCCTTAAAATAGCTTCTCGGTCTAAATTATTTGGCGCTACACTATATAAATGAGAAAGTGGAACAGTACCTAAACTAATTCCTCCTTGTAATAAAAAAGTGGTTTTTTGTCCTGATAAATGTTTCTTTTCTTGATACACACGGGCATCTATTTTTGTAAATTCAATATTTTCGCTCAATACATTTGGAATGGCTTGAGACACCTGCAAAATTATTTTTGGAAATCCTTTTTCTACTTCTAATATTTCTTGTGGCGCTTGTAAAAATTTACTGTTTGGCGACCATTCCATACTTAAAGTTGCTATTGTTAAATTGTATACTTTATAGGAATTGTTTGGGGCATTAAATTCGTAATTAAATAAAGGATTGATTCTGGAACGACTTATTTTAAAAGTTGTTTCAATTTTAGAAATGAATTTAGATTCAAAAGTCAGTTCATACGATTGATGGTTGTAAAATGTAGAAAGATTAAAAGGACGTGGATCTATAAGTCTAAATCGTTTATTGTCTGCTATAAGAGATAAATCTGCGAATTCAATAATATCATCTGTAAAGGATCCCGAAATCCAACTATCCGTATTTTTTGAAAGACGAAATGCACTACCAAGTTGACTTTTAAAAACCCCATCTTTTGTGCCATAAGCACCATAACCAAATAATCTATAATAAGTCGAAAAGCGGTCATTTGTTGCAATTCCTATGCCTAATCGAAACCCTTCGTAATTGTTATATTTAAAAATATCTCGAGCTCGAAAATCAAACCAACCAATTGGAATTTGTCCGTTAATAAGTTTTTTACCGAAATAAATTTTCTTTTCAATTTTTGTTGCGGTTACTAAACTGTCTAATGCTTGATAAGTATTTTGTGATCTTTTGTCTAAAGTATCGTTTGAGATTGTTGTAAAAAAAGCAGCATTTGTTTTAATTGCACTTTTATCAATTTGAATTTGATAACGTTGTTTTTTTGTAAGTTCTGTAAAGTTATAATTACTGTAATCCCTGTAAATTTTCACAAACAAATCATTAGAATAGTCATACTTTTTAGAAGTGTTCGGTAAATTATCAAACTGAATGGTTTCTCCCAAAAAATCAATATTTTGTTTTCCTTTTCCTTTAGTTACTAATATGTTTTGCGAAATAGGAAACCACGATTTTCCGCCATTAAAAGAATTAAAAACAGTTTCCGCTTTTACATTAATAATACTATTTATAAAAAAAGTAATTTTAGTAATTGCTTTTGTTTTTAAATTAATAGTAGCAATTCCTTTTAATTTGTTTTTTTTGATGCTTTTTTTTAATTCAAATTGCAATACTATTTCATTACCATTTGGTTTGCTTAAGGTATCTGTTATTTCAAATTTATATTTAAGTGCGCCTTCAGTTGAAAAGGGGTTTTGAAAGGTAAATTGTAAAATTTTCAATTGTTTTTTACTCAAATCAAATGGCATAAATTCCTGACCTAGCAATTCGTAAATAGGTTGTTTTAAACCTGCCATTTTTAAGCCAATAATAGTTTCTTTTTTCTTCCCTTTTTCGATGGAAACGGTAGCTACTTTTTCGGTTTGATAAACATGTTGATTAGTAATAATTTTCTTAAATTTATAACTGGAAGAATCGATTGTAAATTTTGTTTTTCGCTTATTTTTAATCAACGTATCAATAGAAGCAGAAATAGAATCCGGAGAAGCAGAGATTATTGATTTTTCGTAAAAGGTGTAACTAAAATCAGTATTTTTAATATGATTATTGGTTAAAACGCCAATAATATTTTGGACTACTTTTACTGTGTTTTCATTTTGATTTACAGCGTTTTTTTGAGCAACCGCTCCAATAGAAAATAAAAAAACAAACCAAAGCAGTACTCTCATTTAGAATAAATAAAAAACAAATATACAGATAATAAAAAAGCGTCCAATTACTTGCACGCTTTTATTTTTTTAAAATTTATTTTGCTTCGTGGAAACGTTTTGTTACTTCGTCCCAGTTAATTACATTGAAAAACGCTTCAATATAATCGGGTCTTCTATTTTGGTAGTTTAAATAATAGGCGTGTTCCCAAACGTCTAAACCTAAAACAGGTGTTCCACCACAACCAATTCCTGGCATTAAAGGATTATCTTGATTGGGTGAAGAACAAACTTCAACTTTTCCACCTTTATGCACACAAAGCCAAGCCCATCCGGAACCAAAACGAGTAGCTGCCGCTTTTGCAAATTCTGCTTTAAAAGCATCAAACGAACCATAAGCCGTGTCAATAGCACTTGCTAATTCACCTGTTGGCAAACCACCACCATTTGGCGACATTACGGTCCAAAATAAATTATGATTGTAAAAACCACCACCGTTATTTCTAACTGGCATGTTATTCATGTCTAAATTAGCCATAATTGACTCAATAGATTTTCCTTCTAAATCTGTTCCAGCTATAGCTGCATTCAAATTTGTTGTGTAAGCATTATGATGTTTTGTATGGTGAATTTCCATAGTTCTTGCATCAACATGTGGTTCTAATGCATCATATGCATAAGGTAATTGTGGGAGTTCAAAAGCCATGATTTACTATTTTTAATGGATTAATTATTTTTTTCAAATTTATAACTTTAACTTTGAAAATAAAATTTTTCCGTCTTAATACTTTCTTAAAAGATTTTTTGTAATATGGCATTTCAAGTTTATAACGCTTCCGCTGGTTCTGGTAAAACATATACCTTAACAAAAGAATATTTAAAAATTTTATTGGTAGCTCCTGCCAACGATACCTATAAAAAAATTCTTGCCATAACTTTTACGAATAAAGCGGTTGAAGAAATGAAAAGTCGGATTATTGATAGTTTAATTGCTTTTACAAAAAATGAAGTTTCTGAAAAAACCGCTAATTTTATGCAAGAAATTGCTTCCGAAATAAAAGTAGATGTTCCAACAATACAACAAAAATCAAAGAAGATTTTAAAGAACCTAATTCATAATTATGCAGCATTTGATATTTCAACAATAGATAAATTTACACATCGCATCATTAGAACATTTACGCACGATTTAAATTTACCTACCAATTTTGATGTTACTTTAGATACAGAGGAGCTTTTGAAAAATGCCATTGATGTAGTGGTTGCCAAAGCAGGCGAAGAGTATGAATTAACACATGTTTTAATAAATTTTGCAAAAAGCAAAACAGATGATGATAAAAGTTGGGATGTAACTTTAGATTTATATGAAGTCTCCAGATTAATTTTAAACGAAGAGCATTTTTTTAATTTTGGAAAATTAAGCGATAAATCGGTAGCTGATTTTACTAAAATTTCTGAGAAAATAAAGTTAAAAATAGCATCCAATAAATTAAAAATAAAGGAAAATGCGAAATTCATTTTAGATGATTTTGCAACAAATAATTTAACGGAAGAAGATTTTGACCGAAAGACGTTTTACAATCATGTTGTCAATTTGTTTAACGAAAAAGCAACTGATTATGATTATGTAAGCGATAAAGAAATTTCAGTCCCTAAAAAATCAAATAATTCTGAAGCAATTTATCGTTTGGCTCCTGCTTGGAAAGAAAAACTAAACCTTATTTACAAAGCAAAAAATGAAAATGCGTTATTTGATTTGATTATCAAAAACATGATTCCGTTGTCGCTAATTAATGTAATATACAAAGAATATAAGCAATTACAAGAAGATCAAAATGTGTTGTCTATTTCCGATTTTAATACCATAATTAATAACGAAATTAAAGACCAGCCCGCGCCTTTTATTTATGAGCGTTTAGGAGATAGATACCGTCATTATTTTATAGATGAGTTTCAGGACACCTCGCAGTTACAATGGGAAAATTTTATTCCATTAATTGATAATGCTTTGGCAAGCGAAGATTTAGATGGCACAAAAGGTTCGTTACTGATTGTAGGCGATCCAAAACAATCTATTTACCGATGGCGTGGAGGAAAAGCGGAACAATTTATCGATTTAAGCACCACTGTCAATCCGTTTTCTAACAATGAAAAATCTGTAGAAAATTTACCAAAAAATTATAGGAGTTATTCAGAAGTTATTGATTTTAATAATCAATTTTTTCAATTTCTTTCTGGAGAATTTACCAATGAAGCCTATCAAAAATTATATAAAGAAACTGCTGAACAGGAAATAAATGAAAAAACAGGTGGTTTTGTATCCGTCACTTTTTTAGATGACACCATTGAAATTAATGAAGAAATCTCCGATGATGATACTATCACCGAAAAAGACAAGCAATATTTGTCAAAAACTTTAGAAATTATTCAGCAATCACTTGCAAATGGATTTGACTATTCAGACATTGTTTTATTAACTCGAAAAACTAAAAACGGGGTTTTATTGGCTAATTTTTTAACCGAAAATAATATTCCAATTATTTCTTCGGAAACGTTGCTTATTCAAAATGCTTCGGAAGTAAAATTTATAATTAATTTTTTAGAATATTTGGATAGTGCTAATAATCAAGAATCAAAAATAAATTGGTTATATTTTGTGGCAACTACAAAGGTTGATAAAAATAAAATTCACGATTTCATTGTGTCTGCAAAGGATGCATCAGAAACCGATTTGCAAAAGTATTTAGCTTCATATGGTTGTGACATATCATTTGAAAATTGCAGAAAAAAATCGTTGTATGACGCAGTAGAAAATATAGTAAACGTATTTATAAAAGAGAAAACTACCATTTCATACGTGCAATATTTTTTAGATTTAGTTTTAGAGCGAAATGTAAAATATCAAACCAGTATTGCTGATTTTTTAGAGTATTGGAAAAAATCGGGTTTCAAGCAAAGCATTCCGTCACCAGAAGGAGAAAAAGCCATTCGAATTATGACCATTCATAAATCGAAAGGATTAGAATTTCCTGTGGTAATTTATCCGTTTGCCGATGACAGCTTAAATCCAAGAAGTAATAATATTTGGATTCCAATGGAAGACGAAAGTGTTGATATGCCTCAAGCTTTGGTTAAAAACAATAAGATTCTAGAAAAATATAGCGGGACAACTAAAGAAATTTATCAAACCAAATCGCAAGAAGAAATTTTAGACACAATAAATGTTTTATACGTCGCCTTAACCCGTGCCGTGGAGCAATTGCATATTATAAGTAGTTATAAAATAACGTCAAAAGGAGAAATTGCTACTTCCAAAACGTTAGCTACATATTTTATAAATTTTTTGTCGCAAAAAGCAACTTTTTCTTTAGAACAAAAAGAATATGTTTTCGGAAATCCAACAAGACAATCGCAACCGAAAATTTTCGACAAAAATAAAGCAGATATTGAGTCCGTAAAAAAGGTATTAGATTTTTCTTCGATACGAATTGCAAAAAAAGAAGCTTTAATGTGGGGTACTTTAAAGCAAGATGCTATTGAGTTCGGAAATATTATTCATCAAATTTTATCTTATATTACTACGAAAAACGATTTGCAATCGGCATTAACAAAAAGCGTAGACGAAGGCCTGATTCAACAATCACAAAAAAGCATTTTTGAAGATAAAATCAATCAAATTATACATCATCCAGAATTAGAAGATTATTTTAATCCGAATTACTCCGTTTTTACCGAACACAATATAATTTCTCCAAACGAAATCAATTTAAAACCAGATAGATTAGTAACTCATAATTCAGAAGCCTTTCTTATTGATTACAAAACAGGAGCACAAGACGAAAAACACAAAAAACAAATTGCAAACTATGTGCGCGTAATTGAAAAAATGAATTTGAAAGTAACTAAAAAAGTGTTGCTGTATATAGGAGAAGATATAAAAATTATACATTTGTAGAAAATTAAAACATCCAACCATAAACAATAAAAAAATGTACGGAAAAATTCAAGCCCACTTACAAAATGAATTACATACAATTCAACAAAACGGATTGTACAAAAAAGAGCGCATTATCACTTCGCCACAAGGAACAGAAATAGTTGTAAACGGTGAAACGGTTTTAAATTTTTGTGCGAATAATTATTTAGGCTTATCATCTCATCCAGAAGTGGTTCAAGCAGCAAAAGATGCCCTAGATTCTCACGGCTTCGGAATGTCATCTGTTCGTTTCATTTGTGGAACCCAAGATATTCATAAACAATTAGAAGCAGAAATAGCAGATTTTTATGGAACAGAAGATACCATTTTATATGCCGCAGCTTTCGATGCCAATGGCGGTGTTTTCGAACCTTTATTAGGAGAAGAAGATTGTATTATTTCTGACAGTTTAAATCACGCTTCTATTATTGATGGGGTACGTTTGTGTAAAGCAGCACGTTATCGTTATGAAAATTCTAATATGCAAGATTTAGAAGCTCAATTAATTATGGCCAAAGAAGCAGGACATCGTTTTAAGTTGATTGTTACAGACGGAGTGTTTTCAATGGACGGACTAGTAGCGCCATTAGATAAAATTTGCGATTTAGCCGATAAATATGATGCATTAGTAATGGTAGATGAATGTCATGCTGCAGGTTTTATAGGCGCAACAGGTAAAGGAACTATGGAAGCTAAAAACGTTATGAATCGTGTAGATATTATAACTGGAACTTTAGGTAAAGCTTTGGGCGGTGCTATGGGTGGTTATACCACAGCTAAAAAAGAAGTGATTGAAATTTTACGCCAACGTTCACGACCTTATTTGTTTTCTAATTCTTTGGCACCATCAATTGTTGGAGCTTCTTTAAAAGTTTTTGAATTATTAAAAAAAGACACCACTTTAAGAGATCAATTAGAATGGAACACTAATTATTTTAAAGAAGGCATCCGAAAAGCGGGTTTGGATTTCATTGATGGGGATTCTGCAATTGTACCCGTTATGTTGTATGATGCTAAATTATCTCAAGAAATGGCAGATGAATTATTAAAATTAGGTATCTATGTAATTGGATTCTTTTATCCCGTTGTTCCAAAAAATAAAGCTAGAATTAGAGTACAATTATCTGCTGCACATACAAAAGAACAGTTAGATAAAGCCATATTTGCTTTTGAAAGTGTTGCCAAAAAATTAAATATTATTCAGTAAATTAATAGTGTTTAACTTTTAATTAAGAAAAATGAACTAAAAGTTTTGTGAATTACAAAAAACACATTACTTTTGTATTTATTATAACGCATTGTAATTAAATTAAATAAAAAGTATGAAACATCTTAACAAACTATTTGCTGGGGCGTTAATATTAGCTGGATTTGCAGCTAATGCTCAAAACAGCACAAACCCATGGGCCGTATCTTTTGGAGTTAACGCCATTGATACAAAAATTAGCATGAAAGGAAATGACCACCTTAGATTTGAAAAATTGAATAACGTAAAGGAAAACTTTAATATCGTGCCTTCAGTTTCTTATTTAAGTGTAGCTAAAAATGTTGGAGACAACTTCAGTTTTGGTTTAACGGGTTCATTTAACAAAATTACAAAATGGACAAATCACATACCTCAAACTAAAAACACCTCTGAGGTTATTAATCCTGGTGATTTAGATTTTTATGGAGTTGATGCAGCAATCACTTACAGTTTTAAAAGTTTATTAAAATCAAAATGGTTTGATCCAACTTTAAATTTAGGTGGAGGTTACACTTTTTTTGGTGATGCTTCTGCTGGAACAGTTAATGCTGGATGGGGATTAAACTTTTGGTTTGCTAAAAATGTAGCATTAACTTTAGGTTCTACTTTAAAATATAGTTTCGACGATACTAGACTAGCAAATGTAGATGTGCCAACACATATTTTTCACCAAGCCGGTTTAAAATTCCAATTTGGGGCGAAAGACAGAGATGATGACGGTATTATTGACGCAGAAGATACTTGTCCAGATGTTAAAGGATTAGAAGCTTTCCAAGGTTGTCCTGACTCAGATTCTGATGGAATCCAAGATTCAGCTGATGCTTGTCCAGAAGAAGCAGGTTCTCCAGAAATGAATGGATGTCCTGACCAAGATGGCGATACTGTTGCTGATAAAGATGACGCGTGTGTTGATGTTGCGGGTTTACCAGTTTTAAAAGGTTGTCCAGATGCAGATGGAGATGGAATTGCTGATCAAAACGACAAATGCCCTACTGTAAAAGGTGAAAAAGCTAACGGTGGATGCCCATGGCCTGATACTGATGGCGATAAAGTTTTAGATAAAGATGACAAATGTCCAACTTTAGCTGGAACTGTAGCAAATAACGGATGTCCTGAGGTATCTGAAGACACAATGAAAAAACTAAATGATTATGCTAAAACAATATTATTTGATTCTGCTAAATCATCATTCCAAAAACAAACATACCCAATATTACAAGCTATTGTTGCTATATTAAAAGAATATCCTTCTGCTAAATTTGCTTTAGAAGGTCATACAGATTCAGATGGTAAAGATCAATCAAATTTACTTTTATCTCAAAGTAGAGCTGCTGCCGTAAGAACATTCTTAATTGATAATGGTATTGCTGCTGACAGATTAACATCTGAAGGTTTTGGTGAAACTAAGCCAGTTGCAACAAACGCAACTAAAGCTGGAAAAGCGCAAAACAGAAGAGTAGAAGTTAAATTAGTAAAATAATTTTTCTCTCATAATATTTTAAAAAGGTCTCAATTTATTGAGACCTTTTTTTTATCTTTATTGCCATGGAGGCATCATTTTTATCTAAATTAGCAAAAGAGTTATTAAATAATAACTCATCTTCGTTACACCACACTACTATTGTTTTACCAAACAAGCGGGCTAAAATTTTTTTATTAGAAGAATTAAAAAAACAATCTTCAGATACTTTTTTAGCACCCAAAATAGTAAGTATTGAAATGCTTATTGAGGAAATTGCGCAATTAAGGACACTTGATAACATTGAACTTTTGTTTGAGTTTTTTATTGTTTATTTAGATAATACCGAAAAATTAAAACAACAAGATTTTGAAAAATTTTCAAGTTGGGCGGTTACTTTAATTCAAGATTTTAATGAAATTGACAGGTATTTAATCAATCAGAATGAAATTTTCTCCTATTTATTAGATATTGAGCGCATTAAACATTGGACGCCAAATGTAAATAACCAATCTAAATTAATTGAAAGCCACCTAGAATTTTGGAAATTAATGCCTTTCTATTATGAAGCATTTACAACCCATTTATTAAATAAAAAAGTAGGATATCAAGGGTTGTTATATAGAAAATCAGCTGAAAATTGTTTGGCTTTTTCTGAAAAAATTCAGAACGAAACCTATGTGTTTGCTGGTTTTAATGCTTTAAATGCAGCTGAAGAAACTATAATTAAATGCTTGTTGGAAACCAAAAAAGCGACTGTGTATTGGGATATTGATGCTGTTTTCTTACAAGATGAATTCCATGATGCAGGTTTGTTTTTACGTCGAATAAAAAAATCTTGGAAATATTTTGAAACACAACCTTTTAATTGGATTACCAACTCATTTTCAAATAATAAAAATATTGAAGTTATTGGTACACCTAAATCTATTGGACAAGCAAAAATTGCTGGAAAAATTATAGAAAAAATCGTATTTGAAAACAAATCATTAGAAAATACTGCACTTGTTTTAAGCGAAGAAAATATTTTACTTCCCGTTTTAAATGCTTTACCAGTTGAGGTGGAGAATTTAAATATTACAATGGGCTATCCAAGTAAAAACAATCCAGCACAAATACTAATTTACAAATTATTTCAACTGCATTTAAACGCTCAAAATAGAAATAAAAAACAAAGTGTATTTTACTATAAAGAAGTATTAGAAATATTAAATAATCCATTAATTGTCTCAAGTATTCAAGCTAATGAAGTAGTTAAAATAATAAAAAATTCTAATTTAACTTTTATAACGAGTAATCGATTAGAAGAATTATTTTTTAAATACGATTTATCAAATAATGAATTAGTACATCATTTGTTTTTCGATTGGAATGAATCCATATCTGAAATTTTAGAGAAATTAAAAGCCATTCTGATTTGTATTAAAACACATTTAAGTACTCAAAACGAGCAAGATAAAGTTACTAAAGCATTTGTTTTTTCAATATATAATGTAATTTTTAAAATTACAAATTATTATGAATCCTATAAAAATATTGAAAATTTAGATATTTTATTTAGTATCTATAAACAAGTTATAGACCAAGCTCAGGTTTCTTTTGAAGGCGAACCACTCAAAGGTTTACAAATTATGGGGATTTTGGAAAGTCGAGTTTTGGATTTCGAAAATGTAATTATTACTTCGCTAAATGAAGGTAAATTGCCTGGCGGAAAATCGAATAATTCCTTTATTCCGCATGATGTAAAATTAGAAAAAGGACTGCCAACATATAAAGAACGTGATGCCATCTTTACGTATCATTTTTATCGTTTATTGCAACGGGCTAAAAATATTTATTTACTTTATAATACCCATTCTGAAGGTATTGATGCAGGAGAGAAGAGCCGATTTATTACACAATTAGAAATTGAACATCTACCAAATCATACGCTAAAAAAGGTTTTTTATAACGCAATTAAACCGGATACAATTTATCAACCGATTGAGGTAATTAAAACACAACCTATTTTAGATAGATTAACAGAAATTGCAACTATTAAAGGTTTTTCGCCTTCTGCTTTAACTAATTATTTACGAAATCCGATTCAGTTTTATTACCAACGAATTTTAGGCGTTCGTGAAAATGATGAGGTAGAAGAAAATGTGGCGGCTAATACTTTAGGAACTATAATTCATGAAGTGTTAGAAAAAATGTATGCTCCTTTCGAAGGCAAAAATATTCAAATTCGCGTTTCAGATATTGAGGTGATGATACAAAATATAGAAGCAATCACATTAGAAAAATTTAAAGAAGTTTACAAAGAAGGCGACATCAAAAAAGGTAAAAATTTAATTGCTTTTGAAGTGGCCAAACGAAATATTTATAATTTTTTAATTCAAGAGAAACAAACTATTGAAACTGGTGACGAACTATTTATTTTGTCTTTAGAAAAACCACATGAAACCATATTTGAACATCATAATTTACCATTCCCAGTTAAAATTTCAGGGAAAGTAGACAGAATTGAGCTGCGAAATAATACCATTCGTATCATCGATTATAAAACTGGAAAAGTTGAAGGAAATAATCTTAAAATAAATACTTTTGAAGGTTTAACGCTTGATTTGTCTAATGATAAAATTATTCAATTATTGTGTTATGCATTAATGTTTAAAGAAAATCCTTTAAAAGAAAATTTTAATGTGGAAGTCGGAATTTTTTCTTTTAAGAACATGAAAGCTGGATTTTTACCTTTTACATTTGGTAAAGGCAGAGGTGTAGTTGGTGAAACAGTAATTACAACTGAATTTTTAGTAAATTTTAAAGAAGAATTGGTAATTTTAATTCAAGAAATTTTAAATCCTGAGATTTCTTTTAAAGAAGTAATATACTAAAATTGCAAAGGTTTTTTACATGTCTTGTTTAAGTTTTGGGAGGCCTTAATCTTTGTGTGCTTTGTGGTTAACCCTTCAAAAATCCGACCATAACTTTTTCCAACTCCGCTTGGTTTTCTAGGTGACTCATATGTCCGTCGTTGAAAGTTATTAGTTTTACATTTGTGCCTTCAATTTGTTCTACATTTTCTTCATAATTTAAAACCGGGTCTTTTTTTCCTAAAATTAATAAAATTGGATAAGTTGCAAAATGTAAAATTACTTCTCGGTCTTTTCTTAATTTCATACCTTCTTGAGCAGCAATAATTCCTTGTAACGAAGTTTGAAGTGCTTCTTCCCGAACCCATTCAATTTGTTCCGAAAGTATTGTTCTGTTTTCCTCTGAAAATAAATTGGCGATACTCATTCTAACCGCAGCCACATAATTTTGTTTCACTGCTTTTATAGCTCGGTTTCTATTAGCAATACGTTCGTCACTATCGGCACGAGAAGTCGAATTTAACAATACTAAACCTTTCATGAATTCTGGGTACAATTCGGCAACAGTTAAAGCAACATAACCCCCCATAGAATGCCCAACAAAAACCGCTTTTCTGATTTTTAATTCGGAAATCACTTGATGAACAGCATCCGCCATGTCTTCCATACTATGAATGTATCCTAAACAATCGGTTTGCCCATGCCCTAATAAATCAATACAAATCACTCGGTTTTTTTTAGCTAAAACAGGCGCCAAAAAGTTCCACATGGTACTGTTTTCCAAAAAACCGTGTAACAAAATAACCGCAGTGCCTTTTCCTTGGTCGGTATAACTGATTTTAGTATTTTTGAAGTTCGTGGTTTTCATAAATACAAATGTAGAGTTTAAACGCAAAGCACACAAAGTTTTTTGTCTTCAAAAAAAACGGCTCACTTTCGTAAACCGTCTATTTTCTATACTCTATTCTCTTTTTTCTAAACTAAGCATTCATTATCGATTCAATTTCATCTGCTTCGATAGGAATATTTTTCATTAAGTTGAAAGGTTCTCCTTTTGGTTGAATCACCACATCATCTTCTAAACGTATTCCAAAACCTTCTGCAGGGATATAAATTCCTGGCTCTACAGTAAAAACCATATTGGCTTGCATGGGTTCATGTAATAAACCATAATCGTGCGTATCTAAACCTAAATGGTGTGACGTTCCGTGCATGAAATATTTTTTATACGCTGGCCATTCTGGATTTTCATTCTGTACATCCGCTTTTGAAATTAAGCCCAAACCTAATAATTCTGAAGTCATTATTTTACCAACTTCTATGTGATATTGTTTCCATAAAGTTCCAGGTAAAAGCATTTTTGTAGCTTCGTTTTTTACATTTAAAACGGCGTTGTAAACCGCCTTCTGTCTTTCAGTAAAACGTCCCGAAACAGGAATTACTCGGGTTAAATCAGAAGAATAATTTGCATATTCTGCACCAACATCTAATAAAATTAAATCGCCAGCATTACAAACTTGGTTGTTTTCTATATAATGTAATACATTGGCATTATTTCCAGACGCAATAATTGGCGTGTAGGCAAACCCTTTCGAACGATTACGTAAAAATTCGTGTGCCAATTCCGCTTCAATCTCATACTCGGTTACGCCAGGTTTTACGAAGTTTAATACTCTTCGCACTCCTTTTTCAGTTATAGTACACGCATTTTGAATTAAATCTAATTCAATTTGGTCTTTTACGGAACGTAAACGTTGTAAAATTGGATTTGATTTTTCTACTTTATGCGCAGGATATTCGTTTTTCCACCATTTGATAAAACGGTCTTCACGTGTTTCTGTTTCTACTGCTGCTCTGTAATGTTCATTGGTGTTTATGTACATCGTATCGGCATACATCATCACTTCTTTTAAAACTTTATGAAAATCTTGAAGCCAATATACCGATTGGATTCCCGCTACTTCAAAAGCACGTTCTTTAGTTAATTTTTCGCCTTCCCAAATGGCTATGTGCTCGTTCGTTTCTTTTAAAAATAAAACTTCTTTCAAATGTTCATATGGCGCGTCTGGAAACAACATTAATACGCTTTCCTCTTGATCAACACCTGATAAGTAAAAAATATCTCGATGTTGTGCAAATGGCAATGTACTATCTGCAGAAACAGGATAAATATCATTAGAATTAAAAATAGCAACTCCGTTTGGCTTCATTTGTGCCATAAAGTTTTTACGATTTTTAATAAAAAGTTCTCGATTTATTGGTAAATATTTCATTTTTTGATACTATTAGTAAAGTTTTCAAAATTAATAACTTTCAAACAAATAGTTGTCAAATAATTCTATTAATTTTGAAACCAATCAAATTATATAAAAATGAAAAAAGTTATATTTTTTATCTCTCTTCTTAGTACTTTAGTTTCTTTGTCTCAAGACAATAATTTTAAATCCATTGCTTTTCAGAATATTGGGCCTACAATAATGAGTGGTAGAGTAGTAGATTTGGCTGTAAATACTCAAAACCCCTCTGAATTTTATGCAGCTTATGCATCTGGCGGTCTTTGGTATACCAATAATAATGGTACTAGTTTTGAACCTGTTATGGATACTGCACCAACACAAAATATTGGTTGTGTTGCCGTAGATTGGAATTCAGGATTGATTTTGGTCGGAACTGGTGAAGTAAATTCTTCTCGTTCATCTTATGCTGGAATTGGTGTATTGAAATCTACAGATAAAGGCAAAACATGGACAAATATTGGTTTGCCAGATAGCCATCATATTTCTAAAATATGGATAAATCCAAATAATTCTAATGAAATTGTGGTTGGTGTTTTAGGACATTTGTATTCCAAAAATGAAGAAAGAGGCATTTTTAAAACCACTGATGGAGGAGAAAATTGGACAAAAACATTATTCATCAATGATGAAACAGGAATTGTAGATATTAGTTTTGCACCAAACAACCCAAAAATTATGTTTGCTGCGGCTTGGCAACGCGAACGTAAAGCAAATAATTTCAAAGGAAATGGAATCCATTCAGGAATTTATAAAAGTGAAGATGCTGGAACTACTTGGAAAAAAATAAGTGATAATTCTGGTTTTCCATCTAATAATGGAATAGGTAGAATTGGTTTAACTTCATTTAGTGAAAATAGTACTTACGCTATTGTTGACAATCAGAATTTACGACCAAATGCGTTAAACGAAAAGCCTAAAGATGCCAATACCGCTTTATTTGAAGTGGATGTAATAGGTGCAGAAATTTACAAAACAACAGATTCGGGAAAAACTTGGAAAAAAACGCATGATTTGTTTATTGATGACGCTTTTTATTCTTATGGATATTATTTTGCAGATATTACTGTAGATGAATCCAATGAAAATAGAATTTATATTGCTGCAGTTCCTTTATTGTTTTCTAATGATGGAGGAAAATCATTTGAAGCAATCAGTAAAGAAAACGTTCATGCGGATCATCACGTTTGTTGGGTGAATCCAAAAAACCCAAATCATGTAATAAATGGAAATGATGGAGGTGTGAATATTACATACGATAACGGAAAACATTGGATAAAATGCAACAACCAGGCTGTTGGGCAATTTTATAGTGTAAATGTGGACAATAAAGAGAATTATGAAGTATATGGCGGATTGCAAGATAATGGTGTTTGGGTAGGGCCAAACAATTACGAGCACAATGTAGAATGGTTACAAGACGGAAAATATCCTTACGAATTTTTAAGTGGTGGAGACGGCATGCAAGTTCAAATAGATACTAGAACAAATAATTTGGTTTACACCGGATACCAGTTCGGAAATTATTCTAAAATAGACAGAATTACAGGAGAAAGAAATTACATTACTCCTAAAGCTGATAAAAAAGAGGAACCCTACAGATTTAATTGGCAAACACCTATTTTGTTGTCATCGCATAATCAAGATGTTATTTATTTTGGCGGACAATATGTATTTCGATCAATGAATCAAGGCGAAGATTGGGAAAAAATTTCTACTGATTTAACTAATGGAAAAACGGAAGGTAATGTGCCCTTTGGGACTATAACTTCTATAGCCGAAAGTAAATTTAAATTTGGTAAATTAGTTGTCGGAACCGACGATGGAAATATTTATGTAACAAAAGATAGTGGTGAAAATTGGATAAAAATTTCAAGTAATTTGCCACAAAATTTATGGGTGTCTCGTGTACGATTATCAACCTTTAAATCCGATAGAATTTATGTTATATTAAATGGATACAGAAATGATAATTTCACAACATATGCCTTCGTTTCTGAAGATTTAGGTGCGAATTGGACATTGTTGACGGAAAATATTAATCAAAATGCAGCGAATGTAATTCTTGAAGATTCTGAAGATGAAAATATTCTATATTTAGGTACAGATAATGGGTTATTTATTTCTATGGATAAAGGAACGAATTGGCAAGAATTTTCAACAGGTATTCCTAACGTTGCCGTACACGATTTGGTCATTCAAAAAAGAGAAAAAGATTTAATTGTAGCCACTCACGGGCGTTCATTGTATACGGTAAATCTTTCGAATATTCAACAAATTAATGAAAAAACAAAGGCAAACGGCCTGGCATTATTTCCAATAAAAAACATTCCATTTTCTAAAAATTGGGGAAATAAACGTTCTGCTTGGGGAACTGAAAACGTTCCAAATGTCATAATTTGGTATTACGTAAAAGAACTTTCAAATACGGGTTTAACTATAAAAAATAAAGACGGAATTGTGGTCTTTAATTGTCAAAATAAATCGGAAAAAGGAATGCTAAAAATTGCGTTTGATTTAAGTATTTCTGAAAAAACAAAAACGGCAATGGAAAAGAAAGATAGTAAAATAAAAATTAAACTATCGGGCAATAAAAAATACCATTTACCAGCGGGAAAATATACAATTGAATTAGAAAATAACGGAAAGAAGGAGACGCAATCTTTTGAAATAACAGAAAAAAACCAAATGAGATAAGATTTGGGTAAAATTTCATTCTTAAGATGTTGATATTCAACAAATGTTAAACTCATTTAAAATGATTATAAATTAACTTTCAAAGGTTGTAAGTCTTACTTATAACCTTTATTTTTGCTTACATTAAACATATTCAAATTAACATTAACTATAATTATGGCAAAATCAGCATTTTTAAAGTCATCTATTGCAAAAAAATATTGGATGGCACTTACAGGATTGTTCTTATGCTTGTTTTTAGTTGGGCATTTATTAGGTAACTTACAATTGTTAGCTGGCGATACTATTGAAGCAGCATTACAATTTAATAAGTATGCACTTTTTATGACTACCAACCCAGCAGTAAAATTACTTTCTTATTTAACGTACATTTCTATTATTTTCCATGCTATTGATGGAATTTATTTAGCTATTCAAAACAAGAAAGCTCGTCCAGTGGCTTATGCGATGAGTAATCCTTCTAAAAATAGCAGTTTTTCTTCAAGAAATATGGCGGTTTTAGGAACGGTAGTTTTAATTTTTATCGCTACACACATGGTAAATTTTTGGGCAAAAATGCATTTTGATGCTAATATGCCTTTAGTTACGAAAACACAAGGAAACCAAGGGCAATCTCAATCCATGCTTATTGGAACACCAGATTCTAAGATCCAATCTATTCCGTTACCTCCCGGAGGTTCATTAAAATCACTTGTTGAGCAAAACAATAATCAACCTGGAAATACAACCAAATTAGTTATTGAAGGTTCAAACATTGTAAAAGACGCTAAAACTGGTGAAGTTTTATTTATTGGTTTCAAAGATTTACACAAGCTAACATATACTTTCTTTAAAAGTAAAGGAAAATTATTTAATGTAATTCCAAACGAAGGGTTGTTTTTTACTTTGTTCTATGTGTTGTCAATGGCTGTTTTAGGTTTCCATTTATGGCATGGTTTTCAAAGTGCCTTCCAATCGTTAGGAGTTAATGGTAAGTTTACACCAACAATTAAAGTTTTCGGAAAAGCATTTTCAGTTGTAGTAGCTACTTTGTTTGCAATTATTCCAATTTACATTCACTTTTTTACAAAATAAAAACATATGGCATTAGATTCTAAAATACCTCAAGGTCATATTTCAGAAAAATGGACCAACCATAAGAATAATCTTAAATTGGTGGCTCCAAATAATAGACCAAAAATCGATGTAATCGTTGTAGGCACAGGTTTAGCAGGTGCTTCGGCCGCTGCTTCATTTGGAGAAATGGGTTATAACGTAAAAGCATTTTGTTTTCAAGACTCCCCTCGTAGGGCACATTCCATTGCTGCTCAGGGTGGAATTAATGCTGCAAAAAACTATCAGAATGATGGGGATAGTACGTACAGATTATTTTATGATACAATTAAAGGTGGTGACTACCGTGCGCGTGAAGCTAACGTACATCGTTTAGCTGAAGTATCTTCAAATATTATCGACCAATGTGTAGCACAAGGGGTTCCTTTTGCAAGAGATTATGGTGGATTATTAGATAACCGTTCGTTTGGTGGTACTCAAGTACAACGAACTTTTTATGCCGCTGGACAAACGGGTCAACAATTATTATTAGGTGCGTATTCTGCCTTATCTAGACAAATTGGTTTAGGAAATGTAAAAATGTACAACCGTCATGAAATGCTTGATATTGTAAAAGTAGATGGCAAAGCGCGTGGAATAATTGCGCGTAATTTAATTACTGGTGAATTAGAGCGTCATTCCGCTCATGCTGTTATTATTGCATCTGGTGGTTATGGAAATGTATATTTCTTATCTACTAATGCAATGGGAAGTAACGTTACAGCTTCTTGGAAAGTACACAAAAAAGGGGCACATTTTGCCAATCCTTGTTTTGTGCAAATTCACCCAACTTGTATTCCTGTTCATGGAACCAATCAGGCTAAATTAACGTTAATGTCAGAATCATTACGTAATTCAGGTCGTATTTGGGTACCTGCTAAAAAAGAAGATGCTGAAGCAATTAGAGCGGGTAAATTAAAACCAACTCAAATAGAAGAATCAGATAGAGATTATTTCTTAGAAAGAAAATATCCTGCTTTTGGTAACTTAGTACCACGTGATGTAGCGTCTCGTGCAGCTAAAGATGTTTGTGATGCAGGTCACGGAATTGAATCTAACGATACGAATGAAGGCGTATATTTAGATTTTGCTTCAGAAATTATTACCAAAGGAAAACAAGCTGCGTTTATGCAAGGGGATCATAATCCATCAGATGCCACGATTCAAGAGTTAGGTAGAAAATGGGTAGAATCTAAATATGGAAATCTTTTTACCATGTATGAAAAAATTACAGATGAAAATCCATATGAAACACCAATGAAAATATATCCTGCGGTGCATTACACGATGGGTGGCGTTTGGGTTGATTATAACTTAATGTCATCTATTCCAGGATGTTTCGTTGCTGGTGAAGCGAATTTCTCAGATCACGGAGCTAACCGATTAGGCGCTTCAGCATTAATGCAAGGTTTGGCAGATGGGTATTTCGTTTTACCTTACACGGTTTCTAACTATTTAGCAGACGAAATTAGAACAGGTAAAATTACAACGGATACTCCAGAATTTATGGAGGCTGAAAATGCCGTACGTCAATCTATTGAGCAATTAATAAATAATAATGGGACAAAATCTGTTGACTATTTCCACAAAAAATTAGGACTAATTATGTGGAATAAAGTTGGAATGGCTAGAAATGAAAAAGGCTTAACGGAAGCAATTGAAGAAATTAGACAATTAAGAGAAGATTTCTATGCAGATGTTAGAGTTCCTGGTGCAGCTAACGAATTAAACCAAGAATTAGAAAAGGCACTTCGTGTAGCAGATTTTATTGAATTAGGACAATTAATGGCGAAAGATGCTTTAGTTCGTGAAGAATCATGTGGTGGACATTTCCGTGAAGAATATCAAGATGCTGAAGGTGAAACGCTTCGTGATGACGAAAAATTTGGTTATGTTGCCGCATGGGAATACAACGGAAGCGATGCAAGTAAATCTGTACTTCACAAGGAAGAATTGAAATATGAGTTTATCAAAATTGCAGCTAGAAACTATAAATAAGATATTATGAGTGCTAAAAAAAATATAAATATTAACCTTAAAATCTGGCGTCAAAAAAATGCTAGTGCAAAAGGTAAAATGGAAACTTATAAATTAGATAATGTTTCTACAGACAGTTCTTTTTTAGAAATGTTAGACCAATTAAATGAGCAATTAATTAATAACCAACAAGAACCAGTTTCTTTTGATCACGACTGTCGTGAAGGTATTTGTGGTATGTGTTCATTATTCATAAATGGTCGTGCTCATGGTCCAGACACAGGTACAACTACTTGTCAGTTGCACATGCGTAAATTTAAAGACGGAGAAACAATATTTATTGAACCATGGAGAAGTAAAGCTTTTCCAGTTGTAAAAGACTTAATGGTGGATAGAAGTGCTTTTGATAGAATTCAACAAGCCGGTGGATTCGTATCGGTAAATACTTCTGGTAGAACTATAGACGCCAACGCAACACCAATTAACAAACAAGATGCCGACAAGGCGTTTATGGCAGCAGCATGTATTGGTTGTGGTGCTTGTGTAGCTAGTTGTAAAAATGGTTCGGCAATGTTATTTGTTGGCGCAAAAGTATCTCAATATGCTTTATTACCACAAGGTAAAGTTGAAGCTACAGAAAGAGTATTAAATATGGTACGCCAAATGGATGAAGAAGGTTTCGGAAATTGTACCAATACAGGTGCGTGTGAAGTAGAATGTCCGAAAGGAATTTCTTTAGAAAACATCGCTCGTATGAATAGAGAATATTTAAAAGCAAGTGTGCTTTAATTAGAACACAACTTTTTTAAAATAAAAAACGCATTCAAATTTGAATGCGTTTTTTTATATTATTTTAACTCCAATTCCTGATCCACATCCCAATTGGCTCTTACGTCAATTAATCCTGGAAAATATATCATTTCTTCTGGCTGAAGTTTAGTTTTAAAGTTACCAGAATCCCAAATTTTATTTTGGTTATCATCGTAAAACAATCTTACTTGATAGTTGCTTGGCTGAATGGCCTCAAAATTCAATTCTGTTTCTTTGGTGCAATATTTTTCTCCAACAATGTCTCCAGAAGTATTTAAAATTTGAACTACATAAGGAAATCTATTGATGTTTTTCAAACGCAATTTTAAATTTCCAAAGTCACTTATCGCACCTTTATCGAATGCAAATTTCAAACTGTCAGACTTGGTGTCGTATTCATCTTCTATAGCACCAGGAAGAAGTTCTAATTCGTATTTTTCGTTTTCCTCATGTTTAAAATCAAAAGAAATTAATTGCTCAAAATCATTAATTTCTGTTGTGAAAGATACTAGAGTGCTGTCTTTTTTTCTCAGAAATATTTTTTCAGAATCTATTTTTTTAATTGGAGTTGTGGTTTCTAGACTAAGTTTTTCGTTGAATTTGAATTTTTTATTAGCGAAAAGCGTGACTTTTAATGAATCCGCTTCCTTTAGTTTTTTTAATTTCACTACATAATTTTTCATGTAATTTTCAGATTTCACAAGTATTTGTATGGAATCTTTAGCTTCTTTAGGCATAAAAACTTGTAAAGTATCCGATTTTCTATTCGCTGATTTTGCAAATCGTAAAGGCGTATCAGTATTATTTTTTTTGTAATATAGTTTTACATTTCTGGCGTTGCCTTCGTATCCTAAAAACAATTTGTTGTTACTTTCCACTGTTGGCGAATAGGTTTTGATTTCGTTTTTCTCTGCAAATAGTTTTAAGGTATAGCTACTATCGGAAGGAATCTTTATTTTTTCTTTCTTAAAGGCAATTTTTTCAGATTTTGCTTGATAATTATAATTGTTATTTTTGTCTTTTAATGCCACTATATAATAATTGCCTTCTTTTATGTTTTCAATAGTAAACTTGGTATTTTTTTCTAAAGTATTGGTAATATATACCGGTTTGTTTTTATAAACTAAGGAATCATTATATGTTTCAGCGTCATACAACATTACGGTTACAAATTCATCCGTTTCTTTTTCGAATGCGTCAATAATTTCTCCTGAAACTTTTAAAGAATCTACAAATGCTCCTGTTGAAAACACATATTTAAATTGCGAATATGGATTGCCTTCGTTATAATCTGTAATACTTTGTCCAAAATTAAAACTATAGGTAGTATTAGGTTTTAAATCTTCATTTAATGTAATCGAGATGAATTTACTCGCGCTTCCTTGTGGTACAATTGTTGGGTTTTTTGTCATTGGTGGCGATACAATCAATTGTTTGTTTATCTCTTTTACTTTGATGTATTCACTAAAATCGATTTTAATAGTTTTCCCGGAAAAATTGGTTTCATAATTTTTCGGACTACTTTTAACAATAACAGGAGCAATACTGTCTTTTGGGCCTCCAGAAATCATGCCTCTTTTAGCGCAACTGAAAAAGACAAGAGAAAATATGGTAAGAAGTAATATGATTTTTTTCATTAATTATGTCGCTATTTAATCCTGCAAAGTAACAATTATATTCATTCGCAGCATAATATTTAAATAAATTTTATGATTGTGTATATGCCATAGTTACTATGCTAATTTTGGTATTTTTTATTTTTAATATTTCTTTTGCACAGGCTTCAATAGTTGCGCCAGTTGTAAAAATATCATCTACAAGTAAAATATGTTTCCCTTCAATTTTGTGAGCGTTTTCAATTGAAAACACATTTTTATTAATTTCTAACCTATTTTCTTTAGATTTTTGAATTTGAGATTTTAAGTTTTTGGATTTAATTAATACATCATCAATAATCGGAATAGCTAAGTTTTTTTCAAGCGATTCGCAAAAAGTAGTAACTTGATTGTATCCTCTTTCGTGTATTCGTTTTTTATGCAAAGGCACGGGTATTATTACATTAATATCATTAAAAACAGGTAAATCTAATACGTTTTTTGAAAAATAATCTCCTAAAAAAGTGCCGATTTCTTGCTGGTTTTTATATTTTAAATTGTGCATTAATTGTTGTGCAATCCCTTTTTTTCTAAAATATAATAATGAGGCCCCAAATTCAAATGGAACTAAACCATAAAAAACTTTATGAATTTCTGTTTCTTTTAAAAGATGATGATGTGTTAGGGGCAAATTATGAATACACTGCGAACAAATTATTTTTTCATTTTTTAAAAGTAATTTCGAACAGCCATTACAAAATGCAGGAAATACAACGTTTAACAGATTTTTATGTATTTTGTCGAAAAATTTTATCATATTAAAACATTAGTTTTACTTTAGTAAAAATATTAAGAATGTCTTCAAAAAGAAACAATAACTATAAGATTGCTATACTCCTATTATCATTTTTTTTACTGATAGTATTATTTAAAAGTTATAAAGATAATAAATCCGCCAAAGAACTACAAGATACTTTGAAGCAAGAAACTTTGATTACTCAAAATCAGTTATCTGAAATCCTGTCTAAATATGATTCCGTATCAAATTTATATAATAATTTTGAAGAGAGTTTTCAAGATTTATCTTTAAAAGTAACCGATTTAAAAGATCCAAAAAAGAATGTTAAATTTAAAAATTTAACAGAATTAAATATTGAAATGGATAAAATTAAAGATTCAATTAAATTGTTAAAAGATAAACTAAAACAAATTGAAAAACTTAGAGCATTAATTAAACCAGAAGTTAAAACTCCAAAAATTACTGAAAATACAGTTTTAAAAGATGCTAAGTTTGAAGTTACTAATTTACAAGTAAAAGGGGTTAAGTTTCTTACAGATAATAAAACACCAAATAAAGTAAAGCCAATTGAACAAATTAGAGTTTGCTTTACAGTAGATAAAAATAAATCTATTTCTACTGGCGAAAAAGAATTTTTTGTACAAGTTGTTAATCCAAAAAACGATATCGTTTCTGTGGAAGAATTAACGTTTGAAAATAATAATATTACTTTAAAATACAGTAAATTAGTGAAGTTTGAATACCAGCAACAAATAACGGATGTTTGCAGTTATGTAGATTTAGAAAAGAACAAAACGGTAAAAGGAAGATATATTGTAAATTTATATTCAGGAACAACTAAAATTAGTTCAACCATTTTTAATTATAATTAAAAATTCCTTTTTTAATTCCTTTCCTATTTTTACTTTTGCAACATGGCAAAACAAGAAGACTTATTTAAGAATGTAGTTTCGCATGCAAAAGAATATGGATTTATTTTCCCTTCTAGCGAAATTTATGATGGTTTGAGTGCAGTATATGATTACGCACAAAACGGTGTAGAACTAAAGAAAAATATCAGAGAATATTGGTGGAAATCCATGGTGCAAATGCATGAAAATATTGTTGGTTTAGACGCCGCCATATTAATGCATCCTACTACATGGAAAGCTTCAGGGCATGTTGATGCATTTAACGACCCACTAATTGACAACAAAGACTCTAAAAAAAGATATCGTGCAGATGTTTTAATTGAGGATTATGCCGAAAAATTAAACATAAAAGCACAAAAAGAAATTGAAAAAGCAAAAGTACGTTTTGGCGAAGCTTTTAATGAACAAGAATTTATTTCAACCAATCCAAGAGTTTTAGAATATCTATCAAAGAAGAACGAAATTTTAGCCCGAATGGCGAAAAGCTTAGATGCTGGAGATTTAGAAGATGTCAAACTTTTGATTGAAGAATTAGAAATTGCTTGTCCAGATTCTGGATCTCGTAATTGGACAGAAGTACGCCAGTTTAACTTAATGTTTGGAACTAAATTAGGTGCTTCTGCGGATACTGCAATGGATTTGTACTTACGACCAGAAACGGCTCAAGGTATTTTTGTAAACTTTTTAAATGTTCAAAAAACTGGTCGAATGAAAATTCCTTTTGGAATTGCACAAACCGGTAAAGCGTTTAGAAATGAAATTGTTGCAAGACAATTTATTTTCCGAATGCGAGAATTTGAACAAATGGAAATGCAGTTTTTCGTAAAACCAGGTGAAGAAATGAAATGGTACGAATACTGGAAAACCACCCGATTAAACTGGCATAAATCTTTAGGATTGGGCGCTGAAAATTATCGTTTTCACGACCACGAAAAATTAGCGCACTATGCAAATGCAGCTGCAGATATTGAATTTAATTTTCCTTTCGGATTCAAAGAATTAGAAGGAATACATTCTCGTACCGATTTCGATTTAAAAGCACACGAACAATTCTCAGGTAAAAAATTACAGTATTTTGATACGGAAGAAAATAAAAATTACGTACCTTATGTAGTAGAAACATCCGTTGGATTGGATAGAATGTTTTTAGCGGTTTTTTCAAAAGCATTGCAAGAAGAAACATTAGAGGATGGTTCAACCCGAACCGTGTTGCGTTTACCTTCTGTTTTAGCTCCTACAAAAGCAGCGGTGTTGCCTTTAGTAAAAAAAGATGGGTTACCTGAAATTGCTAAAGAAATTATGGAAGAATTAAAATGGGATTTTAATGTGGCTTACGATGAAAAAGATGCCGTAGGGCGTCGCTACAGACGTCAAGATGCTTTGGGAACACCATTTTGTATTACTGTAGATCATCAAACGGTGGAAGACAAAACAGTAACTATTCGTTATAGAGACACCATGCTTCAAGAACGTGTGGCTATTGCCGATTTGAAAAACATCATTGACAAAGAAGTTTCTGTAAGAAATTGGTTAATGAAAATGTAATACGTTTAGAACATAAAAAAAACGCCAAATTCATTGAATTTGGCGTTTTTTTATTTTTTAGCATTTTGGTGTTTTTCAAGTCTAGCTAAAATTCGTTTGTGCATGTGTTTGTAATTGTTTACTTCTGCAGCATAATACCTATTATTTTGATGGTATGTAGTACTATCAATTTTGTATTTTTTATAAATGTAGTCTTTAGCTTCAATTTTGTTAGCTTGTAAAATATCTGGGGCATTTATTTTTGCTGCTTGTAAGATGGCAATATCATATAAAATATTTTCCATTGTTTCTTCATCCAAAAGTTTTGTTGGAGGTTTCACTGGATTTTTACTACAAGCAAATAATCCAAAAAAAACAGTTAAATAAATTATTTTTTTCATTGTTTTATTCTCTATCAAAAGTTAACCTTTGTCCAGCTGTAATATCCTTTACCTTCCCATTGGCGTAAGCTAACTTTCCATTTACAAAAGTATGTGTTACTCTCGATTTAAAATTAATTCCTTCAAAAGGTGACCAGCCACATTTTGCAATGATATTCTCTTTTTTTACATTCCAAGGCATGTGAGGATTCACTAAAACTAAATCGGCAAAATAGCCTTCTTTAATAAAACCTCGATTTTCTATTTTGAAAATTTTAGCTGGATTATGACACATTTTTTCAACAATCTTTTCTATAGAAATTTTTCCTTTAGAGTAGGACTCCATCATAGCTACTAGTGCATGTTGTACTAATGGGCCGCCACTTGGACAAGTAGTATATGGATTTGACTTTTCTTCTAAAGTATGAGGCGCATGGTCTGTGGCAATTACATCTATTCTATCATCTAAAAGTGCTTTCCAAAGGGCGTCCTTATCTTCTTGGCTTTTAACTGCTGGATTCCATTTAATCAATGAGCCCTTGGTTTCATAATCTGCATCTGTAAACCATAAATGATGAATACAAACTTCAGCTGTTATTTGTTTCTTTTCAAGCGGAATTTTATTTGTAAACAAGTCTAATTCTTTTGCCGTTGAAATATGAAAAACATGCAATCTTGCACCTGTTTTTTTTGCCAATTCAATAACCCTAACAGTTGATTCGTAACATGCTGCTACGCTTCTAATTTCAGGATGTTTTTCTACTGGGATGTCATCACCGTAGATCTCTTTGTATTTCGCAAGATTATTTTTTACAATGGTTTCGTCTTCGCTATGAACGGCTATTAAAAGTTTTGTATTAGAAAATATTTTTTCTAGCGAGGCAGAGCTATCCACTAACATATCACCAGTTGATGAACCTAAAAACAGTTTTAAACCGGCTACATTTTTTGGATTTGTTTTTAAAATTTCTTCTAAATTATCGTTAGTGCCGCCCATCATAAAAGAATAGTTGGCATGAGATGTTTTTGAAGCAATTTGATATTTATCTTCTAAAAGTTCCTGAGTTACTGCATTCGGTACTGTATTTGGTTGTTCAATAAAAGAGGTAATTCCACCAGCAACAGCGGCTTTACTTTCTGATGCAATGTCGCCTTTATGTGTAAGACCCGGCTCTCTAAAATGAACTTGATCATCAATAACGCCAGGAATTAAAAAACTTCCCTCTGCATCAATAATAACACATTCCGAAGATTTAGCACTGATATTATCTGCAATTTGACGAATTTTTTCATTTTCAATTAATACATCTCCTTCAAAGACGATTCCTTCATTTACAATTCTTGCATTTTTAATTAAAAATGTACTCATCTATAGTTTGTTAAATATTTTTCTAATTCGTAACATAATCACGCCAATTACAGCTTCGCGAATAATCGCGCCACTCATCTTTGATTCGCCTAACGTTCTGTCTGTGAATATAATTGGCACTTCTTCTATCTTAAATTTGTTTACAAAGGCACGGTATTTCATTTCTATTTGAAATGCATATCCTACAAATTTAATTTTATCAATATTAATAGTTTCTAAAACATTTCTTTTATAACATATGAAACCTGCAGTGGCATCATGAATTTGCATTCCTGTAATAAATTTTACATAAATAGAAGCAAAATAAGACATCAAAACTCGGTTTAAAGGCCAATTAACCACGTTTACACCTTTGGAGTATCTTGAGCCAACTGCTACATCAGCACCATTTTGACAAGCCAAATATAGTTTTTCTAAATCGTTTGGATTGTGAGAAAAATCAGCATCCATTTCGTAAATAAATGGATAGTTATGCGAAAGCGCCCATTTAAATCCATGCACATATGCAGTTCCTAAACCTGATTTTTTTGTTCGAACTTCTAAAAATAATTTTTCCGGATATTGTTTTTGTAATTCAGCTACTTTATTAAAAGTTCCGTCTGGGGAATTATCATCCACAATTAAAACGTGGAAAGTTGAAGGCAATTGAAAAACAGCATGTATAATCCGTTCTATATTTTCAATTTCGTTATATGTAGGTATGATTACTATTCCTGCTGACATGTTATTTTATTTACGTTACAAAATTAAGTTATTTTTATATTTATTTTCTTAATAATTTTATAATTAATTGAGTTATTTTTTTTGCTATTTTTGTAGCATGAATATCATACAATTATCAGAACGAATTATAGTCAACAAAGATTGGGCCACCTTATTATTTGTGATGGCAATTGCTGTTGTTGCCCTTAACAAAACTATTTTTTCAATTAGATTCAATGAATTTATTAAATTAGGTTATTCTGACAAATATAATAAAGTTTACAAAGACACTAATAATTTATTAAGTTGGTTTACTATTTCCATGTTTGTAATTCAATTAATTTCTTTTTCCTTTTTTATTTTATTGTTGTTAAGCTACTTTAATTATACAAAAGTTGATAATTATATTACATATATTCAAATTATAACGTTTTTATTTGTATTTATTTTATCAAAGTTTTTAATAGAAAAAATCATAGCAACAGTAATAAATTCTGAAAGTTTAGTAGATAAATTTAATCTAATTAAAGTAAATTATAGAGCTTTTTTAGGTTTTGTCTTATTGCCAATTAATATTGTTATGTATTATAACTTTTGGCCTATAAAAGAAGTTTTTTTTATTATACTTAGTGTTTTTTTGCTTTACAACCTTTTCACCTACTATTTTTTAGTAAAAACATTTCAAAAGATAATATTAAGTAAATTGTTTTATTTTATTTTGTATCTTTGCACGCTTGAAATAGTTCCGTATTATTTCATGTATTATTGGGTAACAAAAAATTAGGAATTTTTAGGTATGTCAAATTTGAAAGTAAAAACGATTTTGGTTTCTCAACCAGAACCTAAAGTGGACAATTCTCCATATCACGATTTGCAAAATAAATTTAAGGTTAAAATTGACTTTAGACCTTTTATTCACATTGAAGGCGTTTCGGCGAAGGAAGTAAGAGCGCAAAAAATTGACTTAAATAATTTTACAGCGATTATTTTTACCAGCAAAAATGCTATAGATCACTTTTTTAGAGTTGCTGAAGAAATGAGATATAAAATTCCAGAAGATTTAAAATATTTTTGTCAATCAGAAGCGGTTGCATTCTACTTACAAAAATATGTGGTGTACAGAAAACGTAAAATTTATGTAGGTCAGAAAGATTTTGCTGATTTGACTCCTCTAATAAAAAAGTATAAAGACGAAAAGTTTTTATTACCAAATACAGATCAATTAAATCATGATGTTCCACAAACATTAGACGGTTTGAAAGTTGATTGGAAACAAGGTATTTTTTACAAAACAGTTATGAGTGATTTGTCTGATTTAAAAAATGTTTATTATGATGTTTTGGCTTTTTTTAGTCCGACAGGAATAAAATCTTTGTTTAAGAATTTTCCAAATTTCGAACAAAACAATACTAGAATTGCTGTGTTTGGACCAACCACTCAGAAAGAAGCTTTAGATCACGGATTACGAGTTGACATTTTAGCTCCCGCGCCAGGTACACCATCTATGACAGGTGCTTTGGAAAAATATGTGGCAGAAGCAAATAAAGGAAAATAAAATTTTTAGTTAAAAATTAAAAAAGCGTTCAGAAATGAACGCTTTTTTTGTAAAAAAAACGCCTTGATTTCAAGACGTTCTATTTGTTGCATTTATTATGTTAGGTATTATAATTTTGGACCTGCTTCAACTAAGGCGGCTCCTTCTTCATTATCTGTATATTGAATAAAATTCTTAATAAAAAGAGAAGCTAAATCTGCTGCTTTTTTATCCCATTCGGAAACAGTTGCATACGTATTTCTTGGATCTAAAATTGTAGCATCAACATCATGTAATGCGGTAGGTACCACAAAATTAAAAACAGGTATAGTTGTAGTCGCTGCTTTTTCAATTGAACCATCTAAAATGGCATCTATTATAGCTCTTGTGTCTTTTATAGAAATTCGCTTTCCAGTTCCATTCCAACCTGTGTTTACCATATATGCAGTAGCTTGGTGTTTTTCCATTTTTTTTACTAATTCTTCCCCATATTTTGTTGGGTGTAAAGTTAAAAAGGCTTTTCCAAAACAAGCTGAAAATGTAGGTTGCGGTTCAGTAACTCCTCTCTCAGTACCTGCTAATTTTGCTGTAAATCCAGATAAAAAATAATATTTTGTTTGTTCTGGAGTTAATTTTGAAACTGGAGGCATCACTCCAAAAGCATCAGCTGTTAAAAAGATAACTTTAGTAGCATGTCCTGCTTTTGAAATCGGTTTTACAATATTATCAATATGATAAATTGGGTAAGAAACACGTGTATTTTGTGTTATTGAACCATCTTTAAAATCTATTTTACCATTGGCATCAACGGTAACATTTTCCAATAAGGCATCTTTTTTTATGGCTTTAAAAATATCAGGTTCGTTTGCGGCGCTTAAATCAATTGTTTTTGCATAGCAACCTCCTTCAAAATTAAATACGCCATCATGGTCCCAACCATGTTCGTCATCGCCAATTAATTCGCGTTTTGGATCGGTTGATAACGTTGTTTTTCCTGTTCCTGAAAGTCCGAAGAAAACAGCAACATCGCCATCTTTTCCTTTATTAGCAGAACAGTGCATAGAAGAAATTCCTTGTAAGGGCAAGTAGTAATTCATCAAGGCGAATAACCCTTTTTTCATTTCTCCACCATACCAAGTACCGCCAATTAATTGGATTTTTTCTGTTAGATTAAACGCAACATACACTTCAGAATTTAAATGGTGTGCGGCATAATCTTTAAAGCTTGTTTTAGAGCCATTCATCACAACAAAATCGGGTTCCCCAAAGTTCGCTAATTCTTCTGCGTTAGGTCTGATAAACATATTTGTTACAAAATGTGCTTGCCAGGCCACTTCCATAATGAAACGAACTTTTAAACGCGTATTTTCATTTGCGCCACAAAACGCATCTATTACAAAAAGTCTTTTTCCAGATAATTGCGAGGAAGTTGTTGCTTTTAATGCGTTCCAAGTTTCTGTTGAAATAGGTTTGTTATCGTTAACCGCTTTTTCAGAATTCCACCAAATAGTATTTTCTGTTGTGCTATCTTTAACAATATATTTGTCTTTAGGAGAACGACCTGTAAACTCACCTGTCATTACATTAACAGCACCAAGTTCTGTTAATTGTCCTTTTTCATAACCTTGTAGTTTGTTATTCAATTCTTCGTTATAAAGTAAATCATATGAGGGGTTGTATACGATTTCTGTAACGTTTTTGATTCCATATTTTTCTAACGAAATCGATTTCGTAAATTGAGCGTAGGTCTCCATAGAATTATTAATTAAGTTGCTTTTATTTAAAGTGCAAAATTAAACAATAATTTGACAAAAATACGTTTTCTGTTATTTTTTCAATAAAATAGCGTAAAATAAGTATCCCCAAGATAGAATAAGAATTAGTCCGCCAATTGGAGTTATAGGACCAATTAGTTTTGATTTAATTCCAGTTAAACCATTAGTTGTTAATACATAAATGGAACCCGAAAAAAACAATATACCTGTTACAGTCAAATAAAATATGATTGTTTTTTCCTTTAATGTAATGATTTGCGTCGTGCCAATAAACAATAAAAACAAGGCATGATACATTTGATATTTGACACCTGTTTCAAATGAATTTAATTGTTCAATAGAAAGTATTTTTTTTAGGGCATGCGCTCCAAACGCTCCAAATATAATAGCTAAAAAGCCCAAAGTACATGCTGCAAGTAAAATTTTCTTTTCCATTAATTGTGTTTTATCTCTTCACAAATATAATAAACTTCAAATCAAATTTTTTTATAAATGCTAGTTTTTATTTTTTAGAAATATAACATTTCATTACCTTCGTGTGATATTATAGTAAAATGAGAAAGATATTAATTATAGGAGCAGGTCGATCTGCCTCTTCACTTATAAAATATTTATTAGATAAATCAGAATCAGAAAATTTGTTACTTACAATTGCTGATTTATCAGAAGCATTAGCCAATAAGAAAACCGGAAATCATAAAAATGCACGTGCGATTTCTTTTGATGTTTGCAATGATGAACAACGTAAACAAGAAATTCAACAAGCGGATATTGTTATTTCAATGTTACCGGCTCATCTTCATATTGAGGTAGCTAAAGATTGTATTTTTTATAAAAAAAGTATGATTACGGCATCGTACATTAGTGAAGAAATGAAAAGTTTGGATTCCCAAGCTAAAGAAAACCAAATTGTGTTAATGAACGAAATTGGTTTAGATCCAGGAATAGACCACATGAGTGCCATGAAAATTATGGACGAAATTAAAAGTATAGGGGGAAAAATTATTCTTTTCGAATCTTTTTGTGGCGGATTAGTGGCTCCTGAAAGCGATACCAATTTGTGGAATTATAAATTTACCTGGAATCCAAGAAATGTAGTTGTAGCAGGTCAAGGTGGCGCGGCAAAATTCATACAGGAAGGCACTTATAAGTATATTCCTTATCATAAATTATTTAGAAGAACCGAATTTTTAGAAGTAGAAGGTTTTGGTCGATTTGAAGCATACGCTAACAGAGATTCCTTAAAATACAGGGAAATTTATGGTTTACAAAATGCAGAAACCTGTTATCGTGGAACTATAAGAAGAGTAGGTTTTTCAAAAGCATGGGACGTATTTGTGCAATTAGGCATGACGGATGATACCTATATTTTAGATGATTCTGAACACTTGAGTAATCGCGATTTTGTGAATTTATTTTTGCCATATCACCCAACGGATTCAGTAGAAATTAAACTCAGACATCAATTAAAAATTGATCAAGATGATGTAATTTGGGACAAACTTTTGGAGTTAGATTTATTCAGTAAGTCGGTGGTTACGGGTTTAAAAAATGCCACTCCCGCGCAAATGTTAGAAAAAATTCTATCGTATAAATGGACATTACAACCAGAAGATAAAGACATGATTGTGATGTATCATAAAATAGGTTATGAAATTAATGGTGAGCAAAAACAAATTGATTCCACTATGGTTTGCTTGGGCGACGATCAAACCTATACCGCGATGGCAAAAACTGTGGGATTACCAGTAGCCATTGCCACTTTAAAAATATTAAATGGCGAGATAAAAACAACTGGTGTGCAATTGCCTATTTCTAAAGAAGTATACTTGCCAATTTTAAAAGAATTAGAACAGTATGGTGTAGTTTTTAAAGAATTTGATGTGCCCTACTTTGGATATAATTATTACGATTAAATAAAAAAATCCAAATTCTGAAACTTTCGGAATTTGGATTTACTATTTTAGGTTTATAAGAATTAATCTCTAGATCCTAATATTCGATAAGCCCAATATAATAAAGAAGCTAGCGCACCCAAAGCGGCAACTAAATACGTTCTGGCAGCCCATTTTAAAGAATCTTCAGCCCCCGAGTATTCTTCTTGACCTAACATATTTTTGTTTTTCAACCAAGCCAAAGCACGATTACTAGCATCATATTCAACAGGTAGTGTAATAAAACTAAATGCCGTTGCTACAGCCATTAAAGCCAAACCAGCAACAGCTACATAAAATCCTATTCCAGATTTTGATGCAAATCCTAAAATAATTCCACCCATAATCAACCATTGCGACATACTTGACGACACATTAACCATTGGCACCATTTTAGAACGCATAGTTAGCCATTCGTAGGCTTGTGCGTGTTGCACGGCGTGTCCAACTTCGTGAGCCGCAACAGCTGCCGCAGCTGCATTACGTTGATTATATACGGCTTCTGATAAATTTACTGTTTTGTCCACTGGATTGTAATGGTCGGTTAATCTTCCTGACGTAGAAATGACTTTTACATCACTAATTCCGTGATCAGCAAGCATTTTTTCTGCAATTTCAGCACCAGACATGCCATTTCTTAAGGTAAGTTTCGAGTAATGTTCAAATTTGCTTTTTAAACGAGCACTCACCAACCAACTAAAAAGAGCAATCGCTCCAATCAAAATCATATAAGGTAAATCAAACATAGTATTTAATTTAAAAATTTAAAGTTACAAATTTATTCTCAAATTATGCGCCAAAGTTAAAAAATGACAAGTTGTCAATATTAATTTATTATTTGTATGATGAAACTAAATATTATTACAATAAATAAAAAGATGCAATTTGTATTAACCATTAAATTCTATTAGAATGTCTTAAAATACAATACCTAATACAAATCGATTATTATTTCTTTCATTAATTGAATTTGCTATATTTCCGTAATCAGACTTCCATTTTCCATTGGTGAAAGCCAATTCATAAGCGCAATTTAATCTGAATTTATAAAATTTATCTTTAAATAGGTAAATAGATAAAGAAGGTCCTGCATAAAACATTTGATTTCTTATAGATAGTAATCCGCCATTTGTATTGGGATTTAAATTATTAAAATCAATTGTATTATTTTTAGAATACAAATCTACTTCTGAAGAGGTTCCTGCTAAACTTAACCCAGAAGTAAATGCAAAATTAGTCTTATTAATCAGGTTATAATGAAAGCGAATACGTCCCGTAAATTGCATATTCTTATTCTTTGATGTTAAATTCTCTTTTTTATTTTCTCCAAATCCAAATTCAAAATCGGAAGAATATTTTTTACCAAAAACGTTAAAGCCAAAAATAAATTCTGCCGGGCTGTTATCTAAAAGTACAACATTTGATGCTTGTAAATTACTATTAAGATTTAAATTATCTTGAATATGCGCATTAACTCCAATATAAAAAGTAGCATCAACATTACTTTTGTTTTTTATTTCATTTTTTTCTTGAGCGGTTCCAAGTTGAAAAGCAACCAATATAGCGGTAAGTATAATTTTTCTCATTTTATTAAAAAATTTAAGGTTATTCTTACAAAATTAAAATTAGGACAGCTAAAATCTATTAATAATTTGTTAAAATAAATTTACCCAACCAAATTAATAAT
>Ga0164295_10000381_pt1 | contig 38086 bp, 36 predicted proteins | sample GEODES006metaG_FD_111798 | JGI IMG/M metagenome (GOLD analysis project Ga0164295, IMG submission 111798) | Oligotrophic lake water microbial communities from Sparkling Lake, Wisconsin, USA - GEODES006 metaG | ecosystem: Environmental > Aquatic > Freshwater > Lake | place: USA: Sparkling Lake... | reverse complement strand
GCCGTCCACAGCAGCGATGTGATCGGGGTCCATGCCATGGCGAAACCCCATTGCGATCAGCAAGCCCAAAGTGACCCACAGTGAAGAGGATGTGCTCATGGTGTGAAAAATCTAAATTTGTTCATACTGGGTGCTAAAAAAACGCGTCGCCAGAGCAAGGGCGCAAGGGCGCAAGGGCGCAAGGCACTGCAGGCTGGGTGACGTGAGTTGCCAAGGGGTTGGTGTTTGGCGCTGGCCTGGATAAACCTTGACCCTCATGCCGTGGTTCTTGATCAACATCATGGTCACTTGGATTTCTGCACCTTCGGCTTCACGCACATCCAGGACTACATTGGCGTTGCGTATGGCGGTCTCTGCCTGGTCCAGCGGAACTTCACGGACCGTGGATTTGGCTTCGGTGACCAGGTCCTGGGCCGTTTTCATGTCAATTTCACTCTCAAAAAAATTTGATCCGTCATTTTTCAATATTGACGAGGGCTTGTAAGCTTGAGTTTCAGCTGCGCTTGGTTTAACCTAGTAAAACACCGTTTCCCATAAAAGAAAAGATGAAAGTTGAACAGGTAAAAAAAAGTTGCAAATGTCGCACGACAAAGACACTGGCCATAGGCAATAAGCTGCTGGGCCAAGCCAGCAAAGCCCCTTGACAGGTCTGACGGAATGCCGAAAACCAAGCTCTACCCCGCCATCGAACCTCACCTCCAAGGCCTGCTCGATGTGGGCCAAGGCCATCAGGTGTACTGGGAGGAATGCGGCAACCCCGAGGGCGTGCCGGTCGTTTTTTTGCATGGCGGACCTGGCGGCGGGTGTTCGAATTATTCGCGCCGTTTTTTCAACCCTGCCGTGTACCGGGTGGTGTTGTTTGACCAACGGGGCTGCGGGCGGTCTGTGCCGCATGCTTGCACCCAAGACAACTTTATCCACCATTTGGTGGGCGATATGGAACTGCTGCGCAACACCTTGTCCATCGACCGGTGGGTGCTGTGTGGGGGCTCCTGGGGGTGCACCCTGGCCTTGGCTTATGCGCAGCAGCATGCGGACAGGGTGCGCGGTATCGTGATGCGCGGCGTGTTTGCGGCGCGGACCTCAGAGATGAATTGGCTGTACCATGCCGGCGGCGCCAGCCAGGTCTTTGCAAAAGAGTGGGCGCAGTTTGCGTCTGCTTTAGGCGATGGTCATGTAACAGGCAAGGACGGCAATGTTTTGAACGCCTATAACCGCATGTTGCAAAGCGATGATCCCGAGCAGCAAGCCCAGGCGGCGGCGGCATGGTGCACATGGGAAGACAGTTTGTGCAGCGTTCACACTCCGCTACCCAGCCAGCCCGACCCGCTGCGCGCACTGGCCATGGCCCGCATCAGCGCGCACATGTTTGTCCATGATCCGGCTTTGAACCAAGCCCAGTGTTGGGGCTTAGGGGATGGGAAGCCCTTGTCCTATTTAGCAGGTGTTGCGGGCATCATCGTGCAAGGTCAGTTTGACATGGTCACACCGGCGGTGACGGCTTGGCAGTTGCACCAAGTCTGGCTTGGCAGTCAATTGCGCATGGTGCATACGGCAGGTCACAGCAGCAGTGACCCTGCGTTGCAAGCAGCCTTGGTGGAGGCCCTGAACGATATGGCAAGCCTGGCCCGATGAGATTGAAAACATTCAGGCCACAACGATCAGCGTGACCCCTTTCACGGTGGAGGGTATTCAAGTCGAAATCTGGCGCGGTCTGAGCGATGGCGTGGTTTAAAACACCTGAAATGGAAATGCTGTCCCTTGAAAAAATGTCCATCGCATTCCGCGGTCCCTCTGTGGGTGACATGCCACCGGGGGTGATTCCCAAGCACCCAGTGGGGATGCCGGTCCGTGTCAATTTTTGCGTGTTGACGTTCAACACGCTGTGCAAGCGCAAGCTGGCCCCTGTGCCGCGATGACCTTGACCGCAGCACGACTTCCCGTCACGCACTGCCATAGCGCAAGGCCCAACTTACCCTGCAGCGCCATGACTTTAGTGGTGCCATCAGCACCCACTCTGTGGCCACAGCCTCAGCTACACGCCTGACCATTTAGGTGGCCGCAAGCTGCACGTCACCTGCCAAGGAACGGCTGACGCTTTGACAGACATGATCGGCAGGCATCTGCAAGCCCGCAACAGAGATTGAATCTGTTTTCAGGATGTCACAGTATTCGTGGGAAAATTGAAACTAAATTACATGGAGATTCGCATTTATGTCCCGCGCTACCAAAATTGTTGCCACCTTGGGACCTGCATCCAGCGACCCTGCATTGCTTGAAGCCATGATCCGTGCCGGCGTGAACGTCGTGCGCTTGAACTTCAGCCACGGCAAAGCCCAAGACCACATTGACCGCGCCCGTCTGGTGCGTGAAGTGGCTGCCCGTGCGGGCCGTGAAGTGGCCATCATGGCCGACTTACAGGGCCCCAAAATCCGGGTGGGCAAGTTTGTCGAGGGCAAAGTCATGCTCGAGAACGGGGCCAAGTTTGTGCTGGACGCCTCTCGCACCGAGCCCGGTGACCTGCAGGGCGTGGGTCTGGATTACAAAGAGTTGCCACGTGACGTCAAGTCCGGCGATCTTTTGTTGCTGAACGATGGCTTGATTGTTTTGACAGTGGACGCAGTCAAAGGTGAGCAGGTCCACACCACTGTGAAGATCGGCGGCGAATTGTCCAACAACAAGGGCATCAACAAACAAGGGGGCGGCTTGACCGCCCCCGCGTTGACTGGCAAAGACATGGACGACATCAAGACGGCCATGAGTTTCCAGGCCGACTATGTGGCGGTTAGCTTTCCGAAGAATGCCACCGACATGGAAATGGCCCGCCAATTGTGCAATGTGGCCGGAGCGGAATTTGGGCACAAGCCCGGCATGATCGCCAAAATTGAACGCGCCGAGGCGATACCGCGGCTGGAAGAAATCCTCAAAGCCAGTGACGGCATCATGGTCGCGCGCGGTGATTTGGCTGTTGAAGTGGGCAATGCGGTGGTGCCCGCCTTGCAAAAACGCATGATCAAGCTGGCCCGTTTGAACGACAAAGTCGTGATCACCGCCACCCAAATGATGGAAAGCATGATCAGCAACCCCGTGCCTACCCGCGCCGAGGTGAGCGATGTGGCCAATGCGGTGCTCGATGGCACCGACGCGGTCATGCTGAGTGCCGAAACGGCTGCAGGCAAATATCCGCTTGAAACGGTCGAAGAAATGGCCAAAATTTGTGAAGCCGCCGAAAACGCAGAGCATGTCGAACTGGATGCCGACTTTTCGGGTCAAACCTTCAGTCGCATTGACCAGTCCATTGCCATGGGCGCATTGTTCACCGCGCACCACTTGGGCGCCAAAGCCATTGTGGCTTTGACAGAATCGGGCTCGACGGTGCTCTGGATGAGCCGTCACCGTGTGCAGATTCCGATTTACGCGTTGACCACCAAGATCAGTTCTCAGCGCAAAATGGCTTTGTACCGCAATGTGCGCCCGCTGTTGCTGGACACCAGCGCCGACCGGGACACTGCTTTGGCACAGGCTGAGCTGCATCTTAAAAAGCGCGGCATTGTCGAGACAGGGGATGTCTACGCCATCACCTGTGGCGAGCCCATGGGGGCACCGGGCGGCACCAACATGCTGAAAATCTGCCAGGTCAGTTGAAGTCCCGCAGGCATTCTGGTCAAGAACACCACGATGCCTTTAAAATCCAGTTCAGTTACACAATGTTTGCAGGCTGTATCAGGCTGCTTGTAAGCCGTCTTTGATTATTCAACTTCTGGAAAATACACCATGGCCCTCGTTTCAATGCGTGAATTGCTCGACCATGCAGCCGTCCATGCGTACGGCATCCCTGCCTTCAACGTCAACAATCTCGAGCAAGTCCAAGCCGTCATGACAGCCGCCGATGAAGTCGGCGCACCGGTCATTTTGCAAGCCAGTGCGGGTGCCCGTAAATACGCCGGTGAGCCCTTCATCAAGCATTTGATCCAGGCCGCAGTCGAGCAGTGGCCGCATATTCCACTGGTCATGCACCAGGACCACGGCCAAAGTCCATCGATTTGCCAAGGCGCGATCAACTTGGGTTTTTCTTCGGTCATGATGGACGGCTCCTTGCACGAAGACGGCAAAACGCCGGCCGACTTTGGCTACAACGTCGATGTGACGCGCCGCGTGGTCGACATGGCGCACGTGCTTGGCGTGTCGGTTGAGGGCGAATTAGGTTGCCTGGGCAACCTGGAAACCGGCGAAGCCGGTGAAGAAGATGGCATTGGCGCCGAAGGCAAACTGGACCACAGCCAGATGCTCACCGACCCCGAAGAAGCCGCGCAATTCGTCAAAGCCACTGGCCTCGATGCCTTGGCCATTGCCATTGGCACCAGCCACGGCGCCTACAAGTTCAGCCGCAAACCCACGGGCGATATTTTGGCCATCAGCCGCGTGAAAGAAATCCACGCCCGCATTCCCAATACCCATTTGGTGATGCACGGCTCATCGAGCGTGCCGCAGGACCTGCTGGCGATCATCAACCAGTACGGCGGCAACATGAAGGAAACCTACGGCGTGCCGGTTGAGGAAATTCAGGAAGCCATCAAGCACGGCGTGCGCAAGATCAACATCGACACCGACATCCGTTTGGCCATGACCGCCGCCGTGCGCAAATTTTTGGCCGAAAACCCCGACAAGTTCGATGCCCGTGAATGGCTCAAACCCGCCCGCGAAGCAGCCAAGCAAATTTGCAAGCAGCGCTACCTGCAGTTCGGCTGCGAAGGCCAGGCCGGCAAAATCAAAGGTGAAACGCTGCAAGTGGTTGCCGCTCGCTACGCCAAGGGCGAGCTGGCGCAAATGGTGAATTGATTTCATCGGTTTAATCCAAACGGATTGGCCTTGGAGGGTGGTTTTTGATTTTTACGTGGTCATTTAATTGTCTGTTCAGCGTTTTAAATAGGGACCCGCAGGTTGGTCCATCTCCTCAAACACAGCAAGCTCCCGTGAGGTCAACTGATCGGGCCTGTGCGATGAGGAAAGCGCCAAGGTGGCCACGCTGTGAGTGAAAAAGAAAGGTGGGCAGCCGAGCGCGCGCAGGCCCAAGTCCAGCAAGTAATCAAAGACCTCAGTGATCAGACGCTGAGGGATTTTGCGGGCAACAAGGTTTTTGCAAGGGGTAAAGCCTATGCTGCCAGCGGCGCGGTGCAAGACCTGCAGGACTTACCGCCGACGCCCGACCACCTGATGGGGGTGCAGTCCACGGTGCACGGGACCGAACTCTACACCACCGAAATTTGGTGGTTGCCTGATGACGATCTGAACGGCGACTGCGACTGCCCGCAGGGGCAAGAAGCTTATTTTTGCAAACACCAGGTGGCATTGGCCTTGGTTTGGCGCTCGCGCATGAGCGGAGGCGGAGGCGGTGTGCGCCTGGACCCGGCAGCGCAAAAAAAGATGCACGCCACCGCCAAGCGGGCGCAAACCCAAGCCCAAAACAAAGCGGCCTTGCGCGCTTTTGTTCAGGCGCAAAGCGCTGCCGATCTGGCCGAGCGTTTATGGCGTTGGGCCGAGCAAGACCACGACGCCATGGCCGAAATCAAGGCGTGGCATTCACAAGCCCAGGCGCAGCAGGGCCTGGCCAGCGGAGATGTGCGCGCGGTGCAAACGGCCATTCGTGATCTGCTGAAAAACACCAAGGGCTATTTGGAACCGCGCGATTGCGCCGCTTACCAACGCCGAGCCGAGCAGGCCTTCCCCTTGATTGAATCGGTGCGCCAAAGCGCACCATCGCAGGCGCGTGCCTTGTGCGAAGACATGCTGATGCGCATTTACAAGGTGGGCGAGACGGCGGACGACTCTTGGGGTGGCGAAATAGGCGATTTGGTGTTGCGTACGCTGGAGGTGCTCATGGCCTGTTTGCAAGCCGAGCCACCACCACCCAGTTGGCTCAAAACCTGGTTGACGCTCAAAGAAAAAGACCCCTGGGGCTTGGGCGACACCCATGCGCTGATGCAAGCAGCAGGGCCGGGCATGGCCAAAGCCTACAGCGAGCACTTGGCCCGAGATTGGCTGACTTGGCAGACGCGTAACCCCGGGCCGCCCAAGGATTGGGATGCCGGGCGCAGCGCGAAACGCGAGGCCTATTTACAAGACCTGGCGCGCCAAGGCGACGATGCTTCGGCGCTGGAGGTGATGCGCGCCAGTGCTCACAATGCCGGGGAATGGCACACATTGGTGCAGTGGTGCGAGGCGCGCAAGCGCTGGCGTGAAGCCTTTGACTTTGCCCAAAAGGCCTACAAACTTTTCCCGCAGGACTGGCGCACAGAGGCGGACATGCTGACCGCTTATGAGCGTGATGGCTGGGATGCCGAAGCCTTGGCTTTGCATCGGGTGAGGCTGGAGCGCAGCCCGTCCGCTGAGAATTACAGGGCCACACTGAAGGCGGCGCAGGCCGCAGGTCAAGATCTGCCCGCTTACCGCCAGGCCTTGATGGATTGGGCGCAGGCGAACGAGCATAAAACCGAGCGGTCTTTTATGCGCGGCAAGGCGGCAGAGTCATTCACCGACGTATCGGTGCGGGTGCGCTGGTACCTTGATGCGGAGAAAGCGCCACAAACGGCTTTGGCCTTGGTTCAGCAGCCCGGCGCCCGCTGTGAGGCACAACTTTTGTTGGCCTTGGCCCAAAAGCTGCCCACATCGCAAGACCTGGAAGCGGTAGCGATTTTCCAAAGACTTTTTGAAGGCACGATGCCCCGGGCCCAAGCCCCTTATGCCGAGGTATTGGACTTGGTGCGGCAGACCTTGGATCGCATGGTCCCAGAGCAACGTGCACAATGGCTGGCCAGCTTGCGTTCACAATACAAGGCTAAACGTAATTTCATTAGAGAACTTCCGGTTTCATGACTGCCACTTCCCTGCACACCTCGGCCCTCACCTCTCTGACCTTGCTCGCGCGCGGCAAGGTGCGCGACAACTATGCGGTGGGCACCGACCGAATCCTCATGGTCGCCTCGGACCGCATCAGCGCGTTTGACGTGATCATGGGCGAGCCGATTCCGGGCAAGGGCGCATTGCTCACGCAGATGGCGCTGTTCTGGTTTGACAAGCTCGGCCCGCATGGCTTGAACCTGTGCCCGATTCACCTGACGGGTGAGGTGCCTGAGAGTGCCGTGAGCTTGGCCGAAGCAGGTCAAGTCAAGGGCCGCTCCATGCTGGTCAAACGCTTAAAACCGATCCCTGTCGAAGCGGTGGTGCGGGGTTACCTGGCCGGCAGCGGCTGGAAGGAATACCAAGACAACCAAGCCGTGTGCGGAGTCAAGTTACCCGCCGGATTGAAAAATGCCAGCAAATTGTCCGCGCCCATTTACACCCCAGCCGCCAAAGCGGCGGTGGGCGAACATGACGAGAACATCAGCTTCGAACAAACGGTGGACATGATCGGCTTGGACCTGGCCACCCGCATTCGCGATATCAGCATGGCCATTTACCAGGCGGCCAGCGCCATGGCTTTTGACAAAGGTATCATCATTGCGGACACCAAGTTCGAATTCGGACTGGATGCGCAAGGTACCTTGGTCCTGATGGACGAGGTGTTGACCCCGGATTCGTCTCGTTACTGGCCTGTCGAAAGTTACCAGGAAGGCATCAATCCCCCCAGTTACGACAAGCAGTTTTTGCGGGACTGGCTGGAGGCACCCCACAACGGCAGGGTGTGGGATAAAACCGCACCCGCCCCCCATTTGCCGCGCGATGTAATTGAAAAAACAGCCGCCAAATACCAGGAAGCCTTGCAACGCTTGACGACCTGAATACCGCAGCCTTGCGCTGCCCCTCTTCGCCTGTGAGCCGGTGGCCATGGGTGTCCGTTTGAAAGTGTTGACATGCTCAATTTGTTTCGCCCGGCCACAACCTTGATGGTGCAATACGCACACTACCACCGCGATCGTCGCAACATCCTCACGCACGTGGTGGGCATCCCCTTGATCGTCATGTCACTGGGCATGTTGTTGATGCATCCGGTGTGGAGCGTGGGGGATTTTTGGTTCACGCCTGCAGGCGTCATCTGGTTTTTGTCCAGTCTGTGGTATGCGACCCGGGGTTCTCTTTTGTTGGGGCTGGCCACCGTGGTGGTGAATGGCGCTTTGATGTGGGCCGCCTACCGCACGCCGGTTTGGGTGGTGTGGTTGGGGTGGCCTGAGCTTGAAAATCAGCCGGTGTGGTTACTGGGTGTGGGTGTGTTCATTGTGGGCTGGGCGGTCCAGTTCATCGGCCACTGGTTTGAAGGCCGCAAACCCGCTTTCGTGGACGATGTGGTGGGCCTCATGATTGGCCCTATGTTTGTGGTCGGGGAGGTCTTGATGGCGTTTGGTTTCTTGCGCCACATGCACCACGACATCAACCGATTGGCCGGATCGACTCGCTAGTCCAGGCCCACCGGTTCGGCCCACTGACAAGACGCTTAAGGCACCGCCACGTTGGTTTAGCCTGTGGCCGAGGTGTCTGTTTGAGCGTCAAAAACCGAGTTCAATACGTGACAACTTGTCAGGTGGATCTGAGTTATCGTTCGGGCACTTTTTCAGAAGGCACCGAATGTCGATTCACTTTTACGAACCCAAAGACGGCCACCGCTTGCCGCACGACCCGTTCAACGCCATTGTCGGCCCCCGACCCATTGGCTGGGTCTCCACATGCAGCGATGACGGCATCACCAACTTGGCGCCCTACAGTTTTTTCAATGCTTTTAATTATGTGCCGCCGATCATTGGCTTTTCGAGCGCGGGCTACAAAGACTCGGTGCGCAACATCGAGGCCAATGGCGAGTTCGCCTGGAATCTGGTCACCCGTCCCCTGGCCGAAGCCATGAACCAAACCTGCGCGCCCGTGCCACCCGAAGTCAGCGAGTTCGAGCTGGCGGGTTTGACCCCGGTGGCCTCGCGCTTGATCAAGCCGCCGCGGGTGCTGGAAAGCCCAGTGACATTTGAATGCAAAGCCACTCAAATTTTCCAATTGCAAGGCATAGACGGCGTCAAAGTCCAGACCTGGATGGTGCTGGGCGAAGTGATCGGCGTGCACATCCGCGAAGACTTGCTGGTCAACGGCGTCTACAACACCGCCGGTGCCGAGCACATTTTGCGCGGGGGCGGGCCAGCCGATTACTTCACCATCGGGCCGGAACAGTTGTTCAGGATGCAGCGCCCGCGTTGAAGTGCCCGACAATCGGTCTCTTTGACAGATCCGGTTGGTAGAGATTTTTATGGCGATTCAATGGTTCCCTGGACACATGCACCTGACGCGCAAAGCGATCGGGGAGCGCATCAAAGACATTGACGTGGTCATTGAAATGCTCGACGCCCGCTTGCCCGGCTCGAGTGCCAACCCGATGTTGGCCGAGCTGATCAAGACCAAGCCCGGACTCAAAGTGCTGAGCAAGCAAGATCTGGCCGACCCGGTGCGCACCGCGCTGTGGTTGGACCATTACAACGCCATGACCGGTGTGCAGGCGCTGGGCTTAGACACCAGCATGACCTCGCCCGCCAAAGCCCTGATCGACGCTTGCCAGCAACTCGCCCCCCTGCGCGGCGGCATGGTGAAACCGATGCGGGTGCTGATTTGCGGCATCCCCAACGTGGGCAAGTCCACCCTGATCAACACCCTCAAAGGCAAACGCGCTGCCAAGACCGGCGACGAAGCCGGCGTGACCAAGATGGAGCAGCGCATCACTTTGGCCGACGACTTTTATTTGTACGACACGCCGGGAGTCTTGTGGCCGCGCATCATCGTCGCGCAAAGCGGCTACAACCTGGCCGCCAGTGGCGCGATCGGCATCAATGCGTTTGACGACGAAGAAGTGGCGCTGGAACTGCTGAACTACCTGATTCCCAACTACCCCGAAGCCTTGACGGCGCGCTACAAAATCACCGATGTGGCGGGCCGCACCGACGAAGACATGCTCGACGCCATTGGACGCCAGCGCGGCGCGATCCAAAGCGGTGGGCGTATCAACACCACCAAAGCCGCCGACATCGTGATCCACGACTTTCGCTCGGCCGCACTCGGGCGATTGACACTGGAAACCCCCGCAGAATTCGCCGCTTGGCTGGCGCTGGGCGAGCAGGCCGATGCCGAACGGGCGGTCCGCAAAGAAGCCTTTGAAAAGGCGAAGAAGGCACCGGGCAAGAAAAAAACCAGGAAATAGACCTGTGAAACCACATGCGGATGGTTGCGACATGATTATTGATTTTGCATGACAATAGCGCCAGCTCACAAGGCGACGCACTGTGAAGTAACAGTTGATATTGACTTTATTGAGGGCAAAGCATGTTGAAACCTTCTCACAAAGTGTGGGCCGCAGTGTTGGCATTTTTTGCACTGCTGTTCACGTGCAACTGTGCCTTCGCTCAAGCCTTTCCGTCACGCCCAGTTCGCATTGTTGTGCCGTTTGCACCTGGTGGCGGGGCCGATATCTATGCGCGCATGCTTGCTCAGTCGATGAGCATTCAGCTTGGCCACAGCGTGGTGGTAGAAAACGACGGGGGTGGTGCCGGAATGATCGCCTTGGAAAAGGTTTCCCGCGCTGCCAAGGATGGCCACACGCTACTGCTCACCACGTCGACTGCGATTTCTGCAGTTCCCAACCTCTACAAGAAGTTGCCCTACAAAGTGGAGGACTTCACGCCTGTCGCTCTGATCGGCAAGTTCCCCTTCCATGTGTTTGTGCATCCTTCTGTGCCGGTTCGAGATATGCGCGAATTTGTGGCCTATGCCAAAGCCAATCCGGGGAAACTCAGCTATGCCACCGCCGGCCGGGGGAGCATTCCGCACCTGGTGGGCGAAATGGTCAAGGGCAGTCTCGGCTTGGACATGCTGGACGTGGCGTACAAGGGATCGGGTCCCGCAGTGAGTGATTTGGTGGCCGGACACGTTCAAGTTTTCATGGATGTGGCCTCCCCCGCTTTGACCCATGCGCTGGCAGGCAAGTTGAAAGTGCTCGCGGTGATGGACGAAAAACGCGCGCCTCAAATTCCTGATGTGCCGACCATGGCCGAATTAGGGTACCCCGGCTTGGTGGGCTACAACAGATACTCACTTCTCGCACCCACGGGAACGCCGCGACCGGTGATCGAGTTGCTCAACAAGGCAGCTTTGCAAGCCATGGAGACGGGTGTGCTGCGTGATCGGCAGGCGGCCGACGGGGCCAGCCCCGGTGCAGTTTCTCCGGAGCAACTGGGTGTTCTGCTCAAGGCTGATTTCGAGATGTGGGGCGGTGTGATCAAACGCCTAGGCATCACCTTAGACTGAATTAAAGCCAACAAAATGGATGCTGAGTTCGACTTCATTGTCGTAGGGGCCGGCACTGCAGGCTGCATTCTGGCCGCCAGGCTGTCGGAAAATGGCCGCCATAGTGTGTTGTTGTTGGAAGAAGGTGGAGAGCCGAGAAGCCTGTGGACCCGCGTGCCAGTTGGTTATCCTCGTTTGTTCTCTGATCCGCGTTACAACCGAGGTTATTTCACCTTGCCTGAGGCTGGATTTGGCGATCGGCGCATCGAACAATACGCCGGTCGAGGCATTGGCGGCAGTTGTGCCATCAACGGCATGATCTACATTCGCGGTCAAGCTGAAGACTACGATGCCTGGGCCGCCGATAACGAGGGGTGGCGATGGAAAGATGTGCTGCCTTGGTTTCGCCGTTCCGAGGGCAACAGCCGTGGCGCCAGTGAATACCATGGTGGCGACGGCCCTTGGCATGTGACGGATCCATCGCATCGGCACCCTTTGGCAGACGCCTTTATTGCGGCTGCCGGTGAGATGGGGTTGCCGCATAACGATGACTTTAACGGCCCAGTGCAAGAGGGTGCGGGTTACTTCCAGCTGAACATCCACAAGGGCCAGCGTTCTTCCACCGACACGGCGTTCCTCACGCCGGCGCGAAAGCGGACTCATCTTTCGGTAACGGCTCGTGCGCTTGTAACGCGGATCTTATTTCAGGACGGTTCCGCCAGTGGCGTGGAATATAGGCAAGGTCAGCTGACTTGCACAGCGCGTGCGCGAGTCGAGGTGGTGTTGGCAGCTGGGGCATTCAATTCCCCACAGTTGCTGCAAGTCTCGGGCATTGGGGCGGTTGAGCATATTCGAGAACTGGGTGTTCCGGTCGTAGCGGATTTGCCTGGTGTTGGACGCAACCTGCAAAATCAGGTGAGGGCTTCAGTGATGTCACGTTGCCGGCAACCGGTGACATTGAATGACATCATGCAAAGTCCACTCAGGCGCATAGGCATGGGCTTAAAGTACCTTTTCACGCGTGACGGGCCGATGGCCGTTCCCACTTATGCCGGTGCTTTTCTCAAATCCAGCCCCAGACTTGCAACGCCCGATATCCAGCTGGCATTTTGGACCTACAGCTGGACCCAGCGGAATAACAAGGGCGTCGTGCTTCATCCTTTTCCAGGTTTTACCACCAATGCCACACTGCTGAGGCCGCGCAGCCGCGGCACGGTTCGGGCAGTGCATGCGGACAGCCGTCATGCCCCTGAGATTCATTACAACTTCCTTGAAGATCCGCAAGATGCTTCAGACCTGGTGAGAGGTATCCATGCGATCAGGCGCATCCTCGCGCAGGCCGCGATGTCGCCCTATTTCGATTCAGAAATCTCACCGGGCAGAGAGTATGCCGATGACGATGCCTTGCTGGACTTTGTTAAAACCCATGGCGGCGCCGTTTACCACCATTCTGGAACTTGTCGAATGGGCAGCGATGCCATGGCGGTGGTCGACGCAAGATTGAGAGTGCACGGCGTGCGACGATTGAGGGTTGCCGATGCCTCCATCATGCCAACGGTCATTTCGGGCAACACCAATGCCCCGACCGCAATGATTGCTGAGCGTGCGGCGGACTGGATGTTAAGTGACTTGCATGTCAACCGACCGAATACTTGAACTGACGGCCTTTGTTCGCACGGTGGAGCTGGGAAGCTTAAGTGGCGCAGCCCGCGAACTCCATCTGACCGCATCTGCGCTGAGTAAAATCATGACGCGTTTGGAATCGAGATTAGGTGTTCGGCTGTTGAACCGAACTTCGCGTTCTTTGGCGCTGACCCCGGAAGGAGAGACCTTTCTTGCAGGTGCCCGACGCGTACTCGATGCGCTCTCCGATGCCGAGAGCCAAGTCAGTAAATCGGCTGCCAGACTTCAGGGCAAGATTCGTGTCTACTCACTGCCAACTTTTGCCTACCATCTGGCACCGATGCTGTCTGATTTTCTGAACCTGTACCCTGAAATCAAGCTGGAGGTGCAACTGGGCACCGATCGACTGGATCTGATCAAGTACAGATTTGACCTGGCTATTCGAATCGGTCTGCTGGAAAACAGCGGCGCATTTGCCCACAAGATCTGCAGTACGGGCTGGGTTGTCTGCGCTTCACCCGAGTACTTGGCAAAACAAGGCATTCCCACTGTCCCTTCGGATCTGGCAAAGCACAACTGCCTTAATTTTTCTGTTCATACCCATACCATTCCCTGGCAATTCAGAGAAGAGGCATCAGGTCGATTCTCGATACAAGGCAATTTTTTGTCGAATCATGCAGAGCTTTTGCGGTTAATGGCGCTGAACGGCGTTGGCATCATCCGCGTTTCGGATCATGTGGTCGCCGACGACTTGGCAGCAGGTCGGCTTATTCCCTTACTGGCCGAGCACCAGCCACCGCAACGAGAGACTCTTTGGGCCATACACAGCAGCCGCGATTTGAGTCAGAGGGTGCGGGTTTTCATCGACTACCTCACGATGCGGCTAAAGGATTAAGCTTGGGATTCTTGGCCCCAAGGGGGTGTCTGACAAATCTGTGCCTGTGTGGCACAGATGAAGTTCCTGACGCCGGATTGATTTGTCCTTGGACAGCCGATACCATCTTCTTTACAACTGCACAGGAGACGGGTATGTCCCAATCAAGTCACCCCTTCGTGGCCCCCTTGAGTCGCCGACGTGCGCTTGGCCTTGTGGGAAGTTTGGCGAGCATCATCTCGCTACCGGTCCGTGCGCAGTCCTATCCAAGCAAGCCCATAGAAATGGTTGTTTGCTATGGTGCAGGTGGCACAAGTGATCTTTATTACCGCGGCCTCGGCATCATCTTGTCACGCCAGCTCGGCCAACCCATTCTGATTGTGAACAAGCCTGGCGCGGGCAGTGCCATTGGCACTGCTTACATCAAAAACGCAGCGCCAGATGGTTACACCATTGGCAACATCACCGAAGTGATGATGCGTGAGCACGTCCTAGGAAACACTCTCTACGATCCTGCCAAAGACTTTACCTACATTGCCGCGGGAGCTACCGTGCCATTTGGGTGGGGCGTGGTCCCTGAGTCACCCCTGAAAACACTCAATCAGCTGGTAGAAGAAGGCAAGAAGTCGCCGGGAAAACTCAGCTACGGGGCTGCCGGCTCACCTAAGTTGCCTTCATGGGCCATGAAAGTACTGGAGAGCCAGACCGGTGCCAGCTATTTAGGCGTGCCCTATCCCAGCAGCGCCGCCATTATCACTGCGGCGCTCGGAGGGCAGATCGATCTGATCTGCGATGCGTTAGGGGCCATGGCGGGTGCCGTGGCGGGTAATCGTTTGCGCGTTTTGGCAGTTTCTTCTGAGCAGCGCTTGCCTCAGTGGCCCCATGTACCTACTGCAAAAGAGCTTGGCGTGAATGCCATCACAACCTTGCCTTATGGCGTTGGCGGTCCTGCTGGCATGTCGCCTGCCGTAGTCGCCCGGCTGGAAGATGCCATGCGTAAGGCCGTTGCCGATCCAGAACATCAGCAACTTGTGGATCGACTGAACATGGCCACATGGGCTCGGATAGGCAAGCCCTTTGAAGACTATATGCGCAGTCAGTACGCTGCAATGCCAGCGCAGTTGACGGCTTTTGGTGCACGCTGAGAAACGCCACGCATGAGCGACAACAAGCGGTACTTGATTGCAGTGGATACGGGCGGCACATTTACCGACCTTGCCGTTTATGACGCAGAAACCGGCCATACCCATTTCGGCAAGACTCTGACGACCTCTGCTGATCTGGTCATCGGCGCAATGAAGGGCCTCAGCGAAACCGGAGTCTCGGTGGCCCAAGCCCAAGTATTTACCCATGGAACCACCCACGTCATTAATTCGTTGATCGAGCGTCGAGGGGCACTTACAGCGCTGGTGACGACGAGGGGTTTTCGCGATGTCCTTGAAATTGGCCGAGGCAACCGTGCAGAACCATTCAACCTGCGTTACAGACGCGATCCGCCTTTGATCACGCGTGATCTGCGGTTCGAAGTCACTGAGCGAATGGACAGCAGTGGCCAAATTGTGACGCCGCTTGCCGAAGACGAGTTGACGCATATCGCCAAACAACTTGCCGCTGCAGGTGTGCAGTCAGTGGCCCTGTCATTTCTCAATGCCTACCGCAACTCTGCGCACGAAGAAGCTGCCGCAACGGTCTTAAGTAAGATGCTGCCGGGGGTGTTCATCTGCACCGGTTCCAGTCTTACACGCGAGTTGATGGAGTATGAACGCACAGCGACTGTGGCGGCGAATGCTTTTGTTGGCGTTCGAATGTCCAGCTATATAGAAGGTTTTGGCGTGGAGCTCGAAAAAAGAAGTTTCAAGGGCAACTTCTATCTGATGGGTTCCAACGGGGGCGTGATGTCGCCTCAATCGGCCAAGAGCGCGCCTATTGCGATGTTGGAGTCTGGACCGGTGGGCGGTTGTATTGGCGCCGCGGCTTACGCCAAGGCCTTGGGCCTTGACCGGGTGATTGCGTTCGACATGGGGGGGACCACGGCCAAATGTGCCTTGATAGAAAAAGCAACTTTCGAGGTGGTGAATACGTATTTCGTGAATGGCTATGAGCGGGGATTTCCCGTTCGTACCCCCGTGGTTGATATTGTCGAAGTCGGCGCCGGAGGTGGTTCATTGGCCTGGTTAGACGAAAACCAACGAATGCGGCTTGGACCTCGCAGTGCGGGTTCCGAGCCTGGCCCTATTGCTTTTGGGCGCGGCGGTACTCAGCCCACGGTGACGGACGCCAACGTGGTTCTTGGGCGCATCGGCTCACAAAGCTTTATGGGTGGCAAGTTGCCACTGGATGTTGCGTCTGCGACGCAGGGAGTGCATTCGGCGCTCGCCGGTCCCTTGGGCTTAGAAGGTCCCGGGGGGGTCGACCGTGCAGCGCAAGGCATCTTGGACCTTGCTTGTGTTGCCATGGCCAATGTCATCAAAGAAATCACCATTGAGCGAGGGCGCGACGTGCGTGATTATCAATTGTTCGCATTTGGCGGCGGGGGGCCCATTTTTGCCTCCGAACTTGCGCGCAGCTTGAAAATTCGTGATGTGGTGATCCCGCCCAACCCTGGCGCATTTTCTTCTTTTGGAATGTTGTTAGCACCTGTTCGACGCGACATGGCCGCTGCGTTTATGCGGACTCTGGATGAAACCTCTCTTGCAGAGGCCGAGGTGACTTTTTCACAGATAGAGGCGCAAGGCCGCAGTGCTATGGCAAAAGAGATGGCTCTCGATGGGCTGCAAATAAGGCGTGAAGTGGACATCAGCTATGCGGGACAAAGCCACAGCGTGAAGGTTTCATACCCTCAATCCGCAAGCGTTCAATCTGTGCGTGATGCGTTCGAATTGGCCTACAGAACCCGCTTTGGTCATCTCAACGAGGGCTCGCAAATAAGCCTGGTCGTGTTGCGTGTGGTACTGGAAATGCAGTTGCGTGGGCCCGAACTCGCATTTGTTGCCGGCCAAGGTGCCGCGGGCGAAGCCCAAGCTTTCGAAACCCGTTCGGTCTACTTTTCTTTCATGGGCAAACGCGTTGACACGGCGGTTTACCGTCGATCAGACTTGCTAGAAGGCATGCAGATCGATGGCCCAGCCGTGATAGAAGAATTTACTTCCACCACCCTCTTGGCGCCAGGCGACCGGCTCAAAGTTGGGAAATTGGGCGAGCTCAATATTCGCTGCTCTGTCGGCACACCTGCAGATATCGCATGACCTCTCCTGTTTTTTCTGAGTCAAGCACGGCACCATTCAACGCAGGTGTGGACCCCATTCTTCTCCAAGTTGTCAAGCAACGCATTGTGGCTGTACCCAATTTGATTGAGAAAAATGTGGAGCGTACGGCATTCAGTGTTTTGGTCCAAGAGTACAAGGACTATGCGGTAGGTTTCGTTGATGCCGAGGGGCGATTGGTGGCGCAGTCTCGACACAGTTTGCCCGCTTTTGTGGCCAACTCTTTGGGGTTGGCCGTGCGCGCAGGCTTACGCGAATTGGGTGCTGAAAACATGGATGCCGGTGACGTGATGATTGTCAGCGAGGCAGCCGTGCTGGGCAAGCACATCAACGATGTTGTGGCCTACACGCCTGTTCATGCCGAAAACCGTTTGATCGGTTTTTTTGCCGTCTTGGTCCACTGGATCGACGTCGGGGGATCCGTCGTTGGTTCTTGTTTTTCCCCAAGCACGACCGACGTATTTCAAGAGGGAACGCAGTTCCCAACTGTGAAGCTGGTCTCTCGTGGGCAACGGGTTCGAGACATTTTTCGCATTATCGAAACCAATACGCGCTTCCCTGAACTGCTGATGGGAGACCTTGAAGCGCAACTGGGTGGCTGTGCAATGGGGCATGACATGGTGCAAGAGATTGTGGCGCAGTACGGGGCAAACACGGTACTGGTCGCTGTGGACGAAATGTTCAAGGATGCCGATCGCGCCATGGGGCGCGCCTTGTCATGCCTTCCGGCCGGAACCTACAAGGCGTCTTCGTTTATGGACGACGATGGCGTGCGCAAAGGTGAACCGATTCGCATCGACGTGAGTGTCATCATTGGAGATGGACAGATGACGGTAGATCTGTCCGGTTTGAGCGATCAACTGGCCGGCCCATTCAATGCTGGACGTGATGGGGGTGCGGTGGCTGTGGCGCGAATGGCGGCCAAGATGCTGTTTGCTGGCGACACACCCGTCAACGAGGGTGATTTCATGCGTGTACATGTAGACATTCCCGACGGTAAGTTTCTGAGCGCGCGGCCCGATGCGCCAGTCGGCGGGGCAGGTAACACCTCAGCCACTGTTGTGGATACCATCATCAGCGCTTTGGCGCCGGTCATGGTCGGTCAGGTTCCCGCTGGTCATCACGGCATTTATGGCACCCACACCATCACAGGACGGCTGCCAAATGGCCAGCGCTATATGAGCTTAGACGCGATGTCCGGTGGATGGGGGGCTTTCTCGACCATGGACGGGCCGGGGCCCTACCGGTCCATTACGCATGGCGATGTTCGCGATGTGCCTGTGGAACTGCAGGAGGCCCATTACCCCTACCGCATTGAAGCGAAACAATTGCGCGTGGACAGTGGAGGTGCCGGCAAATTCCGAGGGGGTCTCGGCATCGAGAAGGTGTACCGTTTTTTACAAGACAGTAACTTGTTGGCCAAGGTAGAGCGGACCGGCTGCCAGCCTTGGGGTTTGAATGGAGGCCTGCCAGGGCACTCGCCTGCTGGCAGCGTAGATTATCTGGACGGCAGCCACGTGACCATGATGAAGGGTCAATGGCCAGTCAAGGCTGGCGATACCGCTCGCATCCTCAGCGGCGGCGGCGGCGGGTATGGTCATCCGCATGAACGCGATCCCAACCAAGTTGCACAAGATGTCGGCTTGGGTTACGTCACTTTGGAAGCCGCGACGGTCGATTACGGCGTCGCAGTCAAGGCCGATGGCACTGTGGACTGTGCGCGCACATCCCTGCTGCGTGGTGCTTCTATAGTCGACACCAGTGTCTTATTCGGACTGGGTCATGATCTTTATTTTGTGATGACACGGCCGCATCATGGCCAGGAGCGCGCTTACAACCATTGGTACTCTTCGACCCATGTGCACGATTTGCTGGCCATCCCTGGCATTGCAGGCGCGCAACGATTTCAGCGCGAAGCTGTAACAGGCCATGCCTGCGAAGGACCTCCTTATTTGGCGATTTATGTGTTTACCGATACCCAACTGGCGATAGATGGCATCGTTGCCCGGCGCGGCACCTCCCTGATGCCATCGACAACAGCGCTGGATCGGTCGGCGAGCGTGGCTGTGGTCTACAAGCCTGTGGGCGACCTCATGCGGAAACGTGAGGCCATGGGAGGTGGTGCCATGCTGGTGCTGGGCATGAACTCATTCGATGGCGGCGCCAGTCTGGACGATGCACTGCAGTCTCGCTGGCTTGCCGAATTGCTCACCCTGCCTGGCATTCATGCTGCGAACTGTTACAAGGCCAGCGATTTTCAAACCAAAACCGAGCCGCCTCGTTACCAACGCATTGTTTTTGCGCATGTCGATGATGAGCTGTCTTTGCGACAGGCGCTGGAGGACGGGGCCTTGGGCCCATTGATGCAAGACGTGGGGGCCGTGGGTGGTGAGGCTTTTGTGGTGATGTGCAATGCGTTGACCGGCACGGTGTTGCCCGTCGTACTGAACAAAAATGAAACAGGGTGCTGAAGATGTACCGCGATATTGAATTTTTATCTGATGGCGTCACCGTTCGCGGTCGGCTTTATTTGCCTGAGAGAGCGGAGGTTCGCGCCTTGCCTGCAGTCATCATGGCCCCTGGATTCGGTGGACTGATTCAGCATTCTGCACAACAGTATGCAGAAGCCTTTTCGCAAGGGGGTCTGGTCGCACTGGTATACGACCATCCCCGGTTCGGCATCAGTGATGGCGTTCCACGACAAGATGTTGACCCTGTATTACAGCGGCGGACTTACCGAGATGCCATCAGCTATGCGCAGAGCCTTGGCGAGGTTGATCCGAACCGCATAGGTCTGTGGGGCTCCAGCTACAGCGGCGGACATGTCATCGAAGTGTCAGCGCAGGACAGGCGTGTGCGCTGCGTCGTGGCGCAAGTGCCGACCATCAGTGGTTTTGCACAGGCGCGCCGCCGAATGACCGGAGAAGCCATGCAAGCCCTGCGTGTGCGATTCGATGAGGACCGTGCGGCCAGACTGAAAGGCGCGGAGCCCAAGCGGCTTGCCTTGGTGTCAATAGACCCCGCCAAACCCGGTTACTTCAACACCCGGGACGCCTATGACAACTACATGGTTCCAGGTTTTACCAATGAGATTACGCTTCGCAGTTTGGAGATGGGCTGGGAAAACGAGCCCTCTGTCAATATTGCAAGAGTCAGCCCGACGCCCTTGATGATGATCGTAGCCGACGAGGACCAGGCAACCCCTTCAGACCTGGCGCTGGGTGCCTACAACGTCGCGTTGGAGCCGAAAAAACTCTTGCTTGTGAAGGGGGGTCACTTTTCTCCTTACAAGCAACACTTTAACCAGACCAGTGGTGCTGCCCTTGAGTGGTTCAAGCAACATCTTGGGACTTAACACCCACGCAAAATCCGGGGCCTATTCGGCAAGCTCACCGGATTGCCCGTATGCCAATGAAGATGCCTCCATCATGCCGACGGTCATTTCAGGCAGCACCAATGTCCCTGCGACAATGATGGCTGAGCGAGCCGCAGGCTGGATGTGGAGGGAGTTAGAAAAACCTGGAATATCCAAAGCTGCGAACATGAATTGAGTTCAATCAATTTGAAGTTTAAAAAGTAAAGTCCTCAGTTTGCAATCAACCCTGTGTGATGAACTATGAATGAAGCTATATGGGCCACCTGGTTCGATTTGCCTGACGAGGGCCGCGAGGCAAGCTTGGCTTGGCTGCATGCGCATTACCTGCCATTTCTGACCCAGCAGCCTGGCTACGCTTGGGCAGCGCATTACCGCAACGTGGGTCCAGGGCCGTCGCTTGCCGCATACCATGACTTTGCCGGACATACGCCCGACTCGGAGGGTGTGGAGACGGGGAGCCAGTATGTGATCCTTGTTGGTGCGGCTTCCACCCATACCTTTCTCAAGCCGGTGTTCACCGAACTGGCGATGCCCCTCAATTTTGCACCCATGTTGGCCAAGCGTATGAACCTGCGCCATGTGATCTTTGCGGAGGAAGCCCGGGTCAATGGCCCGGCCAGTGAAGGTCGATTGCCTGGCTCTACGCCGTCGCCGGCAATTCAGTTCGGTACCTATCGCATACGCTCGTTCGAGGAAGAGTTGAGCTTGAACATGTGGTACGCCCACGAGCGCTTTCCTTTGATGGGTCGCATGCCGGGGAGCGTGCTCACCCGCAAACTCGTCTCCATGTTGGGTTGGGCAAAGCATGGGATCCTGTACGAATTCGATTCTCTGGAATCCCGTACGCTGCATTTTGAAGAGCCGCACGAGTCACGTATCGTCGACCCCAAGGCCTGGGTTGGCAAAGTAGTTCGGTCCACCTTGCACACGCCCGGCTCGCCGGTGGTGGGAGAGCGCATCTGGCCGCCGGTGATTCCCATAAAAGCATGAGTACGGCCAGGCACGCGCCAAGAACAAAGCGATTTCAACCAGGGACAACCATGAAACAGAGGCAAATCACATGATTAAAAATAAATTTTTGGGGCGTCAACTCATCCTTGGCGGAATAGCCATTCTCTTGAGCCTTGGCATGCTGAACTTGACTCCAGCTTGGGCCCAAACCTACCCTGACAAGACCATTACCTTGCTGGTTCCACTTCAAGCCGGCAGCGCCGGCGACACCGTGCTGCGCGTGGTGGCTCAGAAGATGGCAGAAAACATGAAGCAGGCTATCGTGGTCGAAAATCAGGCCGGCGTATCGGGACTGCTGGGCGCAGAGCGCGTATCCCGCGCAGCACCGGATGGCTACCTCATTGGAGGCATCAGCGACAGCGTTCTCAATTTTGCAGCAAACCTCGTGGTGAAAGCGAACTTTGACTCGGTTGGCGGCTTCGAGCCGATCTCATTGGTTGCCAATGTGAGCTGGGTCTTGGTGGCCAACCCTGCTTTGGGGGCCAAGTCGATTGGGGACCTGATGGCCTTGGCGCGCGCCAAACCGGGCATGCTCGACTATGCGTCGGCCGGCACGGGAAGCCCTCACCATATTGCGATGGAAATGCTCACGCGACCGCAGGGCGTCACGATGAAACATATTCCCTACAAGGGCGCATCTCAAAGCCTGATCGATGTGGTCTCGGGACAGGTGCCCGTCATGTTCTCTGCGACTTCGGTCGCCTTGCCTTTTATCAAGCAAGGCAAACTCATTGCCTTGGGTGTGCCAACTGAAAAGCGCTCGCCGCTTTTGCCCGAAGTGCCGACTTTTGCCGAAGGTGGTGTGGGTGGCTTCAATTTTGCAACCTGGGTGGCGATGTATGCGCCTAAGGGAACGCCTGCACCTGTTGTCAACCGATTGAATGCAGAGGCGCGCAAGGCGCTGGAAGATCCGGCTGTTCGGGAAAAACTGCTTTCAATGGGTCTGGAGCCGGCGCCGACCACGCCAGCACAGCTCGCAAAGATGACTGCTGATGGCAATGCAGCGGTCAAGAAAATCATCAAAGACGCAGGCATCAAGGCGGAGTGAGAGGCCCGGGCCCCTTGCTGAGGTTTTTAAAATATTTTTAGCGCCGAGACGCCGAGACGCCGAGACGCCGAGACGCTGAGACGCTGAGACGCTGAGATGTCTAATCAATCTTGATTCCCTTATCGGCAATCACCTTTTTATTGACCCCATCCTCGGCGCGAATGAGGCGTGCCATTTGATCGGGGGTCATGTCCTTGCCAACAATGCCGAGCGTCGCCCAGCGCACCTTCAACTCCGGTGAGGCGGTTGCCTTGCGCACAGCTTCATTCAGACGCGCGATGACGGCGGGTGGCGTGTTGGGCGGTGCGTACAGTCCCGTCCAGGGCTCGTAGGAGAAACCAGGCACGCCCGATTCTGCAACCGTGGGGATGTCGGGGTTGAGCGCCATGCGCGTGTCGCCGCTCGTCGCAATGGCCCGAACCTGCCCTGACTGGATATAAGGCAGGACAGTACTGATGCCATTGAACATGCAGTCGATTTGTCCGCCTGCGATATCCACAGTGGCTTGCAGGCTTCCTTTGTAGGGCACATGCAGCATGTCGATGCCGGCGCTGGCCTTGAACGATTCGGTCGCCAGGTGCTGCACACTGCCCACGCCACCCGAGCCGTAAGTCACCCTGCCGGCGCGCTGTTTGACCACGGCGATGAACTCGCGCAGCGTTTTGGCTGGAAAGTCCTTGTTGACGATCAGCACACTGGGAAAGCCCGAAATGTAGGCGACAGGCACCAGGTCCTTGAAGGGGTCGTATTGCACCTTTTGAAGGTTGGGGGCCACCGTTAAGGTGCCGTTGCTGAGCGCGAACAGCGCGTTGCCATCGGCCGGTGATGTCGCAACTTTGGCCGCAGCCAGCAGACCCCCTGCACCCGGCAGGTTCTCTATGACTACGGTGATACCTAGCAAAGTGGCTATGCGTTCAGCCACAGTCCGTGTGGCGATGTCGGAGCCGGTTCCAGCCTGCAAGCCGAGGGTGATCAGTACCGGCTTGCCCGAGGGTGATTGTTGGGCGCGAACCGACGAAGTCAAAGCGCCAAGCGACAGCGCTGCAGCGCTAACGGGAATGTGAATCAAAACATTTCTTCTGCGCATGGTATTTTCCTTTTAGTGTCTGTCAACCCAGTGGACCGCGCTGGCTCTCCAGCAGTGACCAGGCTTTTTCGCCGAACTCAGAGCGCCAGCGTTTATAGAAGCCGTCGTCGCGGAGTTTTTCTACGAAGGTGGCGACATCAGTTGTGTTGAACGCCAGCCGTTTTTCGAGCCTTTTACCAGCGGCGATGTTCTCTCGCAACATGTCTTCGCGAAACAGCATGGCGTATTGGGTCATATTGCGCTGCACGATGGTTTGTATGTCTGCAGGCAGCGCGTTCCAGCTGTCGGGGTGGGCACACATCCAGAATGCGGCAAAGCGGTGGTTGGTGATGGACAGATGGGTCTGCACATCGGCAAAACCGTCCATTTCGGTATACAGGTAAGGCGTCTCCTGACCTGTTGCTTGGCCGCTCTTGAGAGCGTCCAGAACACCTTGGTAATGAAAGGGCTGAGGATCGCAACCCAGTGCCTTGAATAAATCCATCTTGTAGGGGACTTGCGCGATGCGCAATTTAAAACCAGCCAAATCGTCGACATGGCGAATCGGACCCACAGAAGTGGACATCTGGTTGAAGCCCTGGTGCCAGATCAGAGGAAATACATAGAGGCCCAGCGTGCTAATTTCCTTGCGCAAGAAGTTACCGAACTCGCCGTCCAGCACACGGAATGCTTCTGCTTCATCGCGAAAGGCAAACGGCAGGCCTTCCATGGCGGCTATGGGGATGCGCGTGGACAGCGGCATGCCAGACACCGGATGAAAGGCAATTTCATTGTTCAACAGCTTAGCAAGAGAGAGCTTAGAGGCGCCGGCCGAGCCCCAGGGCATGAGTTCGACATGCAGCCTTCCGTTACTTTCTTCCTCTACAGATTTCCACATCTGCCCCAGCCGGATGTTGAGAGGATTCTCTGCGCGCATGTCGTTGGCGCAGATGTAATTGAAGGTGGACTGGCTGTTGATGGCGGACATCGGTTTCCTTCATAAGGGCTTGCACTGGTGCAAAAACATGAAGTTGCAGTATCACGTCATTGACCCGCCGTGGGTCAGCGTAAAAACCCTAGGCAGATTGCCACCCCTAGACTGCAGGGACGGCGATCAGCTCTGTCATCAGTTCAGCATCATGCTCAGCTTGCGGCGGTAGCTCGACACCAGCTGCGCCTGCGGGTCTTGCGCGATCGCAGTTTTGCCCATCAGCTCAATGCCGCCGGCCGATTTGCCATTGGCGTCTTGCGTGACTTTGGGTTTGGGCGGCGTGAGCAACTCCAGCAGGGCGACAAAGGTTTTGCGCGGGGCGTCGTCGCCCCACTTTTTGTCGCGCATGATGATTTCCAGCAACTCGTCCATGGCGCCGGTCCAGTCGTCGAGCGCGATCAGCACGCGGCTTTTGGCAAAACGAGCCTCAAAGTCGCGTTTGTTTTCGGCAATCAAGGCATCGAACTGCCCGATCTCCCATTGGCCACGCGGGTCGCTGGTGACAAAAATCAGGGTTTGCAACCATTGGTGGAGCGCTTCAAAGCGCAATTGCAATGGGATTTGTTTGAGCGTGGGCCCGAGCAGGGCCTGGGCAGGCTCAAATTGGCCGGTGCTGATCAGAATTTTGATCAGATCAAAGCGTGCATCGTCGTTGCCCGGGTTGGCGGCCAAAGCCTCTTCGAGTTTGGTTTGAGCGGTTTCCAAATCGCCTGAGGCGATCAGTTCTCCGGCGGCTTGGGTTTCACTTTCGGCGAGCAAAGCTTCTTCGCTGGGGATGTGTTTGTCCAGAAACGCGCGCAGTTTGCTTTCTGGGACCGCGCCCATGAAACCGTCCACCGGTTGGCCGTTTTTGACCAAGATGCAGGTGGGGATGCTTTTGATGCCAAAGGCCGCGGCCAGTTGTTGCTCTTGATCTGAATCGATTTTGACCAGCTTGAAGCGGCCAGCATAGGCTTCCTCCATCCTTTCGAGCAAGGGTCCCAGTGTTTTGCAGGGGCCGCACCAAGGGGCCCAAAAGTCCACCAGGACGGGCGTGGTCATGGAGGCGGCAATCACCTCGGCTTCAAAGTTTTCGGTCGTGACATCAATCATGTTGGGCAATATTTCCGTTGGAGGCGGGTGAAACCTTAAAATTCGAGCTTGATTACACAAAGCACCCAATGACACAAGCGCTAATTGGTGTCGTCATGGGTTCCAGTTCAGACTGGGACACCATGCAACACACAGTCCAGATTCTCCAACACTTTGGCATCCCCCACGATGCGAGGGTCGTTTCTGCGCACAGAATGCCCGACGACATGTTTGCTTATGCGCAAAGCGCGGCCAGTCGGGGACTGCAGGCCATTATCGCGGGTGCAGGGGGTGCCGCCCATTTGCCGGGCATGCTCGCGGCCAAAACTGAGGTGCCCGTGCTGGGCGTTCCGGTGCCCAGTCGCCATTTGCAAGGGGTGGATTCATTGCACAGCATTGTGCAAATGCCCAAAGGCATCCCCGTGGCCACCTTTGCGATTGGCGCTGCAGGCGCGGCCAATGCGGCCTTGTTTGCGGTGGCCATGTTGGCCAACCACGATGCGGCTCTGCGCACCAAGTTGCAAGCCTATCGGGCCGAGCAAACCGAGGTGGCGCGGGCCATGGTTTTGCCGCCTTTGGGCGCGGCATGAGCCGTGTGCTTTTGCCTGGCGCGGTCTTGGGCGGCAGGCAAGTCACTTTGGGCGTCATGGGGGGCGGCCAGTTGGGCCGCATGTTCGTGCACGCGGCCCAGACCATGGGTTACGCCACCGCGGTGCTGGACCCTGATGCCACCAGCCCGGCCGGCTTGGTGAGCCACCACCACATCCAAGCAGCCTATGAAGATCCGCAAGGCCTGGCGCAGTTGGCGGCTTGCAGCGAAGCCATCACCACCGAGTTTGAAAACGTGCCCGCGCCCGCCTTGGCGGTTTTGGCGGCCACACGCACAGTGTCCCCTGCTGCTGCTGCCGTGGCGATTGCCCAGGACCGTGTGCAAGAAAAAGCCCACTTCAACCGATGCGGTGTGCCCTGTGCCCTCTATGCCGTGATCACCAACGCTGCTCAATTGGCGGCAGTGTCTGGCGACTTGCTGCCTGGTATCTTGAAAACCGCCCGCATGGGCTACGACGGCAAAGGCCAAGTGCGCGTGACCAGCCGACAAGCGCTGCATGAGGCTTGGCAGTCATTGGGTGGCGTGGCCTGCGTGCTTGAAAAAATGCTGCCTCTGGCCAGCGAATGCTCGGTGATTGTGGCGCGCGGGCAAGACGGCGCGTTGGTGAATTTTCCGGTGCAACACAATTTGCACCGCGACGGCATCTTGGCCGTGACCCAGGTGATCGATGGCCTGGTTGCCCCCGCCCTGGCCGCGCAACTGGTGACCGCCGCCTGCGCCATTGCCGAGGGCTTGAACTACGTGGGGGTGTTGTGCGTGGAGTTTTTTGTGCTGCAGGATGGCCGCTGGGTGGTCAACGAAATGGCGCCGCGCCCGCACAACAGCGGGCACTACACGATGGACGCGTGCGACCAGTCGCAGTTTGATTTGCAGGTCCGCACCCTGGCAGGACTGCCCCTGGTGCAACCGCGCCAGCACAGCGCCGCCATCATGCTGAACTTGCTGGGCGATTTGTGGTTCCGTGCAGACGGCAAAGAAGCCTCCCCACCTTGGGACCAGGTGCTGACCTTGCCCGGTGCCCATTTGCACCTTTACGGCAAATTGTCGGCGCGCAAGGGTCGCAAGATGGGGCACCTCAATTTCATCGCGGCCACGGGCACTGAAGTGCGCGCCAACGCCTTGCACGCCGCCGCGATCTTAGATATCGAGGCGTTTTGATGCTGTTAGATGGCAAACTGCCTGAGTCCATCGTGCAGGCCCTTGAAGCCCTGCAGCGCGGTGAGTTGTTGGGCCTGCCCACCGAGACGGTGTATGGCTTGGCCGCCGATGCAAGCAACGAAGCGGCGGTGGCCTTGATTTTCAAGGCCAAAGGCCGGCCAGCCGATCACCCCTTGATCGTGCACGTTGCCAGTGCGGCCGGCGCGCGGCACTTTGCGGCCGATGTGCCAGATTTTGCACACAGCCTGATGGCCGCTTTTTGGCCCGGTCCATTGACTTTGATCTTGCCGCGCCAGCCGGGCGTCGGCGCTGTTGCGGCGGGCGGGCAAGATTCGATCGGCCTGCGTTGCCCTTCGCACCCTGTGGCCTTGGCCTTGCTCAAGGCTTGTGAAGCCCAAGGCATTGCGGGACTGGCGGCACCCAGTGCCAATCTGTTCGGGCGGGTCAGTCCCACCACAGCGGCGCATGTGCAGTCTGAGTTGGGAATCGATTTGTTGGTGCTGGACGGCGGCGCCTGCGAGGTGGGCATCGAGTCCACCATCATTGACTGCACACGCGGTGCGCCGGTGTTGCTCAGGCCGGGACACATCACCCGGCTGCACATTGCGGCAGCGTGTGGCCTGGCGGTGTTAGGCAAAGACGATAGGTTAGGCGGTTTGGTGGGCAATGTGATAGGTGTGGCCCCTCGGGCTTCAGGCAGCTTGGAGTCGCATTACGCGCCCAACGCCAAAGTCAGCTTGATGAGCTTGCAGGCCATGACCACTGCGCTCGATACCTTAGGGCCTCACGCCGATAAGCTGGCGGTATGGTCGCAGCAGCATCCGCAAGCCGATCCAACGGCTGACTGGGGTGAGGGTCATGGACCAGGTGTGCTGTGGCGTCAGATGCCGCACAACGCGGTGGACGCAGCGCAAGCGCTGTTCAGCATCTTGCGCGGCTTTGATGCGCGGGGTGCACGTCAAATCTGGATCGAAACACCGCCCGACACGCCCGAGTGGGAGGGCGTGCGGGACCGGTTGCAGCGCGCTGCGGCCTGATTACTTCAGCTGATCAAACAACCCACGGGCCTGAGCGTGACAAAACGGTGGCTCGTAGCCGCCGTGGTAGTTGCCAATGTTGGCCATAGTGATGGGGCCGTAAGTGGCCACAATAAAGGGGTCGACGTCCACCGAAGTGACGTTGGTCAAGCCCTGTTTATCAAAGCTGGCCTTGGCAACAGCTTGGTGAACGAGCGGGGGCACGGTGGGATCGTTCTTGCCGCCACACAACAGCGTCTTTGCTTTGGGGGCCCAGTCCAGCAAGTCGTTTTGCTTGGCGGCAGCTACCACCGGATTGTTGGGGTTCGCCGTGATGTCCGTCACAAACGCAGCCTGGAACATCGCGTCACGCGCCTGATTAGGCGTCTCGTTGTTCATGCCCGGCAACTTGCCAGAGGTGACCAGGGTGGTGTAGTTCAGCGTTGGGTTGGGCAGCAAGGTCTCGATGTAATCCGAGTAGGGCGCTTTGAAAGCGGTTTTGACGTCGCTGTACAAATTACCGTAAATCTTTTGCCAAGCCGTGACAAAATAGGGCACGAAGAATTGGTAGCCCGCAATCGCGTCAGGTATTCTCGCGGAGCCCGACAGGTTGTAAGGGCCCGCCAAGTGGGCGCCTGCAACCACAGTGATTTCACCCGACAGGTTTTTTTCAATTTCGCGGTGCGCCGCCATGGACGCGTGACCGCCTTGCGAGTAACCGGTCAACATCACTTTGCCGTTCAGGCTGGCGTTCAGCACCTTGGCCGCATTGCGTGCCGCGCGGATTGAGTCGATCACGCTGGTCGCTTCAGAAGCGGCATGCAGGTAGGGGTGATAGCTGTAAGCCGACTTGGCAAAGCCCAAATAGTCGGTGGCCACCACGGCATATCCTTGGCCAGCATACATGGCGGCCAACAAACCGGTTTCTGAGTCTGCGGGGTTGGCCAGGGTGCGGGGTTTTTGCACATCGGTGCCCTTGGCATAGGCCACCAGAGGGGCGGGGCCGGTACAGCCGGCGCCGGTTGGCAACAGCAACACGCCAGAGGCGTTAGAGGCTTCGCCTTTGACACCCGGCGTCACATAGTTCAAGGGAACCACCTGGACATCGCATTTGGCAGCGCCGCTCAAACCGATCAGGCCGCTGGCATCCAGTTGTGCCTTGGTCATGGTGAACATGGAAGCAGGCGTCTCGAGCAATTGCCCATTGTGGTTAGAGTCCAGGCCGCCGCAGGCGGCCAGTAAAACCGCCGCGCCAACCGCTGAAAGGCGCAATTTCATCGAAATCATGGAAAGTCTCCTGGGTGAAAGGATAAAAATGTTAAAAATGCTAAAAAGAACGTTCGTTCAGTTTTGCATGCTAAATCTTGTGACATTGATGTGAAATGGGGTAAACGCTGATAAGGTGATCTTGATTGTGTTTTCACAGGCTTGTCACCAAGACAGTGAAGCATCTGTACCACTCCACTCTTTATAGGCCTTTGTGAAACCCTCCTTGAAAACGGTGCTGATCGTTGGCAGCGCACCCGACGCCATGCGCGTCGCCGATTGGGATACGTCCTTTTTTGCGCACCATGTGGTGATCAACAACGCATGGCAAATCAGCACGGCCTGGGATTGTTTGATTTACCCCGAAGACTTTCCCGCAGACCGGCATCCCTCGCTGGCACAATGCCACGGCAAACAAGTGATCACCGCCCAAGCGTTTGTGCCTGAACAAAATCGTTTCGGTGGTTTTGTCTATGCGGGCGGCACCATGGCCTACACCGCGGGGTACTGGGCTTTGGGGGCTTTGCAGCCGGATGTCATGGCCTTCGTGGGCTGCGACATGGTCTACGACAGACGTCCTGGGGAGGCAACGCACTTTTATGGCCAAGGCGTGGCAGATCCTTTGCGACAGGACGTGACTTTGCAAAGTCTGGAAGCCAAATCGGTCAGGCTCATGGCCTTGGCCCGCCAGCAAGGCTGTGCGGTGGTGAATTTGTCTGAGCAGCCAAGATCGAGGTTGCTTTTCCCCAGGGTCGACTTGCAAACCTTGGAGGCCATTGCCGCGGGCTCGGGCTCGGGCCGCGCGTCTTTGCATGAACTGGCACTGGACCCGCAAGCCATTGCGCAGGCCTTGGATGCCGAGGCGCAATTGGGCTACATGGTGCCTTCGGGGCGGTACTGGGAAGTGGCCAATGCCTTCGATAAAAACAAACTGCAGGCCATAGACAAGTTATGGTTGGCAGCGACTGAGGTCGTGGTGATGGCCTGAAGCCTTTCGCCTGGCACGCTCAGCGGTACTTCAATTTCATCATCAAAATCATCAAGGCCAGGCTGGTCGTGATGACATTGGCAATGATGATGGGCCAGGCCAGCAGCAAAATGCCGTAGACCAGCCACAGTGCGACCCCCAGCGTGAACAGGCTGTACATGGTGAGCGAAATGCCGCTCACGTCACGTGAGCGAAAAGTCTGCCAAGCCTGGGGTACAAAACTGGCGGTGGTCAGGCAAGCGGCGGCAGAGCCGATCCAGTCAATCCATTCCATCATTCAGCGACCTTGTCTTTGCTTGTTTGAAGTGACATGGGGCGCACCGTCATTGACAACCCATTCCAGCAATGTGTCCAAGGCGGGTCGGGCGGCGTTGGCGTTGGCGTGGTTCACGATGACGACCAGGCTGTAGCGTTGACCGCTTGCCCCTTGCACATAGCCTGCCAAAGCGGCGACATCCCGCAGTGAGCCGGTTTTAAGCCAGGCTTGACCGATGGCGTTGGCGTTCGGATTGCGATCTTTCAACCGGGCCACCGTGCCATCGACACCGGCCACGCCCAAGGAGTTTTGAAACACCTGGGCGTGCGGACCTGCAGCCGCCACTTGCAAGAGGCGGGTCAACGCGGCTGCGCTGCTGCGCTCTTCGCGAGACAAACCCGAACCATTTTCGAGCACCGGCTCGGCTTGATCGGGCAAGGTGGAGCGCCACCACGACAGAATCCGTGCTTGGGAGCTGTCAAATCGCCCAGGGTTGGAGAGGCTTAAAAACAACTGTTGTGCCATCACGTTGTTGGAGAATTTGTGGATGTCGGCAACGATGTCAGACAGGGGGAGTGAAGTGGCTTCGACCAGCAAACGGGCGCGTGTCGGTGTGGGGCCTTCGCGCACCAAGCCGGACAGCGAGCCGCCCGAGCCGAGCCACAGGGCTTGGATCACCCGTGCGGCAAATTGTTCGGGGGAAACGTAGGCCACGGGCCATTTTTTTTCGCCGCAACTGCGCGGATAAGTGCCTGCAAAATGCACCTGTGAAGCCGACCCGAACTGCCCGCGCAAACCGCTGCGCCAATCACTGCATGCGCCCGCGCTGAGCGGCACCGAGGGTGTGACCGTCAAGCCCGCCATGGGTGGTTCCGCCGCAATGCGCGCAACGCCGGCGGCGTCGTCCGGCGTGAAGGTGTAAATCAAGGATTTGAAATTGACCAGCAGTCCGTCGGGCGTTGCATTGTAGGGCCTGAGCGCTTCGTCATCAAAACTGCCGGGCGCGCGGGGCTGGATGTCAAACACGCTGCGGTCCAGCACAATGTCGCCGCGCACGTCGCGCACGCCTTGCGCCTGGATTTGCGCCATCAGGTCCTGTACACGTTCGAGCACCAGCTTGGGGTCGCCGCTGCCGCGCAGTATCAAGTTGCCTTGCAGCACGCCCTTGTCCACGGCGCCATCGACGTAGACCCGGTTGCGCCAAGTAAAATCGGGGCCCAACAAGCTCAGGCCAGCGTAGGTGGTGATCAACTTCATCAACGAGGCGGGGTTCATACGCGCATCGGCGCGGTGCGACAAGCGGGCCGGCAAAGCCTTGGGATGCGAGGCATCAGGCAGGGGCGCCACCACCACGCTGACGTCCTGCGCAGGCACCTGGGCTCGGCGAAGGGCTTGGACCACTTCAGCCGGCAGGCCCGATGCTTTTTGCGCGCCACCGTGTGGCGGCTTGGCTTGCGCTGGACTGATGCCAATGGCTGCCAACATCAAAAAAAGGACGAAAACAGTCAACACATGCATGGCGTCGAGTTTAACGGTTGGCGCTGCAGCGCAGCACAGAGACGTATCATCGGAGCATGCATTTTTCTCCCCGTACCCTCGGTTGGATCGCGGCCGCCGTCACGGTGCTGATCTGGACCGCATTCATCGTCATCACCCGTGCCTCGGCCGCCCACCAATTGCTGCCGATGGACATTTTGCTGGCCCGCATGGGCGGGGCCAGTTGCGTGTTGCTGCCTTGGGCTTGGTGGCTGATGCGCCCCGCACGGCGCAGCGGTGAGTCGGTCGGGTCTTTGTTCGGGCTGTCTCCCTTGCCTTTGAAGATCACGCTGCAGGCGGGTGTGTTGGGCGGGTTGATGTACGCCTTGTTTGCTTACAACGGGTTTTTCTATGCGCCCGCTGCACACGCCTCGGTACTGATGACGGGCAGCTTGCCGCTGTGGACAACGTTGCTGGCCTGGTGGGTGTTGCGCGAGCAGATTTCCGCGACGCGCGCGGTGGGCCTGTTGTGCATCGTGCTGGGTGATGTGTTGGTGGGTGGCGCCAGCCTGCTCACAGTCTTTGATGGGGGTGAGATCTGGAAGGGCGATCTGCTGTTCATGGCCGCCGCTTTGAGTTGGTCGTCTTACAGCATCCTTGTGCGTCGCCACGGACTGGACGCTGTGCGCGCCACCATGGCCATCACAATCTTCGCTTGCGTGACCTACGTGCCCGTCTTTGTTCTGGCCGTTTTGCTGGGCGGGTTGCCCACGCATTTGATGTCTGCACCTTGGCAAGAAATTGCCTTTCAAGCCCTGTTTCAAGGTGTGGGCTCGGTGGTGATTTCGGGCATGACCTTTACCCACATGATTCGCTACTTTGGCCCCGTGCGATCGACCATGATCACCGCCGTGGTGCCTGGTTTGTCGGCGCTCGGTGCCGTGGTGTTTTTACAAGAACCGATGCACTGGAATTTGATTTTGGGTTTGTCGCTGGTCACATGCGGCATTCTGTTTGGTGTTCGCCAGGCCACACCTGAGCCGAAAACCGATGCACAGAAACAAGGCTTGGCATGAGTTCGGGTTTGCAATTTTTGGCCTTTGACACCAGCACCGATGTGCTGTCGGTCGCGGTGAGTTGCGGTGATCAAACCTGGGTGCATGAAGGCGACGGCGGTGCGCAGGCATCCGCCCACTTGATTCCGGTGGCGATGGATTTGTTGGCCCAAGCGGGATTGCAGCTTTCTGAACTGACCGCCATCGTGTTTGGCCGCGGACCGGGCTCCTTCACGGGTTTGAGAACCGCTTGTGCGGTGGCCCAAGGCCTGGCCTATGGCGCCCATGTGCCGGTGTTGCCGGTGGACACCTTGCTGGCCGTGGCTGAACAGGCCCGGTTCGATTTTCAAGGTCTGGCGCAAGACAAGCCCTTGGGTGTTTTGGCGCTGCTCGACGCCCGCATGGACGAGGTGTACTCGGCTGCTTATGCTTGGCAAGGTACTGTTTTGGGCTGGCATGTGCTGCAAGATTTGCGAGTCAGCAAACCCGAAGCCGTGGATGCACTGCGCAAGCTTGAAGGTCGAGCTGGCGCATGCTTGTGTGCCGGCAATGCCTTTGCGCACTACGCTGAGCGCCTGCAGCACCTACCGGCGTGGATGCTGCGGGCCCAGGCTATGCCTACGGCACAGGCTTTGTTGCGCTTGGCCCCGGCGCTGTGGCAGGCCGGTTTGTCGGTTCCCGCCGAACAAGCCATGCCGCTGTATGTGCGTGACAAAGTGGCCTATACCACCGCCGAACGCACGGCGATCAAAGCAGCCCAAGTAGCCCAAATGGCCGCACTGAATCCAACGGATTGAAGCCATGACGCTTGCAGACCCTCGCGCTTACAAGTCTTCAGAAAGGCCAGCTCTGGAGGCGCGTTTCGCCGACCTGACCGCCCTTGACCTTGACGCCGTGGTCGCCGTCGAACAAAGCGTGTACGGACACCCCTGGACGGTGGGCAACTTCAAAGATGCATTGGCCAGCGGTTACCAGGCCCAGCGCTTGTTGGCAGGAGATAATTTGATCGGTTATTTTGTCGCCATGAAGGTCGTCGACGAAGTGCATCTGCTCAACATCACCGTGTCGCTGACTTACCGCAACCAAGGCTGGGCCCGACTGATGCTGGACGCTTTGGCGGTCTGGTCACGCGGACAAGGCTGTGCATGGCTTTGGCTCGAAGTGCGCGAGTCCAACCACCGCGCTCTGCAGGTCTACCGAAGTCACGGCTTCAAGCAAGTGGGGCTGCGCAAAGATTACTACCCTGTGGGCCGGGGCCTGCGCGAAGCGGCCCTGGTCATGAGCCAAAAACTGTGAGTTGGGGTCCTCTCGTTTTCAGTGCAATAACTGGCGGTACGCAAAGCTAGCACTGGCACGGTGGTGGTGTGGGTAGATCGTTGATTTCATTGACTTTCCTGTTCACTTTGCAAACGAGTATCGAGACCGCCAACTAAGGGGGTTCACGATGCAGGGCTGGCACTCAACGTTTTTCGGGATGCGAGAGCTCCCCCGCGATATCAGCGACTTCGAGATGAAGGCGTTTTTCACCTGCGATGGTGCCGAGCGTGAGGCAATCAATGCGCGCCGGGGTGATTCCCACAAACTTGGTCTGGCACTGCATATTGGCTTTCTGCGCATGAGTGGCCGCCTACTTTATGCCTTCCGTATGGTTCCCGGCGGACTCTGGCGCCACCTCAGCGAGGAACTTGGCATTGCCACCCCGGACGTGGCTTCGTTGCGCACGTTGTATGGCCGAGAGAAGACGCTGTTCGACCACCAGCAACTGGCTTGCACGGTCCTGGGTTTTCGGCGGATGACCGAGCACCAACGCCGCTCCTTGGTGCGTGAACTGCGGGGCGAAGTGGCGCGCTGCGCCGACCGCGATCAGCTACTCGTGCGGGCGCGTCAATGGCTGTACAAGAACAAGATGGTGATCGTTCACGAGCGTGCCAACAGAACTCTGATTGCCAGCGCACTCACCCAGCTCGAAACAGAAACAGGTGCTGCCATCTCCGCTAGGCTGCGCTGGCGGTCGAGTTGGTCAATCTGATCACTCAGCAGGCGACCTTCCATTTCCATTTGATGTCTGCGGCTGCGTTGTTCTGAGATGTCACGCGTCACGCCGAGCACTTCTAACAGGCCGTCGTGGTTCACGATGGGATAGGCCATTACCTCGGTTCACACGGTGCTGCCATCCTTGCAACAGTATTCGAGTTCACCTCGAAAATTTTGCAGCGCTGCGCCAGCGGCAAGGTCCATGTGCAATTGCGTGAAATACCCTAGGCTAATGGCAATGGAAGGGGCTGTCAGGGTTTCTTCGATGGTCATTCGCATGGCCTCGTCAGCCGTGAAGCCACGCATTGCCAGCACGGCCGGGCTGACATTCGATGGTGCCGGCCAGATTCGTCAGCACGATGGAAGCAGGGCTCTGTTCCACCACGCGCGTCAACTTTCGCAATTCGACTTCCACCTGTTGGCGGCGCGCGATTTCCTCATCGGCCAGCGTCAGCGTCTGAAAGAGCACTTTGTTGCTGTAGTAGACCGCACTGGCGGTTAACCCAAACAGCGGCGTAAAGTTCATCCACTGCGTGATACCAACGCTGTAATCAGGGGTGGGCAAAAGGCCGGCATTCTCAGCCACGATCAAGCCCAGTATGGCTATTGAACTTGAAATCGTGGCGAACACAATGCCCGGCAGTTTGAATAACATGCCGACCAGAACGACCCAAAACGTGCAGATGGCCGCGGTGGGTGTTCGAATAGTTCCCAAGCTGATATTCGCGGCCGTGATAAAGACAAAGAAGAGCAAAGTCAGGATGGAGGCCACAAAGTTGACTTTGCCGCTGTGCAGCAGCACCCTGCTCAGCAAAAGAACGAAAAACCATGTGCCCGCGATGATCTTTGCGCTGGCCGGCAGATTGTTGCCGATCAACGAGCCAATGAAGACCAGTACAGTCAGAATCAGGCTGGTGCTGACGGCCTGGTTGAGTAGGCCGGCAGTGCGCGTCTTTTCTTCATCACCTTCAAAAACAGGCGCAGCGAACCACGGCATGATCTTGTCAATCACACGCATCCCCTGGTTTGTGCCTGACGGTGGAAGTTCATGTGTCATTTTCAATAGCCACGTGATCGCTCCAACATAGCAAATTCCTGTATCCGTGACCCCTGTCCAGCCCAAAGTCATTTGGGCCGAATTTGGCCTCATTCGGTTGAAATGCCTTATGTCTGTCCGTCCTTGTTAATTTTTTGCAACTTTGCGATGGGAAAAGCTGCGTTAACATCGGGCTTGTAATTTTGTTACATGCACCAGTTACATCACCCACCATGCCACTCCATCCCCACATCCAGTTGGTCACCGACAGCATCATCGCCCGCAGCGCCCCCACCCGCAGCGCCTACCTGGCCCAGGTCGATGCCATGGCCCAGCGCCCGCCCGGCGCACAGCGCATGGGCTGCGCCAATGTGGCGCATGCTTTTGCCGCCATGGAGCCTGCTGACAAGCGCCGCGCCAGCGCCCTGGACAAAGTGCAAGTGGTGGGGCAGCGGGCGCCCAATATCGCCATCATCAATGCCTACAACGACATGCTCTCGGCCCATGCGCCCTTGCAGCATTACCCCGACATCATCAAAGACGAAGCCCGCCAGTGGGGCGCTACCGCGCAGGTTGCCGGTGGCGTGCCCGCGATGTGCGATGGCGTCACCCAAGGCACAGCGGGCATGGAGCTCAGCCTGTTCTCGCGCGACGCGATTGCCATGGCCACTGCGGTGTCGCTGAGCCACGATATGTTTGACTGCGCGCTCCTGTTGGGCGTGTGCGACAAGATTGTTCCTGGTCTCTTGATCGGCGCTTTGCACTTTGGGCATTTGCCCACCGTGTTTGTGCCGGCCGGGCCGATGACCACGGGCCTTCCCAATAAAGAAAAAGCCAAGGTGCGCGAACAGGCCGCGCTGGGCCTGGTGGGCCGCACCGAGTTGCTGCAAGCCGAGTCCGCCGCCTACCACGGCCAAGGTACTTGCACTTTTTATGGCACTGCCAATAGCAACCAGATGCTGCTCGAAGCCATGGGCCTGCATGTGCCAGGCACGGCCTTTGTGAACCCCGGCGCCAGTCTGCGCGAGCAACTGACCCGCGAGGCAGCGCGCACCGTCTTGGGCCATAGCCAAGGTGCGGCAAGCGGGGCTGCATGCCCGCCGATTGGCCGCGTGGTGGACGAGCGCTGCATCGTGAACGCCATGGTCGCCTTGCTGGCCACCGGCGGCTCGACCAACCATTTAATTCACTGGGTGGCCGTGGCCCGCGCGGCGGGTATCGTCATCGACTGGGACGATTTTTCTGAATTGTCGGACGTGGTGCCCACGCTGACTCGGGTCTATCCCAATGGCAGCGCCGATGTGAATCAATTCCAGGCCGCCGGTGGCCCCGGTTATGTCATCCGCGAACTGCTGGACGCGGGTTTGCTGCATGCCGATGTGTTGACGGTGCGCCCCGGTGGGCTGCGCGAATTTACCCGGATACCCGAGGCGAATGCCCAAGGCGCGCTGGTCTGGCACGAGGCGGGCGCGTGCGGCGACCTGGCGGTAGTGCGTCCAGCGGCAGACCCGTTTAGTGCCAGCGGTGGCCTCAAGCTCTTGCAAGGCAAGCTGGGGCGCAGCGTGATGAAAGTGTCTTCGGTGCCCGAGGAGCGCCACATCGTGCAAGCGCCGTGTCGTGT
>Ga0164295_10000380_pt1 | contig 38148 bp, 21 predicted proteins | sample GEODES006metaG_FD_111798 | JGI IMG/M metagenome (GOLD analysis project Ga0164295, IMG submission 111798) | Oligotrophic lake water microbial communities from Sparkling Lake, Wisconsin, USA - GEODES006 metaG | ecosystem: Environmental > Aquatic > Freshwater > Lake | place: USA: Sparkling Lake... | reverse complement strand
TTGTATTACAGTAGATCATCATGATAATGCAAATAAGCAAGTCTGATTAAGATTGATTACTTGTCTAAACTTTTTAGCATTCGTTTCAGAGAAAGGATTATTAGGTTCAAGCATATCCATTCCAACCCAAGTAGGAAATAAATCTACATATTTCTGTACAACTAAAAAAGCATGTCTTCGAAATACATTCACATTACCTCTTATGATTTGCATTGTCATCTTGTTCAAATGATGCACTGCTGTCCCATGACTAGTTATCAATGCACATGGTTGAGAGGTACTCGACCATTCCAAGACCTCTCTTGCATACATCTTCGCTGCATTACACCATGAACGATCATGTCCCCAATCTATACCATATGCTAATGAAAAAGTCTTTGTCCTTGATAATACTTGTTTGATAAACCAAGTGAAGAAAATAGAATCGAACATTGGTACTTGCTGCTCTATATAACCAACCTATATTTATTATATATAGTAGTCATATAGTGACATATTGTACTATTAATGTGATGCTAAAAATAATATATACTGAATGTAGGTATGATACCTCAGAGGCAACGACTTGATCCCAACGACCCTCACGCCATGGTTTCTCATTCACAAATAATAGATATTGATTAGATTCGGCAATAAGAGGTTGCACAATCAATGGTCTTGGAGTGAAAGCACATTTGGATGTGCTAAGAAATAATGCTGGATTGAATCCATGTAATCCAATGTCTTCATCTAAGTACAAATTAATGCAACACATATCAACATCAACGTTAACATCGAGCAAAAATAAAGCTAATGAGATAGAGAGAGAGAGAGGGAGGAAGAGGATGTATATGCAAAGTTTCGAAATCACATGAGAGGATCGCGTAAACATAATTACCATGCCATGAGTAGATCATATATGAATGGGCAATAGATAAACATGAAATATATAGATGTGTTTCATCATCGTCATTACCCTGTATTATGTCCATCAATCAATGTGCTTATGAATAGCAAATAGCATGTATCATTTACTGAATAATAAGATAATATAAAATCAATCCATTAAATAAATAAATACTTACCCATCAGAAACACATGATGATACTTGGGTAAGACAGGTAGTAATGTCTGATAGAGAACAGTCTTCGGTATCGAAAGCTTATGGTTGTTGAATGAATCCTTCGATCGCTCACATAGAACAAGGTTGGATTGAAAGATATTGTGTGAACATATTGTATCAATCTCATTGATTTCACCATCATACATCACGATAGCCCAGTCACAAAAATCTCTCATGATCACTACATTATCATAAAGTATAGATGTGATATTCAGTGATGGTTTGATGAATGTGACACATAATAATGACTTTCTTTGATATCGTTTATTATCTTCTATTGCTTTAATATAATCTATCTTAGCATGATGAATAGCTGCCAATTCTTTGTTATATTGTGTTGTACCTAACTTACTACCGACCCAGTTTTCACATGTACATATATTGATGAGGATCAAGAAGTATGAGATGTGGACCAATTGAAACCTAAAGTTATCACACAACATGATGTTAGTTACCTTTAAAGTTAAAGTTAACTTAGTCCGAATTAGGGGGTTCAACGGTTCTGTAACCGTTACAAAGTGGTTAAGTTACGAAACGGACGGAAGTTGATTGATTGGTCCTTGACAAAGTTATTGACTATTGCTCAGCTATAGAAAAAATTCAGTCAATGCATATCATTACTGGAGATGAAACTGGTTTACTGAAGTTAATAAATGTGACTAATAGAAATTATATAAAATATGGTAACATTCAAAGTAGAGATTATGGTATCTCTGATGTTATGTATATTAAAGAGAAAAAAATGATTTTATCACTTAAAATCAATAGTACAATAGATATGTATTCAATTAATCAAAGTATTAACAATGATGTTGATGTTGATGATGATGAAAGAGTTGATACTACTTCTATCTTTGTTAATAATTATAATAATCTTATGTACAGGAAATCAATTGATAATATAATAATTGAAAAACCTAAAGCCTTTCAAAATATTATTAGTAATCATTATAGAAGCAATCTGATTGTAATCTATAACACTATAGGTGAAATTGCTACATATCGTATTAATGATAATAATAATAACAATTATGATAATAATAATGCCTATTGTATAGACAATATTAGCAATTTTAATATTTATAATAATATTGAAGTAAGCGATACATGTCATAATGGTGAAATATTATTTGGTGGTAAAGAAAATGATGCAAAAATCTATAACATTGAGACACAACAAATGATATGGAATGCATTGAATGTATCACAAGATAAATTACATTTAAGAGTACCTGTATGGATAACAGCGATCGCATTTCAACAACCATATATAAATAATAATATATTCTATACTGGTACAGCTTACAAGCATATTCGAATGTATGATACGAAATCAAGTCAACGACCTGTAGTGTCAATTGATATAGGTGGTGACTATCGTATCTCTTCTATTTGTCCGTTAATTAATTCATCAATTAAGGATGATAATGATACTGATTCTAGTAGATATCTTTATGTAGGGGATACATCCGGTGGATTATCACTATGGGATATGAGACAACAGCGTCGATTACATGTGATGAAGAGTGCAGCAGGATCTATACGACGTATGGTCACAAGTGATAATGGTGAATACCTCGCATGTGTTGGTCTTGATAGATTCCTTCGAGTGTATGACACGACTACAAATGCAATCACTGATGCAGTGTATCTGAAGAATAGATTGAATTGCTGTATATTTGCTGAGATAGGGAGTGGGGATAGTAGTAGAGGTGGGTTAGTTAAGAGCAAGCGAACGAAGAGTCGTAGGATGGCTGTGCATAATGAAGAAGATGATGATCTTCTCGAAGTAGTGGGTGACAATGATGATGATGATGATGATGATGATGATGAAGAGGACGGCGATGATGATGATGATAATGAAGAGGACGACGATGATGACGACGATGATGAGAACGATGATGATGAGAAGGACGATGATGGCCACGAGGACGAGGAACAGGACGATAGTGAAGATGAAGTTATTGAGGATAATGATGATATACATCAGTCGCCACTTCTGAAGAAATTGATACACAAACCACAGACAAAAGGACAACAGCTGCATTCACGAAACATTAATCCCGGTATTAGTAACAACAAGAAGCGAAGACATTCAAGTATACATTGATATTTTCCTTAGCATTGTTATATAACTGTCTGTCATATTCTATCATTGCATAACATAGAATGTACAGCAGTAACTTACATTAGCAGCTTAGCTTACAGTACGTACAAAGTACTTTCCCATTGGCGGTTACACAGAGTCATTGTTAAATAAACGACGAATTAAAAAATGACGACCGATTCAGTAATACTACTGTACATTTTGTGATTGAACAACGAAAAAGTAACAAGTGCTTTCATCTTGATAGTAGCAGTATTGATAAAATATATATACTATTGTTATAATTATTATATAACATTTCATTAGCATAAAAATATTATAAGAAACAATATAATTATTATGTCAACGACAATAAGGCAGATATCATTAATACAATCATGTGATGAACATTGTTTTCAAAAGAGAATAGATAAATTCAATAATAATCGAGTTATTCTAGATGTAGATCTATCATATTGGTACAATATAAATAATTTATCCACAATATTGCAAAAAAATACACAAAGTTATAAAAATATTCGTTTGATCTTGAATAATATTCAATCAATTAATCAATTCATATGCGATACTATAGCAGAGATAATAGGTCCACGTATTACTGAAATATGTGTTAATAATTGTTCATTATTATCATGGAATAATGATATAAAAAGAATATTAAATAATTCAAAATTTATTACAACACTGATATTGATAAATAATAATTGGTTAGATGATACAATTATGGAACAATTAGCGAAGAGATACAAGAAGAGTTTAATCCATTTAGAAATTGAAAATTCATCAATAATAAGTGATAGAGGTGTCATTCATTTTGGACGTAGATGTAAATTAATACATACATTAAAAATTATATGTTGTTCTAAAATTACTGATATATCAATTATTGAAATAGCAAAGAATAATCATATTAGTATCTTGAATCTATCGCATAATCTAAAGATAACTGATGAGAGTATAGAATGGATTATCTCAACAGGTCGTCATCTGCAATCAATAACATTAATCAATAATATCTTATTAACTGATAGATCAATTTCATCATTATATGAAGCTAATACAAGTTGGGGTAAGAAGCGTAATATGGAATCACAGACAGTGACTGCTTTAGAATGTAGAGATAATAATAATTTCACTTCGCAATCTTTAACATATATTTCAGCCAGTATTATTAATATAACAAAATTAGATTTAAGAGATTGTATTAATATTGATTTAATAAAAGGAATGAGTGAAATAATGGGAATGAGTAAAATAATAGATCTGAAGATAGGACCGATGATGGTGTTGAAGAAGGGTCCTCCCTTTGATTCGAATCGATTCTTACAAGCAATGTCATATCAAGCATCACAATTATTATCATTACATCTGGTTGGATTGTCTAAATTTAATGATCAATATATTGGTGATTTAATTGAACAAACTATTAATCTTAACGATCTTACCTTAGAAAATCTAGAATTCGCTTCATTAACTATAGAATCAATATGTAGTAATATTCCGAATATTTCTAGTATTCATCTGATAGGTAGTAATCTATTTGCTGATATTGATTTGAGATGTTTAACAACAATATGTAGAAATATTATAAATTTAACAATACAAAGATGCCCATTATTAACTGATGCTGGCTTTACTCGATTTGTATGTTTGAAACAATTACAAAAACTTAACTTGAGTCATTGTTCATATCCATCATCAACAACATCAGCGGTAACAACAACAACTACTACTACTGCTATAACAACAGGAGGAAGAGGAAGGGGTGGAGGCAGTAGTGGACAATGTAGTGGTAACATTATTAAATTTTTATCAGTATCACCACTAACATCATTAATATTAGATGGATTGGTATTTCATAAAGTTAACGAGTTATTTCCTGCTTTAATGAAATCAACATTAACTAAATTAGAATATTTATCAATCAGAAATTGTCGTGGAATTAAATTAATGGATATTTCGTATTTATTAGAAAGATTTATTGCCTGCCGTATATTGGATTGTACTGATTGTCCGGATTTACCTTCACATACAATAAGATCATCATCTACATCATTACATCATAATCCTTTCCTAACGTATGAACAATCAAATGATTTCAGTGGTTATAAGTTACATGGTAGTTTATTACTCCTGTATGAACAATATTGGGCATTACAACACCAATTAAGAAGACATTATGGTGCTAAACTATTACAAAGATTAAGAAGAAGATATCTACAAAAATGTTTAGAACTGAAACAAGATAGAAGAGATCGTTGGAGCAATTTTAAATTGAAACAATTAGTGCTTATTCAAGCATATATAAGATCATATTTAATTCGTAAAGTTACGAGAAAGAAATTATATGCAGGTAGAAGAATTGTGCAAGGAGCAAGGAATTATTTATTTTATCGAAATAATTTGAAAGAAAAGAAAGCATCTCTATATTATCAAAAATATTTAATAATAACTAGCTTTCAGAAAATAATAAAACATCGTATCATATCTAAAACTCAATCATATCAATTATCAAATCAAATTAAATTCATACAAAATAAATATAAATTAAAATATAATTTTAAGTTATTAAGAGAATTACAATATGAATTTAAAGAAAGATCATATGAAAAATCAGCATTGGCATATTATCAAGTAAATTTTTTAATCAAAATTATTTCATATTGGAAAACTAGTATATATAAAACTAGAATAAGAAAACAACAATTAGTTCTTATGTTTTTACAATGTGTTAATTTAACATTTTATAATTCATTTAATCAAATAAATAAGGTTAATAGAGCTATTAATTTTAATCAAAGAAGATTATATATGATAGCATGGATGATATTTGCAAAAGATATAATGGAAATACGTAGAATTAATTCATTAATTCCTTTGGCATTAAATCATGCCATGAAAACATTTTTTAATAGAGTTATGAAATTAGTTTTTCATTGTGGTTTACAACAACACAGAAAAAATCGTTTAATGAAACGTTATGCAAAGAATAAAGCCATTGAATATTATTACAATCACGAAATAAAATATGGTTTGTTACGTTTCAATCAAAGATGTCAATATATACTTATATTAAAAAACAATATATTATTAACAAGATCAACACGTATGAAATACATAATTAAGTTAAGTATACTTAATCGTTTCCCACGATATACAAGACATAGTTTGTATTATAAAAAACAATATAAATTTATAAATGATTATATTTACCATCGTTTATTTGCATATGGTTATACAACATTTAAAATAAATATTGTGAAGAGTAAGAAATATCGTGAAATGATGTATATATCTATTATGAAATATTATAATATTTTATCTAAGAAAACGTATAAAGCATGGGTAATTTTCAGCAAAAATAATAAAACAATGGGTGAATATTATTATAAAAAGTATATTTTAAAATTACAGAAAAAGATTATGATGATAATAAAAATGAATTATACATTAAATAAAGATTATGTTCAATCTATAAAATTATTATGTGATACAAAATTAAAATCAAAAGATGGTTTTAGTAAAGTGTTGAAAGTTATGAAAAGAATACAAGCAACTTTTAGAGCACGCAAATTAAGATTGAAGTATTTAGAAGAACGTGTACAGAAATTATATTCCATACAAGTTTTACAAAATTTTGTTCGTACAATACAAGCACGTAAAATCTATTCAAGAAGATTGAAGAAACAATTATTGTCTAGCGTAATTAAAGGTGATAATGAATTAGATTTGATGAGGATAGCTGATATTGAAACACAATATTATAATTATCAAATTCGTGCTATTATAAATGTTCAACGCATATATCGTGGATGGAAAGGAAGAAAAATAGCAATGGAACGTGCTATAGAATATTTCCGCGAATCTTCGGCCGATTATTATAATCAAAACAAAATAAGTCGTTTGAGACATGAAGCTTATCGTAGATTTTTATTAGCAAAAGATCACCAAAAAAATGCATCAGCAGTTGAAATACAAAAAATTATACGTGGTTATTTAGCAAAGAAAAGAGTGGAGGAGGTTAGACAATTAGCAAAGAAGACAAGATATACAATATATGTTCAAAAATATTATCGTCGTAGATTAGCAATGTTAAAATTACAAGCTATGAAACGTAATTTAAATAATATTGATCGTTTCAATTCAGCACGAAAACAAAGAGGGTTTATGATGAGATTATTTAATTTTAAGAATCGTAAACAACAAGATTCTATCGCATCTATATTAAAAGCAACTGGACTTGATCCAATGTCATTTAATTATCGTATAGTTGAATTATTTCAAGATACTTATCATGATTTCTATCAATTTATTCAAATGCTCAGACGTGAAAGATTACTTGTACAACAAAATGGTTATGACGAAATTGCTTTAACAGTTGGTAGAAGGAAAATATTACAAAAATTAGGATTAAAACCTGAAGTACATGATGCAGTTAAAATTATAGAAGAAAGTCATCCATATCAGGGTTATACAGGCAGAGTAACACGTATTGATGATAGTTTAATAGGCTTACCATTATATGAAGTGAAATTAGATCATAAAGAAATCTTCACATTTACACGTATGACAACAGATTCATTATTAGCATATACATCAACACAACCATTAGTAAAAATTGAAAAAAATCAAAAACTAATAAATTTTAAATCGCATGAATATGCGGATATTGATGATCCATTTTTTTCGAAAAGAAATATGTTTGCTGCATGGAAAATACAATGTGCGTATCGTTGTTATCGTGCAAAGAAAATTGTCAATCGTCGTCGATATGAATTTTGGTTACGTTCTATATCCAGACAATGGTCATTATATAATCATTTATCAGAAACAAATACATTAACAACACAAGGTTATAATATAGCATGGTTATCAAAAGTATTACCGAAAAGAAAAGTATTTTATGATGAATTAAGACATGTTGTTATACCTGGAAGATATTTAAAACAATCAGAAAAAATTCCTGAAAGTACAGCAATTATGCGTGAATATATGATTAAATATCGTGATCGTATGACATATTTACAAAAATGTGCTATATTAAATGGTAAAGATTACTTTGCTACAGGATATCAAACTTTGACAAGTAGTAGAAAAATATTTTTAGCATTAAAAGGGTCTACAGGATTTATATCAAAAGGATTGTCATGCATGAGAGGATTATTTGGATCTAAAGGTGTAAAGGAATTAAGAAAACAAACAACACTTGTGACAGGTTTAGATAAATATTTTTTTCCACAATTTGTTGGATCTCCTCATGTACGTTATCATAAGGTCAGTTATTCCTAGTAAACTGTATATATAAGCACATACACACAGCATACAGTCATACGTAAGCTACATACATACTAACAAACACACGCAAATATTTGTATACTGTATATACAAATATACATACGTACAGTTATTCGTTATTCTATGTATGTACCTTGCATTATGACATCATCATTCATATAATGTAAATGTATATCAAATGTATCATGTCTACAAATAGTTGTCAATGTTTCAAGGAGAATGGTTTGGAATTCCATTAGTTACGCCATTAAAACCACACGGCCCCGGATTAATTGTTTTTCTTGATGGATGGGGTTTTGCTCAAGAAGATAAAGTTTTATATTTAACAATCATAAAATGTAGATATTTAAATGCTATGGATTTTGATGGTAATAGTGATCCGTATTGTATTATCAATTGTAATGGACATAGTCTACAAACATCAGTAAAATGGAACAATTTAAATCCTGATTATTATGAATCATTTGAAATTGATGTGACAAATCCATCAGGTGAATTGAATATTGTGGTGATGGATAGAGATTATTTTGGTTCTGATGATTTTATGGGACAAATATTTTTAAAATTAAATGAATTTGAAAATGGTGTGGAAATTGAAAAAACTTATTTATTAAGAGGTGAAGATCCAAATATTATTGAAGAAGAAGATAGAGGTGAAATCACATTAAGATTACGTTGGGCTGAAAGGAAATTTGAAGATGATCAAGCTATCGATAGTATGAGAATATTAAAAGCTACTAGATTACAATCATGGATAAGAAGATTACAAGCATTATTCAAATTAAGAAAATTACGTTTAGATAGAACCAAGTCATTAACATTAATCAAATCAAAAGCTATAAAAATTACAAATACCTGTCGTATAAGAATAGCACGTAAGGAATTGAAACGTAGACAAAGATTAAATCGTTCAGCAATCAAAATACAAAAGAGAGTACGTATTTGGATAGCAAAGAAAATTTTTGAATATAAAATAATACGTAGAGATGCTGCCATTATTATTCAAACACGTATGCGAGTATGTTTAGCAAAATCATATGTGATACGAATGAAAGCAAAAGCTGAATCTGATATTTCTGCTATTGTAACAATAATACAAAAAAATGTTAGAAGGTGGTTAATATGTTTAAATATAAAACGTAAGAAAGATGAAAAAAAAGCAGAAATGAAACAAAAAAGGTTAGAATTAGCTGAAGAGGGAATTATTTATGTTGAAGAAAAACCTGAACCTGTAGCAAACTGGATCTTAACTTATGGTGTTGATCAAGAGTACCGATTAAAAAGGAATAGACGTATAACGGAACGATTGTTTCAAAAGATTTTAAGAACCAGATATATAAGAATATTAACAAAGTATGGTATAACATATGTTGATAGTTATCCACCTAAGAAAACTGAAGAAGAAATTTTAATTGAAATGCAAGAAGGGATAAAAGATTCGTTAACAATTAGAAAAGATTTTGTTGCAGTGTATTTACCATCATTTTTACCATCTACATTGCATCGTAAAAAAGCAATCGAACAATTTTCAAAAATTTCTCATTTTGTGTATTTACATATACCATCATCAGTATATATGAGAAAAACAGTTGATTATAATATTACTACTATACAATGTTTACAAAGACAACGTATAGCACGGAAACAACGTGATAAAATGATCAGATTTCATAAAGCAATTATAATGTTTCAAAGATTATTTCGTTCAAGATATGAAATATTTAATAAAGCATCAATAATTATATCGTCATTATTTCGTATGATCAAAGCAAAAAATAGTACAAAAATATTAAAAGTTGAAAAAAATGCTGCATGTATTATGCAAAGAGCTTATCGTTGCTATGTATCAAGATGTAAATTGTTTGACTTAAGATGTGTCACTGATTTAAGTGTATTGAAATATTCACCATCATTTTTATCATCGCATGGACCAGAAAAAGCTTTAGAACATCGTGATGATACTTTTTGGATAGCTGAAAGTACAGAGAAAGCAGAAATTCGAATCGAATTTATGAAAATTGAAACAATATCATCAATATGGATAATGACAAGTACATATTCTGCTTCACCAAATAATGTTAGTATTCATTCAGTACCATCAAAACAACGTAGTTATATTGAATTAGTTGATCATCACGACTTACCGTTGTTAAAACAACATCGATGGCATAAGTTACAATTTAAATTAACTGTATCCAAATATTTCAAATTAATTTTTTATGGTAATTATGGTGATGAGAATTATATATCAGTCAAGCAAATAAGATTTCTTCGTTCTGGTGAACAATCAGCAACCATAGTCAAACAACCATTGCACTATATACTTGACAAAGGACCATCAATAGGTGATTCTGCATTAATTACATTAAGATGTATAGCAGAAGGATGGCCCACACCAACATATCAATGGTACAAAAATGGAGAGTTAATTACAGGAGAGACTAGTGCTGATTTAAAATTAAGATTACAGTGTCCACCAATAGGCCAGCGTGCTTATCGATGTTTGAAGTGTAAGATGGTTTCTAATCAAGTACCAACGAATGCTTATCATATCCAATGTGGTAATTGTAGTAAATTAAGTTCATCTAAAGATGTAAGTTACTCATTTTATTTATTGTACATACATCATATTCTGTATGCATCATCATGCATCATCAACTATATGATATATAATAGATACATATATGTGGATTATGTATGATAATCATGATTACATATGTATGTTATATAGGTCGATGAATATGACAGAATGATCGCAGCAATAAATGAAAAAGAAAGAGAAGATATAAAGCAAAGAGATGCTTTGCTAATAAGTAAAATAGAATATGAAGCATTTCGAAGTAATAGTTATAAACCATTAATTGAGGATTTAAATGATCGTATTGAACAGTATGAAAAATTAATACAAAATCAACGTGAAGCAAGAATAGAAGTTAAGAAAAATCTAATTCATTGTAATAATTTTACGGATGAAGGTATTTATTATTGCATTGTTCAAAATTATCGAGGTGGCACCATGAAGATAATTAGAGAAAGCATTCATGCTGTTATTTTTGTTGAAAAATCTATACCTTATCTTGTGGAAGTGGCGCCTATTTATATTCCACGGGTACGTACAATTCGAAAGAAATGGAACATTTACTCTTCTATTCAAGGAACATTTACAAAAGGAATTTTAGAAGGTCTTGTAGTTATACGCTATAATGATGGATCATTTTATGAAGGACCATATATACCAGAGACTGCTATAGATCATAGAGGAAAAGCAATCGATGAAGCAAAAGCAAGGAATCACTATGGTGTTTATACATTAAGTGATGGTCGAATATTTGAAGGTTATACGGTTGATAATCATTTTGATGTAAGAAATTTAAATTCTTTTTATAGATTAATATTGCCAAATAAAAAAGGTATTTATGAAGGATATTTTTGTGATGAACAATTTCATGGTTCTGGCATGTTTACATATGAAGATGGATCAGTTTATGAAGGACATTGGTTTCGAGGGACACGATTTGGTCATGGTCAATATAGATCATCTGAAGGGTGGACATATGAAGGATTCTATGATACTGATCGTCGACATCGCTTAGGTATTATAAATTATCCAAATGGTTCATGTTATATGGGTGAATGGTTTTATGATGATATCAAAGGAAAAGGAATATATATTACTCCATTGCGTGATGTTTATCGTGGTGAATTATTAAATAAATTATTTCATGGTGTTGGAGAATTGCTATATGCTGATGGTTCGAAGTATATTGGTGATTTTAAAGATGGTATTAGATGTGGTAAAGGGATATTCACTGATAGTGTTGGACATGAATACTATGGCAATTTTATTAATGATGTTAAACATGGTGAACATGTAGTTAAATTAATAATCAGTACAGAAGAAGTCGGTCAAGATAATTATGAAATACGTATAGGACAATATGAAAATGGTAATTTAATAAAATGGAAATTGAAATTTTCAAATCCGATAGCAACTAAACAGTTTATAAAATTATTTAAAAAGAATCGTGATATGTTTGATAGTGTGTATTCAATGATACTTGCTAAGAATCTACCTGCTTTACCCGATGGTATTGATGCTAATAATGATCAAGTTAAGAATATTATATATAAGATTAGACAAGAAGCTGGCATGTTAGTTGGTGAACATGCATTGAAACAAGCAATGGCACAATTAGATGCATTATTAAAACCAATTAATGAAAAGAAGAAATTAATTGAAAATTATAATGCAGAAATTGAAAAATTATGTTTTCAAAAAGCAACCTTAGATTATGAAGCCAATCGTTATAATACAACGTATAACAATTTTATGTCAAAATACGATAAATTATCACAACAAAATGAACAATATTGGATTGATGATCCTACAGAAATAAGATATAAATTTAATCTGGCATGTAAAGCACTTGATACATTATCTGTTGATGATTATTTTAGATTTCATAATCATCGTGTGATACCACCATTTGTTCAAAAGATATTTGATGGAATTTGTTGTTTATTGAATCTTGATTTAGATTGGAATGTACAAACTATGTTAGTATCTGATGCTTTAACAAATAGTAGAAATGGTGATGAAGAAGCTGTAAGATTGAATTATAAATGTAAATTAGCTGAATTAATGAAAACATATAAAGTATATGATTATGTTAATATACAAAGGTCAGATGTTTTAGATATTATCTTAGCTGATATTCGATTTCATAGAGATAGCTATTATGTACAAAGTACAGGTCCATGTGGACCAATTCTAGTTGATTGGGTTAAGATTAATTTTCAGTATATTAAAGCAGCAAGAAAGATATATAAACAATTACGTACAGCAGAGGAATTTAAAATGAATGGTTATCGTGCAAAAGCAAATCGTAATAAAAGAAAAGATGAAGTACAAGAAATTGAAAAGAAAATTGAAATAAAGAGAGGAATAGCAACAATAGAACAAATAGATCTTGAAGAATTGCAACATGGGTTATTGAAAGCACATGATTTATTAGAATTTATTGCAGCACGATTTACATTTTCAGGTGCAGAAGCTAGGATGGATTATTATAAATTATTTGAACAAAAGATTGAAGCCAAGCGTGATGTATTTACAATTGAGGTCACATTACAAGGTATTATTGATCAAGTTATCATACGCTCAGAAAAAGAAAAATATGACCAAAAAAATGCAATACTTGCAAGTGGACAAAAATGGATAGAACCAGAAGTCATTAAGCCTTTGATAAGAGATTGGATACTAGAAGAAGTAATTACACAACAAAATATTCAAATTGAAAAAGGTCAAACAATCGGATATTGGTTTGAGCCTGAGGATACTGATTTAAAAACAGAATATACAGCACAATTAATTTCTTTGATTATTGATATTGTTACTGCTAAAATGAATGATACTTTAAATGATAAAGCTGAAGCAAGAAGTTGGATTTCAAGAAAAGGTAAATTCTTATCGAGTCGTTTTTTATTTATTGAAGCATGGCGTTGTTGGGAACAAAAAGCAATTGAAATAAGAGATAATCGTGCTGTTGAAAACTGGGAACAAATCTTTGGTGATACTGATTCATGTGCTAGAATGGCAATGGAAGCTAAGCTGTCGGTGCGTATGTCATCAATTGCGAGGGATCAAGCAAAGATCTGGGCAAAGTGTCATCCTGATGAGATTAAAGCTGCTGAGATTGCGATGTCAAATGAATTTGAATCTATGTATGAGAATGGTGAAGATATAGCTGTTGAGGCTTTAGCAGTGATTGAAAGTGATAGCGATGAGATCTCACCTACCATCAAAGCGTGTTGTTCGTGTTGGATTCGTTTACATCCTGATGAAATGAACAAAGCAAGAGATGCAAAGAATAAATACTTGGCTGATTTATTTCATGATCAGTATCCAGACAATACAGGAGAGACTTGTTTTAAGATCTTAAATGGATGGGGTAATTCGGAGGAGATGCAATGGGTTGAATATGCAGATCATTGGAAGTCATTTCATATGGAAGAATATGATAAATGCTCTATAGCAATATTAAAGGAAATGGCAAATGAATTTATCGAAAAGTATCCTGTGAATACTTATATTTCAGCAGCAGAAATTATTGAAAAAAATGCGGTTGTATCATACATTACTGATGAAGAGATTAAAGCACAATATATTGTTGATGAAAAAGATTTATTAAATGCGAATACGTGGGGTACATTAAATCAAGGAATGTTACGTAAAGGCAGAAATAATCTACAGAAAGAATTTCTTGGTGAAGTTAAGAACCAATGGAATGATTTAGAATTACAAACTGAAAATTTTACCAAAGGTTCATCATTAATGATAAATAGTAATGATATTGAAGATAGATTTTTAGGATTTAGAAATAGATTATTAAATAAATTTGCATGGTTATATGGCTATCTATGTTTACAATATGATGTAACACTCAAAGCTATAGAAAATCATATATTAATGGATCCAATAGAAAAAACAATACATCGTGTCAGACCATCATTACGTGAGAAATATATAAAAGATAAAGACAGAGAATATTTACAAGAAAAGAATCGATTAGAAAAGTTATCAGTGTCATATTTAGAGAAGATTTCGTTGTGGAATACATACTTTGGTATTGTGAATAAAAGCGAGGAATTGCAAGAGTATAATACTTAGGGGTGGAGAGAGAGAGGAGGGCATTGCTCAGATCTTTGGCGATAGCAATAGTAGTTTGTTTAAAGTTAATGTGATGTAGTTGTATATAGTTACTGTTGCTGTACGGGAAGCTGATACATAGATTGCAATATGATGCTCTATCTGCAATATGCTGATGATGTACATCCATGTAAATACAGTATTAAATCTCAGATGTATCATGCGAATCTATCAGCACATGTCACCTTGTGACCAAGACACATAAGGCAAGACTACTGTAGTATTCTACAAGGCTTCTCTATCATCATGCTCATTCAATTAACATCAGTACAGCTTATTAAAATATCAACAACTTCATTTTGCTTTATGTAAGTGAATCGATCAACGAAGAACGCATGTCCCTAACTATAGTTGTGGATGATGCACCACTGAGCTTGAAAATGCCCTCCACCACACTTAGTTCGGTGGAAGTAGTGTCCATTCCACAGAAGGCTGACCAGTCGTTGACCACCATCCCTGCTCCTATAACGTCACTTCCTCTATTCACAGTTCCTGATATAAGAATGATATGATGATGATAAACATGATGATTGTGAAAGAAAGCCTCAGTACGACGGAGTACAAATATGAATAAGAAACCAATGAATGAGATGCAGTTGCATATAAAATGTTGTCCACATAAATGCATCATCATCTATCATCATCATTATCATGATATCATCATAATCATCATCATCACCTGCTACTAATGGTACTTGAAGCAGAGAAGACAACTCCTCGAGATCTTCCACAGTCGTACGAGGATGTACCTAGTCATCATACACATGGAAATGGAATAAATGAAGTATAAAGTGATGAAGGCTTTATAACAAGCACTCTTGTCTCACTTACCAATCCACCTTGATTAGATATCTTACAATAGCTACCAACAAGAGCATTTCCAGCTATAGTCTGTCTAAACACCTCAACTCCAAGAACATCTGCTATTATATCTTCTGTCTCACGATCAATATCTGTATGAACTAATGCAACATGATCATTACATACAATACAATTACCCAAAGCTGATAACCTTTCTTCTATTCGTTGAATCACAACACTATCAGGTAAAGCGTTACGTAGATGTTGCAACTCTCCATCTGTACATGTGCTAGGTAACAATAGTCCTCGTCTATTACCTGAATGTAATTTACATATGTATATGTTGATCTCATTATGTATCACATATGAAGTTAGCAATGCAATTATACTACTACAATTGCACTATAATTCATCAACAAACTTACCAACGGCAACTCTACCAACAAATCTGCAACCATTGATTGATGTATGCACTACTGGTATGTGATCAGCTAGCTCTTGTTCGAATACACTATAGAAGTTCTCACTACCACCAATAGCAACCAATGAATAAGCATTCGTTAACATGGAAAAAACACCGATTTCATTACTATTTTCAAATTGTGCTCTTGTTGCCATTTCTATAAATGATGCTACAGAATATAAGTAAAATAAGGCTACAAGTTGATTTACAGTTCAACAAAGTTACTTTTGTCAATCAATTGTGGGAAATTATTTGGTTGGATCATAGCAGTTTTCCCGACCAGGTACAAGCTGGTGTCCGTCTGAGTCATCGAAAAGCTTTCAGCTGTCAATAATTATTATTGGTCAATTGATCATTGTTATCTTTGACTGTTTATCAAACATAGAATGTCAGCTATTATAACAGCATCTGAATCATCAGCATCACCAACAACAGCAGCTGTCTGCAATGAACCAATGCATATCAATGTTAATGATTTAACATTTGGTTATGTTGGAAGAGAACCTGTATTACGAAATCTGAATATGCAATTAACGAATGGTGCGAGATGCTTGTTAATTGGTGCAAATGGAGCAGGTAAAAGTACAATTCTTAGAATACTAGGTGGTAGGCATTTAACGAAGGTATAGAGAAGTGCAACAATACTTTATATCTTCATAGTATGTATTAATTATATGTATAAACTTATGTATAGCCTGATGGAGCTGTGACCGTATTGGGTAGATCTGCTTTTCATGATACTAGACTCAACTTCGAGCGATCATATCTTGATACTGATTGGGGTATGAGAACAGTTGCTTTCGCTGGTTATGGTTGTCCACTCCAAGCTGATATTCCAGTACATGGCATGATGCAGAAGCTACAGGAGGAGTATCCTGAGCGCAGGGATCTGTTGATAAAGCTACTCGGTGTTGATCTTCGTAAGTATGCTTGCTTTCCTATCGATGAAGTGTAATTTGTGATGATGATGACGATGATTGCGTGATGATTCTATAGAGTGGCGTATGCATCAAGTATCTGATGGTCAACGAAGAAGAGTTCAGATATTTCTTGGATTGATTCGTCCATTCAAGATTCTACTACTTGATGAAGTGACAGTATCGTTAGATGTCGTGGTCAGACAAGACTTACTTCGATGGCTAAAGACTGAGTCTGAGACAAGAGGGGCCACTATCCTATACGCGACCCATATATTTGATGGACTTGATGATTGGCCCACGCATCTCCACTATCTATGCAACAAAGGTCATACTGGTTGGCAGGGTAAGATAGGAGAATTGACTTTGTACCAGCAACTACGTAGTAAGGGAGAGCCCAGGTGAGAACATGAAGTATTAAAAGAAGCTTTGATTATAGATCCAACTGATATTTAGATGTGATACAATATGAGTTTTTATCACATTTCGTTGTCTTGACTATCGTTGCTGATGTAATTACCTTTCATGTAATCATTACATACATACATATACTCTATACAACACCAGTCCTCTCTTGCGCATAGCCGAGGCATGGTTGAGAGCAGAATTAGAAGAGAAGTTACAGGCTGGTGAGAGACGCGAAGAAGCAAGTGGACCAGCCGCACAAGCATTCCAAGACCCGCTCCAGCTTGGATATGTTTCTGGAGGAGGCTTTTCTGCGGGGAGAATGGCTGCTTACAATTTCATTGGTTAATCGCAGCATTTTGTAAACGTAGCTTAGCATAGTGTACTAGTGCTTATTCTAGCAACATCAAATAAACATTTGCATTTGTTGATTAAGATGTAGAACATTTCATGTGGCCATCCATCATCCACAGTATTGTGTTGACAACCATCCATCAATCAATAAAACAAAACACATACATACAATAGCACTGCAACAGGTAACTCCCGCTATCCTTCCGCTACTCTTCCTCTCTCTTTTTTTTTGTTTTCACTCGATTTGCAACTAACTGCAAAGCTTCAACCAAATAGTTTTACTTTGGTCTTCAAAATGAGAGCATTGTACTTTTATCGAGCTAGCTTCTGCATCCAGATCACCAATATCCTTATCCAAAGCTGTCAAGTCATCATATATTTCTCGCAGCATAGTGCTAGGAACAGTAGTACTAATATTCTGTTGTAACTTGAATGAAGTGAATTCAATGGTAATCAATTCAAATTTCCTCGCTTCAATATCAATTGTGAGAAAGGTATTCCTTACGCAATTTATTAATGGGTTGCTCGACGAAAGACACACGCCGAAGGGATCATTGAAGAGATTCGTCAATTCAAGTGATAGATGCAGCATTACATCAGATAAATTGGTTATCCGAACATATTTCTTATCGTCATTTTGTTTGTGGAACTCAAGAATATAAGCAGAATCTGAGTATGTCTTCCAAGGAATGAATCCAGAGTCACTATCAGTATCAACTTCTTCCATTTGAAACAGTGATTTTAACCTCGACGATTTCCTAACCGTTGTACTTGATATCTTTACTGATGATTGAGGCATCATGCTCGTTGTGTCGATAGAATTTCGATCGGTATCAATGGATGTCAAGTCCACATTGCTACTGCTACCTATCATTAATTGTTGAGTTCCAGTACTAGTTGTATTCACTGACGTGGTACCTTCTATAGTTCCGGAAAGATTATTCAATCGTCCTGTACTATTATTATTCACTGAAGAAATAGTTGTCATTTTCTTAGGATCAATCACTACGTCTATCAAGACAGCAATATAATGCACATCACTTGTAGCAGAGCAATTCTCTATACCGATATATGTCATGAAGCTACCCAAATTATTTCTTCTGATGTAAATCATTATTGATCTTGAACCTGCAGCTTCGATCACACCTCCTGTTTGTCCTAAAGTTAACCAACTATAATCTTCATTAAATAATGGCATGATTCGATAAGTAATAGCTCTATTGTCTGATCGATTTTCTATGGTTAACATCCACTCAATAGCTTCGCGTCGTTGAATTTGTTGTCCGAGATCGATAAAGTATCGGCCCGGTATAGTAGCATGAGGTGTTATTCCTCGCAATCTCAAAGAAGACTTCAGTGGTTCGAGATGATTGCTATCCGCGAGATTACTGTCTGTATGCTCTCGTATGAAGTCTTCTTCATCAAATGATGCTGCATTATCTAAATCTGATGCAGTCTTTGTTCCATCAACTAACGAACGATCCTCAATATGTTTGTTTCTGTTGGTTTCACTCACTTGTTGCGTGACAAGAACAGGAATAGGCATATCACTCGTGAGGTAGACATATATCAACTTAGGAGGGTGGTATGGGTGATCTTGATCCCACAGCTCTAAAGACATGCACATGACTGTGAAGGGTCCGGAGGGTTGATTAGAATTAAGAGTACTTAATCCCGTTGTAGAAGCACTAGGATTCACTGCATTTATAGATCCATCATGGTGTGCCATCAATCGTCGACTTCGCATGCCAGCATCGGGGATATCGGAAGTCAAGGTTATAGAGGACTTTTGAGCAGTACTAACATCTCCAGGAAGTAGGCATAAACTAACTCTAATAGCTGATTGAGGTGGAATAATACTCCTGCTAGGATGGACTTTTGGATAGATGCTATCGTAATAATCATATCGAGAGATGGAACCACTGAGGTCTTTTGTAGGTAAAATGAGACGCATCCCAGCATGTCGATACGATTTCGATTTTATGGCAAAATTCAAAGCACAATCTGGTGATGGATTGATGACATAAAAATACAAGAGGTCGTCAATCAATTCGAAGGTGGGGTTTTGATAAAACTTGGTTAGATTCGAACCATGCCTTATATCATATGGTAAGTCTGAACTACTGGTTTCCACGGGAGCTGTGATAGTGATCGCCTTGAAATTCAGTAAATCAGCTTGTCGGTTGATGGAATCAGTTGATAGTGGTGTCAGCTGATCTGATGATCCAAGCGAAGACGATGATAATTGTATAGATATTGAAGACGATGCAGTTGGACCCGGATGCATGAAGCCTACTATGTCTACATTGATGATATCGTTATTAGTTATGACACTGTGTCGTTTCATCATACTCTGAGTAGGGCTACTCTTACTCTCATCTTTGTTTCCGCTATTTACTGGCTGCTTTGGAATAAATCTGATGGTTCCCAACAGTAAAGGTCTATTGAAACGATCGTTACTGTTCAATGCTGCAGGAGGTTCAGAGGTCGTTTGAGCCTTTGAGCTCCCATCATTGTTGAGTACCTTAGAATTTGTTTCATCGGCAGTTTCCATTTCATATATAGCATCTTTCAACTTCGCTATGTCAAGCCTCGAATTCAGATTAGGCTTCACTTTCACTTCTACTTGTGAGTATTCTTCGGCATCCAACTCAATGCTAGTACATCCGTTCGTACGAAACAAAGCAGACAGTTCTAACAGCTCTTTGATCGGCGGATTCAGTTCTACTACTGCTTCTACTTGCACGGTATCTGATAGCTTGTTTTTAAGAGAGAATCTACACTGTGACTTATTCGTATCCTTTCTACTAGCTTGTATAGGAACTGGTCCGAAGTTGTCCGGGATCAGATGGTGATCTACATGCTTTGCATCAGCGGTGACCTCTGCAGGGGGAGGAATCATGAAACTGTCGTTGATGACTCGGTAGAAGGACATCCCAGACTCCGATACGTTGACATCCAATGAATTATTAGATTGATCACAAACCAATCCATTGGTTGCTAGCTTTACAGTGTTAACGTCATAAGCATTTCTACATCTTCGGGGATAAAATTCTTCATCCTCTGTGGAAGGAATAAGTTCCAATGCACGCTTTGCATCAACTTCTAGATACACACGCACATGATAAGCTTCAATCCCACCTCTGTCCAACCCGATGTTGTTAGCTAGATCGCTTTGTGTATTCAGACTTCGAAATGTTACCAAGCATTCTAAAAGCTGGCTTTCGATAACTGGTGCAGTTGCAACAAATGTCAGCTGCAAAGTGCTTTTCCTAGGAATTATGACTCTTCCATCGCTATCAATAGAACTAAAATTCACTTCTGCTGTATCAAATCGGGAATCTACAGCACTCTCCACTGGTAAGGTGGCTTTAGCTGTTAGCACTGAACTACTGTGGAACTGCAACCAATGTGGTAGTTTCTCAATGGCGCACGGCGCTTCAACCTCACTCACGTTATCAATATTGACAGAAAATAAAACCTTTTCGCCACAACGTAGTCTCCCAACACTCTTTTCCTTCAGAGGCAAATGAAGCAATGGAGCGGCAATGTCGCAATTTAAGCTTGCTATACTTACGATAGGAAGAAACTGAAATTGATCGAGGGATTTATTCGTCTTGTTTAGATTTGAAACCTTGGGTAGAGCTAAAGTTAGTTGCGCAACATCAGCAACTTTATTTGTGGGTATAACAGGAACGGTATCAGAGATCAATGAAGTATCTTTTGCTGGAGCATTGGTTGGCTGTTCAAACAACGACTGTAAAGCTTGTGCAGCCTGCAGAAACACTACTACACCTTGCATTTGTATAATCTTCCCTTCATCAAGTTTCCTTACTAATGTAGCATTGGACAGGGTGTTCGATAAATCCTTTAGCTGAGCTATGCCAACTACTGAGTCTTTATTTGCAATGATAATAATCCGTACCGAACTGTTGGGATTCACTGTGAATGACTCTCCACATCTCTTCAAATGCTTCCTCCACTGAATGAGACCAGGAGCGATCTTTTTGCTATACGAAGGACTAGTACTGTCACTGCTGAATATGTTGGAAAACATAGTACTTTTCGATTGATTTTCTTTGAAAGAGAATGATTTAAAATGGCTTTTGAGTGACGATATTTGAGCTGCATCGAGTGCATCGTCGTAAGGTCCATCGTCGCAGACGATTTCATGGTAAGCAGTCACCGGTAAGTCAGAGACGGGAGATAAAGTGATAGCCTTGTTTTGATGGTTGCTAATGACCCAGTTGCTGAGCTGAAGGATTGCAGATCCTCGCACTCGATACATTGTATCATTGGACGACGGATCACTGTTGACAACATGAAGAGGATCTGTTTGAGGAGCATCGTCATGGTAGCGACGTAACCATATCGGGGACTGACTTTTGAATTGAATAAATTTCGATTCAGATGCGTAAGGTACTGCAATCATCGAGGGAGTGTTAACATCATTCTCTAGCACAGTTCGTTCCCTTTCAATCGATGTGGATGATAATTGGTTCGAGTTCAAGAACGTTGAGATGCTAAGAGTACAGAACTCGTACGTGTTCAAGTTCACTACTCTTATGGGACACACTATCAAGCCAGATGACTTACAAGAATGTCGAACAGCGTATCGAATCCATCTACTCTGTTCCGGCTCTAACTCCCCCGTTAAATCATCTAGAATGTATGTCCTAATATCAGAAGTTGACTGTTCATGACTTCGTTTAAGGACATCATTCATCAATCTCTGTTCCTGTTCAGTACTGTCTACTCTTCCCATACACTCTTCCATAGCGTTATTAATCACATAGCAATACGTCAGCTTGAATAATTTAGAAGCATTCTTTAATTGAAATCTACCGAAAAACATGTTTCCGCTGTGTTCTGTTGTACTTGCAGATGGTTCGTCAGAAATAGATAGACTGACGTACTGTATCGAGTTAGGCACGGGGAATCTCATCTGTAAAATACTTTTTCCGACGGTAGCTTTGAATGGTAGTGTAGTCTCAAATAACCTTCTCATATTTCCCTGCATGGTCAACGGACTAACATCTTCTGGGGCTAGTAGTGTGAAGGTCTTACCATGGGTCACATCGGCTGTTGAGTCTGATGGATTCTGATCTTGTTTTGCAGACAAAATTTCATCTGCGTTTAAAGTTCCTTCTATGACAAAGAAATGAAGCTTTATACCACCAGTCAACTCCCTGCTGTCCACAGTCTTCCTCTTGGACATGTCATCAACTAAATCTGAGCCTGCTGGTGTTACTGCAGTACCTACTCCTTCATCTATATTTATATTGCCAACCGAAGAAACAGTAGTCTGTCGAGGAGTTATTGTAGGAAGCGATGATGTCTTGATGGGCGCAGGTCGTATCATGACGAACAAAGTGATTGTTTCAGCTTCGGCAATTCTGCAATTATAGGCGAGGAATCGACAATTTTCATCAGCGTAGATGTAGCACTGATTCTTAAGATTGGACACTGCGGTGACATGGATTTCAGATCCAGAAGTATTTTCAATTCTTAGTTTATAGATGCTCTGATTCTCAATATGAGGTAGAACCGACATCAAATCTGAGTCATAGTCAGGAACTTGAATCTGTATCCTGCCGAAGTCGATGGGCTTATACTTTCCAAATGCATCTGTTGCATAATTCAAATCAGGGAAAGTGACAAATTTCATTTGAGAGACAGAAATATTAGCCTGGATAAGAATGCGGCGCTGATCGAAGCTCTCGCGAATATTCCTTATCCAAAGTCGTTGTTCGAACTTCCCCGAAGCTGTGGCAGAAAACTTCAGATTGAACTGTTTCGATCCACCAGGAGAGATGACGCCCGTCTGACCACTTATGATGTCTAATTTGCCCAGTACCCTAGATGCACTGGTCACCTCTTCGCTGGATATAGCATAATGTAGTTCTTCTGTTTCCGACAAATTATTTATAGGGATTTGACATGTTCGGTAAGAGCCAACAGCCACTCCATCAAATGTGAAATATTTACTGACTTTCACATTTGACTTATGCTCCAGCACTCCGATGAAAGGTATGGATTGCAAAGGTCCGAAGGTCTGATCATCTATTCGCAACTGAACTAGAATGGCTCCGAGAATCTTCAGAGAGCCGACTTGCTGAATATCAGGTGAAGGATGCCACTTAACATCGACGTCAATTTTGGAGCCACCCTTGAGCTTAGACTCCGACTCTGTCTCAGCTGACTCCTTAATGATTCGATCTTTCTTCGAACCCAAGGATGTCTTTGATGCATCGATAGAGGCTCCGATTTGTGTAGCCAAGACGCTTGTCTCTGGGGTTTTGTCAGTGATTATTAAATGATCAATATTACCAGTAGCTGTAGAGGTCGATTGGGCAGCTAAACTAAACGAAATAAGACCATGAACCTTCGGATTGTATGTTACGTACTCAGAAGACAGTTTCGCACTGAAGCTTTCATCGATGGTCAAGTTAATGACCCCGACTTGCTCCATAAGGGATGCAATAGACATCGCCCCGTGCATTACCCGATCCTGGCTACCCGCTATGAGTTTAATACACAGCGCCAACATGTTCTGTTGAATCTGTCTATACTTCGGGTAGATATCGATCGTTGGTACTGCACACCACTGGGCAACAGTTGTTATGAATGACTGCCTCGACTGCATTCGTACAGCCCAACTACGAATCTCCGATAGTTCCTCATCGCGTTGATCCATGGAATCTGATCTACCTTTAAGACCAAGAGGACGTCTTGCATCATCGTGACTCTCAGCATGCGTCTCAGAGAAAGGAATGTTACTGCTTATCAAGACTCGAGTCGATCGAATCATTGCCCCGAAGCAAATCGTCTTCACATGGTCCTCATTTTTACATTCAAAGATTCTCAGATACCCTGAGAATGGCAGCAATCCATGCCAAGACCTGTAATTCATTCCCGGAAGGAACGACAGCTTCACTTTTACGCACTTCTCTTGCTCGGGTTCTAGATAGAAATGATAAGACACCTCGGATCGACCGCCCATTCTCGTTTCTTTCTTTTTTGATACTGTTTGCTGCTCAATTGGTACGACTTCAGTTTTCAGATCGTTTTCCGTCGCCGTTGTGACTTCAAGACTATCGATGATACTACCACTAGGTAAAGTGTTAACTAATTTATTATTCCCCAGACTCAGGATGACCTCGGAAATCTTTTTCTCGTGCTTTTTTATCTTGTCGGGTTTATTCTTGCGAATTGCAATCTTCAACTTCTGATTTAATCCCTCTAATTGGTCTTCCAGTTGTTTACGATGAGAAGCTGTCAGGGCACTGTCATTCAGTTTATTGCCTTCGCCTCCAACACAACTCACACTCGTGATGACGCTTTCAAAGCTACATCTCAATGCTAACACAGATTGTAGAATATCAGGAATGGGGTCAAATGGTACGGCGGAAGCAATATGTTCAGGCTCCAATTGTCGCGGAGAGGTACCACTTAGGTCAGAATTCATGTTAATCATCGGACCAGATTGTAGCAATAACACAACAGCATTTATATGGGTTGCATCCACGATGAATTGTCTGGACTTTGAGGTTGCATTCTTAATTTTGAAAGAAAGTTGTTGGTGATCGCTGTCTTCGCCCACAGTGATTGCTCCTAAGTGAAACACCGCTGTGGCAGCCGCTGCTGAAGTAGTATTGCTCTTCAGGTTGTTGGTGGAGGGGGCCGAAACGATGCCAGTAGTTTGCATTGATGAGGAGTTGTCTAGTGATGGATACAGTGTGCTGAGTAGAACTCGTTCAAAGTAATTATTTAAACTATCAACAGACGATTTACTCGTTGGACTATTTTTGTACTCATCAAGAAGCGCTGGAATGGCAGGAGGGTTTGCAGTTATAATGAATGCATCCTTTTTGAGGACTTTAGCTTTTATTGTGATTGACTGTGAATTGCTGGGGTTCAGAAGATTATTAATCTGTACCACTTCTTCGAAAGGCTCCGCTAGAATAGGTTCAAAGATGAAATTAATATTCTTGAAGGAAAAGGGTGGTATCGACCCTCTGCGACCTTCAGGCACCTTCAAGTAATCGGACGAGATGCTTCCCGTCTTGCTAATCTCATACAGACAAGTGATAGACGATCGGTTGACAACCGTGACCTTAAGAGAAGTCACGTCACCCAGAACCGTGCGCCCGAAGTTCAAATTTTTCTGTGCAACCACCATTTCTGACCGTAATAAAGATGCTGTAACAGTAATGGTTCTTGGTTTCAACGGTCCAATCCGTTCTGTTAGCACTTTAGATTCCCGAGATTTATCTTCATCTTCAGAGGTCAGAGATAATGAGCTAATAGTTTTTGAGGCGTTTATCTGTGGAAGATAGATTTGAATTTGTTCCTTGATTTCGACCCGCTGATACACCTCATCAACGAACTGCGGCTCAAATAGTAGCGCAAAACGATACGATTCTCCTCTCGGGATCAGCACTTCTACACCATCGTCATTACTGCTGCACAGGTCGAGATCAGCGCCAATCCCTTCAAAGGAAGGCAAATATTTCAAACAGCCTACTCTTTTCTGTTCCTTTGTATGAAGGACCATCTCATTGAGCTCAAGATAAGACTTCTGAATTAACTTTATCTGCTTATCATCAAGAGTCTTCTGTGCAGTAGCGGTTATGTCCTCATCCACTTCAAATTCCGACAGTAGGTTGAAAGGGAAATTGTCTTTATCAAATTTTTCTACAATTTTCAAACTGTTGCCTATAATCGTCACAAAATCTCGCGCGGCATCAATAGTTCTAGCAGATTCTTGCCGTGACGCATCCCCCTGAGCACTTGCTTCTTGCATGTTAGCATTATAGCTGCCCAATTTCTGAGTTAAATTAAGCGCCTCAATAATATTGCTCCCGAGAGGATTCAAGTAATTACCGTCGCTCTGAGATACGTCTAGTATACTGAGCAAGTCTGCTGATCTACTGCTCTTACTATTGTCTCCAACAGGTCGCATAAGGTCTGTTACCTTTTGAGAGGATGACTCGGTGTTAGAGTACGCACTGATTCCCTTCAACTCGTCACCGAAGCTCAGTCGCAGATTATTGAATTTGCGCAAGGAGGTACCTTGGCTTGATCGATCACTATCACCCCACTTCAGGTCCTCAATGGCTTGATCACGCTTCTTTAATTCTAAATTTTGGAAGCTTATGTTCCGAACTACTGACTGTTTCTGTGACAGAGATTCCCCATCCACGACATTGTTGTTATCGCCGTCAACTGCGGATGATATCAAGAACAATCGAATATTTGATCTCCTCTTCCATTTCAAAACAAATTGAAGATCCGCCGAATGGATGTTTCTGATCGTGAAAATACGTAAATTCGGCATGTTCACCAAGCAGCGGTCGAAGTTAATCTGCTGGAGTTCATTGGTGGTGATCAACTTGTAGTAAAGCGAGTGCTTCTGTGTGTCCACATTCTCGGCTCTCAACTCTATTTCTACCTGATTCTCATCATTATACCCATTCAGAAATGTTACACAATCTGTATATTCAGGATCCACAGATTTCGCAACATAACCTATCTTAACTTGAATCATTTCATTCCGAGGAATTCGTAGTTCTAGCTGACGCTCGCTCAAGTCTAAAGTTGTGCTTTGAATGACGGGAAACACAACAGCAGGAAGATCAGACTCATTCTTTATCTCGAATATAGCAGTTCGGTTTTCTCCCACATTACAAGTCCCCATATAATAAATCTTGGGGCTAACATTAATTATTGAAGTGCAAGCCTTAAATTTGAAAGCAATGTTATGAGAGAACTTCTTCTGAACCGCATCTGGCGATACACATGTCTCCAGCAACATATCGATTGATCGATTAAACAACTGAGCTCCAACACGAAGACCGATCTTCTCGTCTACATAATTACAGGAAGGCTTGACACCAATGGTGACCATTCGCCTCTCGTGAGGTTGCAACGATGCAGACAATAGAACAACCTGGTCATCCTCCGGTGAATCACTATTGACGATGACGTCCTCCGATAGTTGAGGTATGGAGCCGCTGATAGAAATGGAGGCTTTTCTGGGTTTAAAGTCCTTTGGGCTATTTTCCGGCTCCGAATTGTCTCTGGAGTCGTCTGCTTTCGGTTCACTATCAAATGTAATCGAAATTTCCAACGGTGCCGAAGTAGACTCTGCTCTTTTTCTCTCATCGTTCAGCTTCTTTTTTAGTTTGATATCGCTGCTCCTGATCGCTTTAGATATAATAACTTCCTTGATATCGGTGGGATCTTTGCCAATAAAAGGGCGGCGATCGAATAGAAACATTCCTTCGCTGTAGTCTGGAGCGTCAGCATTTAATTCAGCATTCAATATCTCAGCTAGAACTCTATCGTGGCTCCAACTTCTGCCGCATATAGCACTAATAGTGCATAGACCTGCTGCGGAAACATTGGAAGCCACTTTCCTCGTCTTGGTGGAGGATGGAATCCGATTGTCTTTGATCTGTGTCCATGTGGTCAAGGACTCGCTATCGTCGCTGCTTTCGGTATACTTTGAATTGCTGTATTTAATGCTTTGTTTATTGCTGCGCGTTGCAGTATTCACTCGGTTCACAGTAGCAGCTGCGGGACCGGACTCGTTGCTATTTATCATCGGTTCCTCGGCGACAACGGCACTTTGAACCACATTATTTAAGGCAGTATCACCATCAACTGCCTGCTTCCCACCGGCTGAGCGGTCCTCTTTGATATCAACCGTATAGACTGCTTCGCTGACTGGACTGTTCTTCGATGAAGCAGTTTCCATCGCCCGTTCGTAGGTTATAGCTAACTTTCTCTCTTTGAAAGCGGTCACCAAACTTTCACGCTCTGGTCCAACTTCTTCAGGTCCAACGTTATCAAGAATTGATATCTGCAAGTTAAGATGATGTTTATGAATTATCAGTTTCACTTGTGCAGAGCAATAGCAGTTACCAACCTCGTCCAGTGTTTGTCGCCTTAGACCGACTAGCAAAAGACGCACTTGCATGTCCACTGCGCCATTATTCACCAAGCAGAATCTCTTATACTGTGATGTCATAAATGAGAAATAGCTCATACTTTACATAACAAGAAAGGTTCAATGTAGATAGTATGATAAAAAGAAGCAATACACGAATGCCAGCAGTTCAATTCCTTCCGTGTAGCTTTACTGTACCTTCTTGCGTCCACAGTACAGGTCTCCTAGCTCCACGAAAGAGGATGCAAGCACATCGACACCATTATCATCGTCCTCGAAGCTCAACACTCGACTCGTAGCAGACTTCTTTTGAGACTCCTCAACAACGTTAGCTAAGCAAGACAGCATTACGGTGTTTGCGGAGTTATTCACATTGACTATTCGGTATGCCGCCGACTGCAGACCCATCGCCTGATAAGATAGCAGTTACACAATGATCAACGAGGATTGGATAAAGTAGCTGCTACAATGACGAGGATGGTCGTGCGAACCTGTGCATGGAACAACACTCTGAGCTGTCGGGAGGCGAAGGGAGCAATGGATATGATCTCGTCATCTTGTATTCTTATGAGTGCTTCAGTTTCAAAGTCCTGAAACTGAAAGTAATCCAAGGATGCTACTTCTCGATGCTGCTGTCCATCTGCCATCAGATCTGCTAATTGAAGCTTGCATTGAAGGATGTTTTCAGATTGATTTCGAATCTGGAATGTGCGCGCTATGGACTCCATATTGATTACACAAGAGCCAAACTGAAAGTCATGCTCGTCAACATGGAGCACAGATATGCAAAGGGAGGCTCTATATTTCAGTAGTACCCCAGGACAATCAACCATATCAGTCGGGTCGAGGTCATCATTTTCGATCAGTTTCTTATACTTGAAGCACACCTTCGACGATATCTTGACGTATCGGTAGGAAGTCCTGTCACCCCACTGCGAAGATGCGATGTCGTTCAAAGGGAATAATCGTAACAACAACTCTCTGTGCTCTCCAGGACCCAGTACGAATTCCACGACATCATCTTGTAGCTCATCTCCAACAATAGTCGAGACTTTCAGCGAAAGTGGTAGGTCAGATGAAGGGATGTATCTCACTACATAGCTTGAGTCACTTTCATTGTGAACAATAACTTGTTTTACATTTTTAGACAGATCAACAGTTGATGAGTAGTAGAGCTCGCCGAAGTCGACAACGGAAGCAGAGAGTGATAGCCCACAAACAATCTGGTTGTCAGTCGCTAAACCTTCCATATCCATTGATCTCAGCTCAAATCATCAGCATCATCATCATCATCATCATCAATAACTTCAGAGTGTGAAAACTTGAGAACTCATTTTATTGGTCCAAATTCGTAAAGTTACGATAACAACACACACAAACAATCGAGCAAAACAATTTACTGTACAGTAACTCAAGTACACATGCTGCAAGTTAATCTCCGGATTGATTAGAGCTTGTGGAGATGATTTCCTTCTGAATAAATACATATTCCTCAAATGCAGATCTACAGACGGGGCACTTATCAATATAGATCAAGCAAGCGTTGCAGACACATAAATGCCTGTTGACGAAAACATAGGAAAGTTACAATAAGTAATGAAAAAATGATACAAGAATTGTACGACAACATTACAAACCTGCACGGTAGAAGGACGATCGCTTTGTGCTCCGTGAGACAAACCACACAATCGTCAGGTATGAAGCTCCCTCCAGAGCAAGTCGATCCCACCTGAGTATCACCCCTGTCAGCCCCAGATATCATATCACTTTTAGCTGTCGCATCTGAAGAGTCCTTTCTCTCGTGTGCTTGACTTAGTCCAAATATTTCCATTGAATTGTACATGCAGAAGTTCAAGTCGATCAGCTTCAGCTCAGATGGACTCATTGTTGTCGTGTGATTGTTCTGTAGAGAAGAGGTTGATGAGCCATCCCTAAAAGATTTTACTGGAAGCGAAAAGATAAATGATGCAGCGACGAACGAATCGTTATCGACAACATCGGTATTCACTTGATCGTTAAGGATATCGACTTTACAGTCGGTAGTAGAGATCGAGTCCTCGAGGTTGACCCCAGTGTCGCTACCCCACTGGATTGTCTCGGAGGACAGCTCATCGTAACGGTTGCGGGCAACGAATGCTCCAGTCAACGACTTGGCGGGAGATTTTGATTTGTGGGGGAGGGGGCTACCAGGAGCATTCTGTAAAGACTCCATGCCACCTTTTGAGCCTATAGGTATGAGAATGACACATGCGTTGATCATCGCGTTAGCGTTGGAGGATGGATGTCTTTCTCTGATGCCCTTTGCGATGCTGCTGAGGATATTGAAGCTTACACTAGTCTCTCCAGCGGAAACGTCCTGATATAATACTTCACAGCCACTCACTGAGTTTCTATCAAAGTTCGGAAAGAGTTTTGTGTTGGAGCGTGACGCTAAAAGGGACTTGATGGTGACTCCAGTGAAGAGGTTGAAAAAGCTGCTGACAGAGCACCGGCGGCTGGGTCCATCAAACTTCAAATCTCTTTGTAGCCTTGATACCATTCGCTGGAAGTTAATTATATTCATATCTAAGATCACTAGAACTAAACACCTCTGCGATATCGTCGTATTGATTTGCAACTGGTATGTTCTGTTTTTCGACGAGGTAATGATGCTGAAGTCATTGACTATGCCTTGAACACGGAGAGACTTCATTTGCGTGGGTGGTAAAGTCTGCCTCGTATGTACCACGGCATTAAAGTGAGCCTGTGTCGCTCCTTCGAAGTTTGTCAAATTATTACCAAGACCACGAATATAAACAATGCGATCGGTTAAGATCGCAGCTCTCACTCTAAGTGCGAGATAGAATCTCTTCAAAGCTTTGAAGCTCCATAATAAGGTCAAAATTGACACAAATACCATCAATAAATTGTGAAATTGATAGGGTAGAACGATGTCTATGTCCATAACTAACGTGTTAACTTTAACTTGTTTAAAGGTGCTCTACGTATCACCAACAGTGCATCAGCCGGGAATAAAATCTCGTAAGTTAACTTAACACGCATTTAAAAATAAAAACAGCCATGTTGCATGATCTCTGCAAGGATAGAGACAATGCTGCCACAATTCATGAGTATCTCTCTACAGTAGCGGCAGAACAGCCTGATGACTTGAGCTACGTAGTCAATCTAAAGGACGACCAACGATATACACCTTTGCATTCAGCTATATTCTGTCGGTAATCTTTATGATAAAGACTTTATCTGATTGAGACTTTAGTATTGAATAAATTTACAATGATAATTCTATGCTAACTATCAGGAACATCGAAGCTATCAAGATACTAGTCCAATATGGAGCAGATGTGGATCTGAAGTGCCACGGTATACCCCCTCTACAACTAGCTTTGTCCACCGCAGTGCAACCCGGCGGTCAGCAGTTTGGATATGAATGCTTCTGCTTTCTTCTAGCGCATGACGCTAATGCATCGTGTAAGGTAGTTGTACTGTATGCATACTACAATGTAAGTCACTGATTTCTACGACTACATCGTACGCATAGGATGATCGCGGATTCACTGTGGTTCATCTAGCGGCGGAGTATAATTTACCTGATTTTATTTCAGAAGTATTGAAGCACATTGAGGACATTGATGGACTTCTGAATGCAACCTCTAAAGTCAGTGGCATCACTGCATTGCATCGGGCTGCAATGAGTGATGCTGATTTATCCGCCAGAGTGTTGCTACAGAGTGGTGCAGACACCACAGTGCAGTCGGGTAGTTTGAAAATGACTGCTCTGCATATGGCGGGAGAGATGGGTGCGATAAGGGTTTGGAAGGAAGTGGTAAGGAGCTACCCTGACATGAGTGCTGCGCTCAGTGCGATTGGAACCTGTAGTGATGGCCTAGGAAGAAGTGCGAAAGACGTTGCAGAAAGCAGTGGGTGGTTAGTCGATAGCAATGATTCGAGCGTGTTAGTGCCGACAGAGGCGCTGAAAGAACAGCTGCTAGACTCATCTGCTTCCTGCAAGACAGCCATCATCTCTAATCCTCTCTCCATGAGGCATCACAGCTGTCCTCCAAGCACTGTTACCTTACAGACCGCTCCACCAGAGAACACAAGAAGAATTGAAGTGCTCGTGGACGATCAAATGGGAGTACTGGGCAGTAGCGACCTGAAGTCGAACTTGACGTATGTGAAGGAATCGAAACTAGCAGTGATCTCCGATATCCTACGTGTGCATGAGTGGTCATATGTGCGGAAGGTCCAAGAATTCTGCGCAAGCATCGAATCATCGGACCCTGAGGATGCGGATGGGTTGTTACAGCTAGATGGAGACACCACTGTGAGTAGGGACTCTTATTTAGCCGCTGTAGCAGCTGCTGGTGCTGTTTGTGAAGGGGTGGCCATGGTCATGAATAGGAAGGCGGGAAATGTAAGAACAATCCTATAATACCTTGATATGAATAGCTGTCTAATGTCCTGTTTTGATGATATGTGCTTTAATCGCTCTGTCTTCGTCGTAGGCCTTCTGTGCTGTACGTCCGCCTGGACATCACGCGGGTCCCAAGGGTATTGTCAACGGTCACGGATTCTGCATCTTCAACAACGTATCGGTGGGAGCATCTTATGCTATGAATGTTTACAGAGATAGTGTGCAGAGAGTCGCTATCGTAGACTTCGGTATGTATTCAATTAATGTTAGCCGCTTCCCTGCTTAAAGTCCATATGATTCCTCTGTCAACTCATTGGTCCATTAATTTCCCCGCAGATGTACATCATGGAAATGGCACGGAAGAAACGGTTCGTTGGTTGCAGCCTACAGTGGAGGCATTCGACTTGTCCCAGTCGGGATCCGACCTGTTTGGTGTGTTCCATGTGCCGAAGTATAAGGTAACGGATTGACAGCTGGAGTTGTTAGATTATCTGCTTGTATAGAGATTCATGAGCTCACACACATTATTCGCCGCTCATACGGCATTACTTACAACTTATTCATCAGCCATGGTTCTCAGAACACGACGCGGAGAACGTCTTGTTCGTGTCTGTTCACGGCTACGGTCCCCGTGAGAGAGGACTAGAAGACCTCATGCCTCACGCCGCCTTCTACCCCGGGAGCGGCAAGACCAGCATCCCCCGTGTCCCTCCCTCTCCCCGACACAAAGCGATACCCATCCCCAGTGGCTGTTCGTTAGAGTCACACATAGATCCTGTCGAAGTCGTCATAGATAATAGTACAAAGCAAGTTAAAGTTTTGCATGATGTTTATGATGATGATGATGATGACAGCGATGATGAAGGTGACTACGACGATGATGAAGAGAGTGGGGGCAACGATCATTATGCATTAGAGCAATTGATGTCGGACCCTTCCTCCTCCAGGAGCCTCTACACACAAGTGTTCCACAAGAAGAGGATGTACTCCACTCTGCTGAACAAAGCTGGGTATCGAGAGCTGTCAACCAGCAGAGAGAGGGGTATGGCTCCTCTCATCCTAGGTACAATGATAGATTAATGGTCAAGCAACCAAGCTGTCTCATCAGAAGTTCTACTGACCTTCTTTTCTTCGTAGATATCGGAGTGGGACTACCTGCAGAGGAAGCGAGCGATCGTTTAGGCAAGGTCCTGTCAGAGTATGCTTACCGCATCCAGTGGAGGAAGTACTTCAGAGAAGAGATCTTTCCTCGACTCATGACCTTCTGTCCCGACTTCCTGTTCATCTCGGCTGGGTTCGACGCGCATAGGAAAGACTCAATCAACCAGGGATATATCGCCTTAACTGAAGAAGATTTCGAATGGGTCACTCACAACTTGGTGAAAATCGCGAACACGTGCTGTGAGGGACGTATCGTGTCAGTCCTCGAGGGTGGTTACCAGCTTGGTGGAGAGTACTGCTCAGCCTTCGCACAGAGTGCTAAGGCACATGTTCGCTCCTTGTCACTGAATTCAAGTTGTAGATCACTGTTTTCTATAGCTGATTGTCAAGCTGAAACGAAACTAGAAGAAGCACATCTGGAGGAGTTGGAGAAACAACGCGAACAATTAATCCTTCGTAAGGAGCAATCGGTGAAATTGAAACAATTGCAATCCTTGCTACAACAAGAACAAGCAGTAACCGCAGAACAACTACACACCGATCACATCTCAGCAGCAGAAGGGACCTCTGTAGAGGTGAAGGAGACTGCATCATCCGCTATCTCCTGCGAGTTGGATGTAAAGGATGAAACCACTGGAAGGAAGCGACGCCGTCCCCAGGTGAGCCATCCTCTGCCTACCTGTAGCAGCTGTTGTCACATGCTCATACATCAATCGATGACTCTATTGTGCTGATGGCAGGTCGACTATGCAGCACTTGACAAAGAGCTTCGTGAGGATCGGCAGTCGATGTAAGACGATTCGATTATAAGACGATGTGGATCGTAGTCTGATAAAGCAGGGAGTCGCATGTATTAAAAGATGCTTCTCTGTACACACAACAGATACTTTATTACTATTCATCTTGCAAGTAATGATTTAATAGATTGCATCAACACACCACCATATGCTTCCTTTTTTGTAGTATCTTTCAACAGCATACTAGACAATAAGTTATCCAGACCAGTGTCTACATGCAGAAACCCCTGCTGTGGATGACAAGCACTTGAGATCCAGCTCTGCTTTTCTGTAAGCTTAGTTAGGCTCTAGATCGTGCTGCGAGAACAAGTCTTCGTGATCATCCACTTGCACCGGCTGGTAGCGCATCGCAGCTGATGACACGTCGACCTTCCCCACCGGCCTGACAAGTACATGTCCCTCGTTAGCAAGATGACGGCGGGGAAAGGAAGAAGGAGCTATACTCACGCACTTTTTGCATAAATAAGCTATGATCACACATCCAACCATAATCAGGAATGTATATAGTATATACGTGGCTCCATTAATGGCTGTACGGGTTTCTTCCTCCAACTCTTCGTTAATATTATCAGCTCTACCGACCCCATCGTAGTGATCTTTGCTGGTCTGATCAGGGATAGCTATCAAGGAATTCTCCTTGGCCAAGGTTGGTATACTTGGAGCCTGGAAGTACTGCGTTGGTTGACTGGTGGGTTGGGCATATATTGTGCCAGTGGAGGACTCCATGGCAGCGGAGAGTATGGAAGTGCATACTAAGCAGACTATGAATACGCAGGCAGCCATATGATGTATCATCTTTCACAGATGGTCAATTCGACTCTCCATCAATTTTTCAGAATTAAAGTCAACTAATCAACAACGAAATGATTTCAACAGCAAGTACTGTGTACGTACAGTGCATACAACGTACGTACGTTTTATCACCGCAGAGATCTCTTCTTTTGTCTAATCTTCCTTGTAGACTGAGGCAGGCGTCGTGGCTACATGGTACGTGGTACCATAGCTCCTGAACGGCTTCAGCAATCGATTGATCTGCAAAAGAAGCAACAGTCTATCAATGGCATAACGTCAATAGAATCATGGACAATCGCTCACCAAGTTATAGATAGCAAATGCTATCACAGCAATCGGTACCGCAACTAGCATAAGTATCAAGGAGGCAACGAATGAGCAGTAGCCTCTCCAGCTCCTTCGCTCTTTTCCTACTTGGTACCACTCGAGGAGATCCTTCACGACGTGCTCGATGGTGCGATTATCCACCGCAGCCCTTGCCCTGAGACCCATGACCATCTGCAGATTTCTATCGTCTTTTAAGAGCTGTATGTACCTACAGAGGGTTAACAGCAGCAGTAACATCACATCGCAAGGCCAGTGCGCTGTTCACATATATATTTACAATTGTAATAATGACCTACCTCCTGGCGTCATCTCTGTCTGCCGGTCGGAACAAGAACCCGTCTACCTCGTGAGTCACGGTGTCACTGAAGCCTTGAGTATGAGGGACTACGACGGGAATGCTACTCGCAAAAGCCTCTAGGACGGTGTTTCCAAGGGTCTCGAACTGGGAAGCCGACACGTGGATATCACTCGATGCGTACACTATTGCAAGGTCCTTATGATTGAGGAATTGTGGTTTACAATATATTCGATTCTCTTTGCCATGAAGCTTCGCGTACACGGATGCACTGGGACCATCTCCAACGATGGCGAGGTAAGCTTTCCGGTCGCCAGTCAGACCGCTTAATGCATCGATGATAACATCAAGGCGCTTCTCGTTCGATATTCTACCAACATAGACGCATAGGAAGCCATCGCTGTCGTCAAACATCATCTCTAGTCGCAATTTCCTAACAAATTTATGCTTCTTTGTAAAGCATGTTATGTTATATAATATATATAATGTGCATCTTACTCATTTCTATGCACAACGGAGAAATTGGTCGTATCCACAGCTGTCATGATCACATGCTCGCAATGAACAGCTTGTTGTTTCAGCTTATTCTTGAATGAGAACGATGTTGTAGCACATGAATCTAGGACTATGGAGTCAGCGGCTTCTTTAATCACAATAAATGCCTTTTGAAACCAGTACGCGTCATGCGTGTTCAGCAAGTCTAGAAGGTCTGTGTGAAATGATCCAACAACTGGTATGCCGAGCAGTAACCCCACCAATGTAAACATATGTGAGAATCCGTCAGAGACGACGTGAATAACCTGTCGAACGACACGGTAGTAAATTTAGGGGGTGATTAAGTTACTTACTGAATATCACAATTCTGCTCTACAAACAACTTACATCAGGTCTTTCCCTCCGTATAGTAGACAATATAGTATAGAATGAAGAAACCGATGGATACGCAACCTTTTTATTGGGATAGGTGGGAAATATGAAGTGGTCTATAGTGACAAACTTTGTGGAGGCTGGGAGATCTTCAGGGGACTCTTCCATGGTGAACAATAGAGTCTCATAATTCTGTTTCTCGAGCTCATGTAGAATAGCAGTGAATCTCCTACAGACGCCATCGATGGAAGGTGCAATGGAGTGGCTGTAGATTGCAATTTTCATTCTTGATGCAATTGTTGTTGAATTGAACAACTCATTGAATAACGTTAGAAGTTGAGTAAACTTCCGTCAATCTTTACTGCTGTACGTACGTACTTTTCGTTCA